>Ga0193752_1001154_pt1 | contig 22726 bp, 10 predicted proteins | sample H1c1metaG_FD_144924 | JGI IMG/M metagenome (GOLD analysis project Ga0193752, IMG submission 144924) | Soil microbial communities from a riparian zone of the East river system, Colorado, United States - H1c1 | ecosystem: Environmental > Terrestrial > Soil > Riparian zone | place: USA: East River...
CCTCTATATATTTATCTTTATTGTTCAGCATTCTAATTTTCTTTTTATCTTAACTGTATGAACCGGAAAAAATTCATTCAGCAAAGCTCGCTTGCAGCTACGGGTATTTTAATAAGTAAATATTCATTCGCAAAATGGCAAAACGATTTTCCGTTAGTGAGGGTGTCGGAAAGCCAGCGAAAATTTAAAAGCCCGGCAATAGAAAAATTAATTGCTGAAATAAAAAATAAGATCGGCAATAAAGAGATCGCCTGGTTATTTGAGAACTGTTTCCCCAATACATTAGATACCACGGTTGATTTTGAGATCATCAACGGCAAGCCCGATACTTTTGTCATCACGGGCGATATTGATGCCATGTGGTTAAGGGATTCATCAGCACAGGTTTGGCCTTACCTGCCCTTGATGAAGGAAGATAAGAATCTGCAGGAACTGATAAAAGGCGTTATCAACCGCCAGGTAAAATGTATTTTAAAAGATCCCTACGCCAATGCATTTTATAAGGATGAAACAAAGATCAGCGAATGGAAGGATGATAAAACAACAATGAAACCCGGCGTGCATGAGCGTAAATGGGAGATAGATAGCTTGTGTTATGCTATACGATTATCGTATGGTTATTTCTACGAAACTAATGATACTTCTCTATTTGATGCAGACTGGAAAGAAGCAATGTATTTGATCGTAAAAACTTTTAAAGAACAACAAAGATTAGAAAATAACGGCCCTTATAAATTTGAACGCACAACCAGCTGGGCAACCGATGGTGTTCCTTTAGGGGGTTATGGGTATCCAACAAAAAAAATAGGGTTGATACATTCTATGTTCAGGCCGAGCGATGATGCGACGATTTATCCATTCCTTATTCCTTCTAATATGTTTGCCTTACACTCTTTGTTGAATCTGAAGACCATTAGTCACTTTATCGAATTTAATAGCGGTTTTTTTGTTGAACTTAGTAAGCTGTCTGGTTCACTTAACGAAGCGCTATTCTATTCATTACAAGACATCAAATCAAACAATCAAAAAATAATACCTTATGAAATTGATGGGTTTGGTAATTTTAGTGTGATGGATGATGCCAATGTTCCAAGCTTGCTTTCATTACCTTACATTGTAGATATGGTTGTAACAGCCGAAAGTTATCAAAACACGAGAAAAATTTTGCTAAGTGAAAATAATCCCTTCTTCTTCAAAGGCAAAGCAGCAGAAGGTATTGGCGGCCCGCATGTGGGTATGGATTATATCTGGCCAATGAGTATCATCATGCGTGGTTTGACAAGCACCGATGATAAAGAAATAAAAAGCTGCCTTGATATGTTACAGAAAACCCATGCCGGCACCGGCTTTATGCATGAATCTTTTCATAAAGACGATGCAACAAAATTCACCCGTAAATGGTTTGCCTGGGCCAATACCTTGTTTGGCGAATTTGTATGGAAGGTTTATAAAGAACGTCCGCATTTATTAAACTAAATCTATAAAATGAAAATCTCATTCATTGCTTTATTATTTTACGCATTAGCTGCATTTGCACCGGCAAATAAAAAGAAACGTGTTGTGTTTTTCGGTGATTCCATCACAGCTGCCGGGGCAAAACCTGGTGGTTATATCCTTAAGCTTGATTCCATGCTTGCTTTGCAGGGTAAAGCCGAACAATACGAATTGGTTGGCGCCGGCGTAAGCGGTAATAAAGTGTATGACCTGTATTTACGAATGGAGGAAGATGTGCTGGCCAAAGAACCGGATATGGTGGTTATTTATATCGGTGTAAATGATGTGTGGCACAAACGTACATCGGGTACCGGTACCGACCCGGACAAATTTGAAAAATTTTACCAGGCGATCATCAATAAGCTGAAAGCTAAAAATATTACTGTCATTCTCTGCACTCCTGCAACCATCGGTGAAAAGACAGACTTTAGTAATCCGCTGGATGGTGACCTGAATGAGTACAGTAAGATCATTCGCAACATTGCTCAAAAAAATAACCTGGCTGTTGTAGACCTTAGAAAGGCTTTCCTGGATTATGATCTTAAAAACAATCCTGAGAATAAAACCAAGGACATACTTACTTCTGACGGGGTTCATTTAAATGCAAAGGGCAATCAATTTGTGGCAGATGAAATGTGGAAAGTGATACAGACACATTAAAATCCGAACATCGTTTAACAAAAAATTATACATCCCCGCTAGCGGGGATTTTTGTTTTGCAATAAAAGATATTATCTTGATGTTCCGTTCCCCCTGACCGCTATAACCTTTACATCCAATACTTTATTCATTCTTTTTTACATTTTTAAACTAACTAATTATGACGATGAGATTAAGGCAAAGACAATTATTTGTTCTGCTGGCATTGCTAACCTTGCTTTTTGCAGCATGCGGTACCAAGCCCGAAGAAAAGGCACCTAAAATTGCTGTAGAGGAATTTTTTAAAAATCCCGAAAAGTTCAGCTGGCGTATTTCTCCCGATGGCGAATATATTTCTTACCTGAGTCCGCACAACGGGCATACCAATGTGTTTGTAAGAAAAATTTCAGATACCGTAGCCATGCCTGTAACCAATGATACGGTTCGTAATATTTACCGCTACCAGTGGAAAGGTAATCGCATTATTTACCTGCAGGATATTGGTGGCGATGAAAATTTCCAGGTGTTTTCGGTAAGCAGCGACGGTAAGGACCTGAAGGCATTAACACCTTTTCCAAAAGTACGTACAGAGATACAGGACGACTGGCGTGATATACCCGGCAAGGAAAAAGAAATAATGATCCTGTTAAACAAGCGTGATGCCCGGTTCTTCGATCCGTACAGCATTAATATTGAAACCGGCGAATTAAAAGTTTTATTTCAGAATGATAAGAACTACGACAGCTGGGTTACTGATCATACCGGTATCATCAGGATAGCCGGAAAAACTGACGGCGTAAACACAACTTATTTCCATCGTGCAACAGAAGCTGCTGCATTCGATTCATTTCTTACCACTACTTATAAAGATCAGTTCGCCATACAATTCTTCACTTTTGATAACAAGAATATTTATGTGTCAAGTAATATCGGCAGGGATAAAACTGCGATCGTAGAATATGACCTGGCAACAAGAAAAGAAGTAAAAGAAATTTATGCTAACCCCGAGTATGATGTTGATGGTTTAGCTTATTCTGAAAAGCGTAAAGTATTAACACATGTGATCTTTACATCCTGGAAAAGAGAAAATCATTTCCTTGATACAGAAACAGAGGAAGAATATAAAAAGATGGCCGATAAATTTAAAGGTTACGAAATTGGTATTTATGGCAACAACAATGCTGAAGATAAGTTTGTGGTTTGGACCGGTAATGATAAGCTGGCAGCAAAATATTATTTCTACGATAAAAAAACCGGTGACACCAAATTCCTGGGAGATGCTTTTCCCTGGTTGAAGGAAGAAAATATGGCGACCATGAAACCCATTGAATACAAATCAAGAGATGGGTTGACCATTCACGGGTACCTTACTTTACCAAAAGGTTACGAAGCTAAAAACCTGCCGGTTGTAATTAACCCGCATGGCGGCCCATGGGCCAGGGATGACTGGGGCTTTAATACTGAAGCGCAAATGCTTGCAAACCGTGGTTATGCTGTGTTGCAAATGAATTTCCGTGGATCAACCGGTTACGGAAAAGAGTTTTGGCTGAAGAGCCAGAAGCAATGGGGCAAAACCATGCAGGATGATATAACTGATGGCGTAGAATGGCTCAAAAAAGAAGGCATTGCCGATCCAAAACGTGTGGCTATTTATGGCGGCAGTTACGGCGGCTATGCAACACTGGCAGGTGTTACTTTTACGCCCGACCTGTATGCCTGTGCAGTTGATTACGTTGGTGTGGCAAATATGTTCACCTTTATGAAAACCATACCACCTTACTGGGAACCATACAAAGCCATGTTCTATGAAATGGTTGGCGACCCTGTAAAAGACAGTGTATTGCTGGCAGCAGCTTCACCGGTTCTGCATGCAGGTAATATAAAAACACCGTTGTTTGTTGTACAGGGAGCAAACGACCCACGTGTTAATAAAGCCGAAAGCGACCAGATGGTGGAAGCCTTAAAGAAAAGGGGAGTGGCAGTTGACTATATGGTTAAGAATGATGAAGGCCACGGTTTTGCCAATGAAAATAACCGCCTGGATTTTTACAGGGCCATGGATAAATTCTTTGATAAATATCTTTCGGGTAAACCGGTAGAGCCTAAGAAGCAGTAAGGTAAAAGTTAATAAAGTTGAAAAAGGTGATAGTTCTGCAGGAACTGTCACCTTTTTTATTAGGTACAAGCCCGTTTGAGCCAGCAACGGCTTTAAAAGTATTAGCTACGGCTTAAAAAGCATTGGCGTAGCAGTCAGTTGAGGTAAATCCGCTTCCAGTTGAGGTAAATCCGGTCCCAGTTGAGTAAAATTCAGCCACAGTTGCAGATTTGTTGCACTCAGTTGATGAAAGTTCATGCTCAGTTGAGTAAATGTCAGTCACTTTGTCGTAAATGGGTAAGATGATGGGTTAACTGGAGGAGAAGATGGTTTAACTATAAGTGAGGATTTGCTGACAGGCAGTTTCAGGGTTGCTATTATCAGCCGGCACTTAGGGTTGTATTATTTAAGTATGCTGATTTGTGCAGAAGGATATTGGAAATGGAGGGAACTTATACAAGAAGGTAAGTATATTACAGCGTTAGGCGCTATTGCCGAAGCTATTAAGCAAGCAAGAGAGTGGTATTTAATACTAAATTTCGTTTTACCTTGACTTATATGCCTAATGATACTTTAATTAATGAACGATGAAAATTTATTTCCTGATAATATTTGCTTTTTCTTTCAAAGCATATGGGCAAACCGAAAAAGGAAGTTTATTTACAAAAAAAGAAATAGAACACCCGCTCAAAGTTAAAGAATTAGACCTGTCACATAAATACCTGACGAAACTACCTTCTGAGCTGGTTAAGTTTGAGAATCTTGAAGAGATTAATCTTGGTGAAAACCCGGAGTTGGACTTGTCTGCATCCTTCCAGTTACTGAGCAGGTTTAAGAGTTTAAGATCGTTATCCCTTAGTAGGGTAGATAATCCTATACCCGATAATATTTCAATGCTAGCCGGTCTTGAAAAACTTGCTCTGGAAAAAAACGGTTTAATCTCAATTCCGGAAGGAGTGAAGAAGTTAATCAGGTTACGGAAATTGATTTTATGGGATAATAAGATCGACAATATTAGTTTACAACCCGGCGATCTTCCGAATTTAGAAGAGATTGAATTAGGGTTAAATAAATTGACGGCATTTCCCGGTGATCTTTCGTTAATACCAAATCTTAAAAAAGTTTCATTTTATAATAACTTGATCAGTCTTGTGTCGCCTGACATTAAAAAATTTTTTCGTTTGGAAGACTTAGACTTGAGAGGGAACAAAATAACCCGCTTACCTTCAGAATTCGGAGAATTAAAGACACTAAAAAAACTTGATCTGCGTGAAAACCAGCTCTCATTCATCATACCCTTGCTTAATTTGACTGGATTGGAGGAACTTGATATTGCTGAGAATAAAATCGAAGAGATTCCTGGTAAGATTGGTATGCTTACAAATTTAAAAAAGCTTTCATTATCTTCAAATCCTATCAGGACAATGCCTGAAAGAATTCGTGATCTGCAATCGCTTAACTACATCAGTATTGATGGTAATGATTCAGCAAAACTACCTGCATATCTTTCGTTGGTGGCAACATTACCAAGATTAAAGACCTTAAGTATAGCATTGGGTGGTATCAAAGAAATGCCACCGGAATTCGAAAAATTAACCCAGGTCAGTAGTTTTTCAATATGGGATTGCGATCTGACCAAGGCAGAAAGAAAAAGGCTAAGAGCATTATTTTCCAAAGCATCTTTTAATTTCCACAAGTCATGGGGTGATGAATCTTTTTATAAATACAAACCTTGCTCAATGGATGAGAATAATTGGGATACTATTTCTATAGACAATTTAAAATTGAAGTACTTATTTGTAGGGCAAAGTTACAGGCACACAGATAATGATGGTATTCACTATTGGGAAGGTAGAATACTTTTGAACCTGGATAAGAAAACAGTTGACACGGAAACAGCGGAGAAAATCTTAATTGCAATCGCTGATCGGTTACAGATGGAGGATATCACAGCTGTTAGAACCTGCAGGGTATATGATATAATGCATTCTGCTATACCACCCAAAAGCGAAGAAGTAAAAAAGTATTATGAAGAAAATTTCTTTGGGACATACTACAGAAAGTCGGGCCTATATAGTAAATAGCACGAAGTTGGTTTTAGTTACCCCAGTTTTGGTTCGGTGCATACGAAACGTTGCTTCATAAAAAGACACTCACCAAAAAATAATTCTTCTTTCCTTTTTGTACAAGAATATATTTATTATGCAATAACAAAGTACTATCAACTTTCAACTCTACGCTTTCGACTTTCTTTCGGTTAATACTAATCCCACCGCCCTGTATCATCTTTCTTGCTTCGCCTTTGCTGGGGAAGATATTCGTTTCAGCTAAAAAAGAAACCACATCAATACCGGCATCAATTTTATCTTTTACAAGATCAAATTTTACAATGCCATCCATTCCTTCCAGGTCTTCTGCACTAAGGCTTTCAGCCGGTGCAGTTTGATTGGCAAATAATTTTTCAGTTGTTTCAATTGCCTTGTTGTATTCATCTTCACCATGTACAAAAATGGTTACTTCTTTTGCCAGTGTTTTTTGTAAGATCCTTTTTGATGCATCTTTTTGCTGCCCGGCAATTAAATTATTTACTGTCGCTTCATCTAAAAAAGTAAATATTTTTATCCAGCTCTCAGCATCACTATCATTGGCATTTAACCAGAACTGGTAAAATTGGTAAGGGTTTGTCTTTTCAGCATCCAGCCAAATATTTCCCTGTTCTGTTTTTCCAAATTTGCCGCCATCAGCTTTTTTTATCAGCGGGCTGGTAAATGCAAAAGCTTCGCCGCCGCATTTTCTCCTGATCAGTTCGGTGCCGGTAACAATATTCCCCCACTGGTCGCTGCCACCCATTTGCAGTTTGCAGTTTTTATTCTGGTAAAGCCAGTAAAAATCGTAGCCCTGTACCAACTGGTAGGTAAATTCAGTAAAGCTCATACCGGCTTCTCCTTCCAGTCTTTTCTTTACACTGTCTTTAGCCATCATGTAGTTTACGGTAATATGCTTGCCGGTATCCCTTATAAAATCGAGGAACGAAATTTCTTTGAACCAATCATAATTATTGGCCATTTCGGCTGCATTGGGTTTGCTATCATCAAAGTCCAGAAATTGTTCAAGCTGTGCTTTTACACCCGCCACATTCTTATTTAAAACATCTTCACTCAGCAAATTCCTTTCTTCACTTTTACCACTGGGGTCGCCAACCATACCGGTTGCCCCGCCTACAAGCGCAATGGGTTTATGCCCGGCTTTTTGCAGGTGAACCAGCAAGATGATCTGTACCAGACTGCCAATATGCAGGCTGTCGGCTGTGGGGTCGAAGCCAATATAGGCGGTGGTCATTTCTTTGTCTAATTGTTCCTTGGTTCCCGGCATTATATCCTGGATCAACCCCCTCCATTGTAATTCTGATATTAAAGGCTTCATCTCGGTCTAAAATTAATCTACTTTCTTAAAAATTATATTTCGGCAAAAGTGCTTATAAATATTGATAAAAATATAAGTTTCTCACTTAATTAAACCTAAATCCACAGGCATCCTTTCTGCCATACCGGGTGTCTTTTACACCAGAATAAAAATAATTTCCGGAATGCATAAAAAATATACAATATGTGTATTTGGATTTGTACTAATAAGCTTAATTTTATATTAATATATAGACACAATTTACCAAGTATTTTTACGTTATTGTTTTTGTCTACCTGATAAATTCAATAACCTAATCAATAACCAACCTAATGTTATTATGAGATCTTACACTAAAATATACCTAATATTTTTGTTGATTTTCCCTTTATCCCTTTTTGCACAACTACGAAAATATTCAAATGAATTTTTAAATATCGGCGCCGGTGCAAGAGGCCTTGCTATGGGCGGGGCACAAGTGGCTTCAGCAAAAGATGCTACTGCCGGATATTGGAACCCGGCCGGTTTAACAGGCATTAAGGAAAAGGCCAATGTTGGCCTGATGCATGCCGATTATTTTGGGGGTATTGCCAAATACGATTATTTAGGTGCTGCCTTACCGATACAGGATAACAAGCGGGCTCTCGGTATTTCTATTTTGAGATTTGCTGTAGATGATATTCCCAATACTTTATTTTTAGTGGAACCCGACGGAAGGGTTAACTATGACAATATCCAAAGTTTTTCTACTGCTGATTATGCTTTCCTGTTGTCGTTTGCACAAAAAATAAAAGAAACAGAAAAAAAGCAGATCAGTTTTGGATTGAATGCAAAAGTGATCTACCGCAAGGTGGGTAAGTTTGCATCGGCCTGGGGTTTTGGTTTGGATGCAGGTCTGCAAATGCATGGCGAAAGATGGAACCTGGGCGTTGTAGCCAGGGATATTACCACAACGTTCAATGCCTGGTCATTCACATTTACCGAGAAGGAAAAAGAGATATTGTATCTTACTAAAAACGATATCCCGGTAAAGTCAACAGAACTTACAGCTCCACGCCTGATCGTTGGTGGCGGATATAATTTTAAACTGGGTAAATCTCTTGACCTGATGTTGGAAGCCAACCTGGATGTAACTTTTGATGGCAAAAGAAATACAGTTTACAGCGGCAACACGATCAGTATCGATCCGCATATTGGTTTGGAAGCTTCTATAAAAGATGTGTTTTTTGTAAGGGCGGGTATTACAAATTTCCAAAGAGGAACACAGGATGGCGATACAACAAACCAAAAAAAGGTTTGGATCTACCAGCCCAGTGCCGGGGCAGGGTTTAAAATTAAAGGCATCATGATCGATTATGCATTTACCAATCTTGCCAATCAATCAAACCCATTATACACCCATATATTTTCATTGCGTTTTAATATAGGAACAACAAGAAAAGAAGTTGAATAAAATAATTTACCTGATCAGTATGAAAAAAATTCTATCCGCACTAATAATCCTGATGTTTGCTTTTAACAGCAACGCACAGTTAAACAACAGCTGGATCGATTACAGCAAAACCTATTATAAATTCAAGCTGGCGAAAGATACGTTGACCCGTATTTACCAACCTGTACTGGCTGCGGCCGGCTTAGGCTCGGTACCTGCACAAAACTTTCAGCTATGGCGCAATGGAAAACAAGTACGGATATTTACATCTGTACCAACCGGCGTTTTAGGTAGCGGCGATTTTTTAGAGTTTTGGGGTGAAATGAATGACGGAAAAGCTGACAAAGCCCTTTACCGTGGTGCCAATGATCAGATGTGTGATAAATACAGCCTGGAGACAGACACAGTTACTTATTTCCTTACCGTTAATGCTGCCGGTGGTAACCTCAGGTACTTAGCCACCGCAAATCCTACCGTTGGTACCACATTACCTGTAGAACCATATTTTATGCGCAGGATCGAACAGCATTACAGGAACCAGATCAACAGGGGTTATGCTGCTGTAATTGGCGAATATGTTTATTCTTCTTCCTATGATATTGGTGAAAGCTGGACCAGTGATAATATCAGCCCCTGCTGTGGATTGGTAAAAGTGCTGGATAATATAAATAAGTATACTGCAGGTCCGCAGAATAATGTGATGTTTACTGTTACTGCCGTGGGTAATGCATTAAATCCAAGAGACCTGGTGTGCAAGGTGCAGGGTACAACTGTTGGCGGCGTAATGCCCATGCCTTATTTCAACCAGCGTAAAGACACTATCAGGAATTTGCCGCTTTCTATTTTGAATAGCCCGACTTTTATCGGAGTAAGTATTAATGGTAATTCAACCCTTTCAACAGACCGTGTTGTGGTAAGTTGTTTTTCTGTAACCTATCCTGCAACATTTAATTTCAACAACGAAAAGAATTTTTATTTTGAATTAAAGGATAACACTTTAGGTAATCACCTGGTGATAACGAACTTTAATACCAATGGCGTAGCACCCATTTTATACGATTATAATGATGGAAAAAGAATAGTAGGTGATATCAGTACTGCCGGCCAGGTAAAATTTGTGCTGGCACCTTCAACAGATACTGTGCGGAGATTTAACCTGATGAGTGGAGATGTATCCAATAACTCAGTTTCTATTTCATCTTTAACAGCAAAGACCTTTGTTAATTATGCCACTGCATCCAACCAGGGTAATTATATGATCATCAGTAACCCGGTTTTGTATAATAATGGTTCAGGTGTGAACAATGTAGAACTATACCGCCAGTATCGCAGTTCAGTTGCCGGCGGCGGGTTTAATGCAAAGGTTTATAATATAGATGAACTGAACGACCAGTTTGGATTTGGTATTAAGAAACATCCATCAGCCATACGTGATTTTATCATGTATGCCAATCAACAATTCAATCCTGCTCCAAAATATGTTTTTATCATTGGCAGGGGGTTAAGTTATCTTGATTATACACTTAACCAGTCTAATCCGATCTCCGAACAGTTAGATATGGTACAGACTTTTGGCTGGCCTGCATCTGATGTGTTATTATCCAGTACACCGGGTACAGCTTACCCAACAGTTCCCATTGGCCGCTTAGGTGCCATTAACGGAACTGAAGTTGGCATCTACCTTGATAAAATGAAACAATACGAACAGGTTCAACAAACCCCCGGGCAAACCATTGGTGATAAAGCGTGGATGAAGAATATGTTGCATACCATTGGTGGATCGGACAGCCTTGAGAATGCACAATTTGGGGTTTACATGAATGGCTATAAAGCAATAGTAGAAGATACTTTATACGGTGCCCATGTTGAAACTTTTGCCAAAACTTCGGTTTCAACCATTGAACAGCAGCAAAGCCAGCGCATCAGTGAATTATTCCAGGAAGGCCTTAGCTATGTAAAATATTTTGGCCACTCTTCAGCCAATGAATTAGCCATCAATTTAAACTACCCGGAAAATTATCAAAATGCTGGTAAGTATCCGTTCATGCATATCAGCGGTTGTACTGTAGGTAATTTCTTTACATTTAATGTGAACCGACCGGCAAGTTATTCAGGTATGTCATTATCTGAAAAATATGTTTTTCTTGATCACAAGGGCAGCATTGGCTTTTTAGGCAGTACGCATTTTGGTATTGCTCCTTTTTTGAATTTTTATAATGATAATCTTTATAACAAGATCTCCAGGACCATGTATGGAAATACAATTGGAAATCAGTTAAGGGCTACCATGCAGGAGTTAGGTGCCAATCCTTCCAGCCTGGATTATTATACAAGGATACACCTGGAGGAAATTAACCTGCATGGCGACCCGGCCTTAAGATTAAATTCATTTGCCAAGCCTGATTATGTGATCGAAGACCAGTTGGTAAAATTTATTCCGAATATTATCTCTGTTGCCGATAATAATTTTAATATAGATATTAAGATGCTGAATATCGGCCGGGCCATCAAAGATTCGATGTGGGTTATCGTAAGACAAAAACTGCCCAACGATTCAGTAAAGACCCTCTACAAACAGTATGTTCCGGCAACTATGTTTAAAGACTCCATCTATCTTACCGTACCCATTAATCCATTAACCGACAAAGGGCTTAATAAATTAACAGTAATACTTGATGATGGTAATCAAATAGATGAAAGTGCTGAAACGAACAATGTGATTACCAAAGATTTCTACATTTTTGAAGATGAATTACGTCCAATTTCACCATACAATTATTCAATTGTTAATCAGCAAAACATAACTTTTTATGCCAGTACTGCTAACCCGTTAAGTGAGAACCGGCAATATATTATGGAGGTTGATACAACCGAATTATTCAACTCTTCATTTAAAAAAGTATACAATGCCGGCGGCACAGGCGGTGTAATAGAATTTAAACCAACAAATATTACCTATACAGACAGTACTGTTTATTACTGGAGAACATCCACCGTACCAGCTGTTGGTAATACATTTATCTGGAATAATTTTTCATTCATTTACTTACCTAACAGTACGCCAGGGTTTAACCAGTCACATTATTATCAATTCAAAAAGAATACTTATAATAAGCTAACGTTGGATCCGGACAGGGTTCTGCGTTTTGACAAACGTAACAGGGAATTTGATGTAAGAACAGGAATTTATCCGACTATCACCCAAACCAATGATGTATCAATACGAAATGACGGATTGATCGAGCAGGCTGGATTTTATGGCCCCGGTTTAGGCCCCAATGCAGAAGTATTGCGTTTTTATATTGTTGATACAGTAACAAATAAATGCTGGGTAAATACCGATAACGGCGTAAGTGGTTTATACGGTAGTGTACGGCCGGTTCCAATTAATCCTACAGTAAAAGTTGGTTTCTTTCACTTTAAAGTTGGCACATTAGCTGAGCGGCAGACTGTGATCAATTTCCTTAACGTTACTGTTCAAACCGGCAATTATGTGGTAATGTCAAACAGCCCTGCGAGTCCATCTGTGAGCTTTCCAACAACATGGGCGGCAGATGGCCCTAATTCATTATATCATTTGCTTAAAAACAATGGGTTTGTCAAAATAGATTCATTATACAGGCATATACCTTTTGTGTTTGTTTATAAAAAAGGCCGGCCCGGAGCAGTTCTTGAAAAAGTTGCTGCAAATAATACCGACGTACTTAATGAGAGTTTCCATACAATTGGTAACCACCTTCGTGGCGACGTTACCTCTGATAAATTTGGTCCCGCTTTGCAGTGGAGTGCTTTACATTGGAGGGGCACATCACTTGAAACACCAAGTAAGGATACTGTTTCTGTCCAGATCTTAGGTGTGGATATGAATGGTAATTCTACACTTTTGGCAACTGTACGTCCGGCTGTTGATACATCATTAAGCTGGATCAATGCTCAAACCTATCCTTACATCCAATTAAAGATGCTGAATTCGGATTCTGTAAATGCAACGCCACACCAGTTAAGGTATTGGAGGGTAAACGGCAGTTATATTCCTGAAGGTGCAGTAGCACCAAATATTCTCTTTACCATGAAGGATACAGCAGATCAGGGAGAAATAGTAGATTTTAAACTGGCATTTAAAAATATAAGCCAGACTGCTTTTGCTGATAGTATGAAGGTGAATTTCATCATTACTGATAAAAGCAATACACCTCATCCTGTAGTTTTACCAAAGGGCAAAGTGTTGATATCGGGAGATACGATGGTAATTAATTATAAAATCGATACCAGGAATTATCCCGGATTAAATACAGTCTTTGTAGATGTAAACCCGGGAACATTGCAGCCGGAGCAGTATCATTTCAATAATATACTCTACAAGAATTTATTTGTAAAATCAGATAATTTCAATCCATTGCTTGATGTAACATTTGATGGGGTACATATTCTTAATAAAGACATTGTTGCAGCAAAACCGCATATCCTGGTAGGCCTGAAAGATGAGAGCCGTTTCCTTGCTTTAAGCGATACAGCTTACATCAAAGTACAGGTTCGTTTCCCTGATGGATCATTGCGCAATTATAGCTTTGGCGATAGTATGCGTTTTACACCGGCTAATTTATCTTCCGGTAATAACACTGCTACCATCGACTTCCTGCCTTATTTCCCCGACGAAGGAGAATATGAATTGATCGTATCGGGCAGAGATGTGATGGGTAATACTGCTGGTGCTATAGAATACCATGTTAGCTTTACGGTGATAACAAAAGCAATGATCTCCAACCTGCTGAATTATCCAAATCCATTTACAACATCAACAGCCTTTGTATTCACCCTTACCGGTACTGAAGTGCCGCAGAATATGCGGATACAGATATTGACCATCACCGGTAAAATTGTAAGGGAAATAACCATGAATGAACTTGGACCGATACATGTTGGTAGAAATATTACGGAATTTAAGTGGGATGGTACGGATATGTACGGGGCCAAACTTGCCAATGGAGTTTACTTATACAGGGTGCTTACAAACCTGAATGGTAAATCTCTGGATAAGTATAAAGCTGAAGGAGATAATACCGATAAGTACTTTAACAAAGGGTATGGAAAAATGGTACTGATACGATAGCGTTTAATTATTAACTATACAAGGCTGCCGTTACCGGGCAGCCTTCTTCATTGACTGAAGTGTATGAAAAAAAGCCTGATAACACTCATTATTTTACTGCTTACGATCAGCAGCAATGCCCAGCTTAATAACAGCTGGATCGATCATAGCAAAACCTATTACAAATTCAAACTGGCAAAAGATACATTGACCCGTATTTACCAGCCTGTATTGGCTGCTGCCGGTTTAGGGTCGGTACCTGCACAAAACTTTCAGTTATGGCGCAATGGAAAAGAAGTGCGGATGTTTACATCTGTGCCAACAGGCGTTTTAGGTAGTGGCGATTTCCTGGAGTTTTGGGGTGAAATGAATGATGGCAAACCAGATAAGAATCTTTACAGGGATACAGATTATCAATTGAGTGATAAATACAGTCTTGAAACTGATACAGCAACTTATTACTTAACAGTTAATGCTGCAGGTGGTAATCTCAGATACTTAGCTACGGCAAACCCTACCGTTGGTACACCATTACCGGTGGAACCTTATTTCATGCGCAGGATAGAAACGAATTACCGGAACCAGATAAACAAAGGTTTTGCAGTTGCCTATAATGAATATATTTATTCCTCTTCCTATGATATGGGCGAAGGTTGGACGAGTGATAATATAAACCCTTGCACAGGCTGTGATCTTGTTAAAAACCTGCAGAACCTGAACAGGTATGCGGCCGGGCCAGCAAATAGTGTAATGTTTACCATTGCTGCCGCCGGTAATGCGCCACATCAAAGAAATATCTTTGCCAATTTCTTCAATACGCAGGTGTTGCTTAAGCCCATGCATAATTTTACTTACCTGAAAGACACTATAAGAAACCTCCCTTTATCTCTTTTAAATAACCCTTCTGATCTGTTGGTAAGCATAAATGGGACCGGTTCTGATGTTACAGATCGTATTGTGGTGAGTAGTTTTTCTGTAACCTATCCTGCAACATTTAATTTCAACAACGAAAAGAATTTTTATTTTGAATTAAAGGATAACGCTTTAGGTAATTACCTGGTGATAACGAATTTTAATACCAATGGTGTAGCACCTATTTTATATGATTATAACGGCGGAAAAAGGATAGTGGGTGATATCAGTGTTGCCGGCCAGGTAAGATTTGTGCTGGCGCCTTCAACAGATACTTTAAGGAGATTTAACCTGGTGAGTGGAGATGTATCCAATAACTCGGTGTCTGTATCATCTTTATCAGCAAAGACCTTTATTAATTATGCCACTGCAGCCAACCAGGGTAATTATTTAATTATCAGTAACCCGGTTTTGTATTCTGGTGCAAACAATGTAGAACTATACCGCCAATACCGCAACACTATTGCCGGCGGCGGCTTTAATGCAAGGGTGTATAATATAGATGAATTGAATGAGCAGTTTGGTTTTGGGATTAAAAAACACCCATCTGCCATACGTGATTTTATCAGGTATGCCAACCAGCAATTTAACCCTGCTCCAAAATATGTATTTATCATTGGCAGGGGATTAACTTATCTTGATTATAATACAAACCAGGCCAATCCAATTTCCGAACAGTTAGATCTTGTGCCAACCTTTGGCTGGCCTGCTTCCGATGTTTTACTGGCCTGTCCTCCGGGCGCAACTACGCCATCGGTCCCTATTGGCCGTTTGGGTGCCATTAACGGAGCAGAAGTAGGCATTTACCTGGATAAAATAAAACAGTATGAACAGGCTCAGCAGGCTCCCGGCCAAACTGTTGCTGATAAAGCATGGATGAAAAATGTGCTGCATACCATTGGCGCTTCCAATAGCTTTGAAGAGGCCCAGTTCTTAGGTTATATGAATAACTATAAAAGAATTATTGAGGATACTTTATTTGGCGGCCATGTTGAAACTTTTTCAAAAACATCGGTTGCAACCATTGAGCAGCAGCAAAGCCAGCGTATCAGCGATCTGTTCCGGGAAGGGCTTGGTTACGTAAAATATTTTGGCCATTCTTCAGCCAATGAACTGGCCATCAATTTAAACTATCCCGAAAATTATCAAAATGCAGGTAAGTACCCGTTCATGCATGTAAGCGGTTGTACTGTTGGTAATTTCTTTGCTTTTAATATTGACCGGCCGTTAAATTATTCCGGTATGTCATTGTCAGAAAAATATATTCTGCTGAACCAAAAAGGTAGTATTGGTTTTTTAGGCAGTACTTATTTAGGTATCGCAGAACAATTAGATCAGTATAACGAAAAGCTCTATGAAAAAATTTCGGCAACCATGTATGGCAATACCATTGGTAACCAGCTAAAGGCAACATTGCAGGATCTAAACGCTGCCGGTAATGTTCCAATTATGCGTATGCACATGGAAGAAATAAACCTGCAGGGTGATCCGGCCCTAAGATTAAATGCTTTTGCCAAACCCGATTACGTGATCGAAGACCAGTTGGTAAAATTCTCTCCCAATATTATTACCGTTGCTGATAATCCTTTTACGATAGATATTAAGATCATGAACATTGGCCGGGCTATCAGGGATTCTATGTGGGTGAATATAAAACAAACATTGCCCGATAATTCTGTAAAAGTGTTGTACAATCAGTACGTTCCGGCTACCTTGTTTATGGATTCTATACATCTTATCGTGCCCATTAATCCGGCCACAGATAAGGGGCTTAACCGGCTAACTGTTTCTGTAGATCATACAAGTAAAATAGACGAATCTTCTGAATTGAATAATGTACTTACCAAGGATTTTTACATTTTTGAAGATGAGTTGCGCCCCGTTTCACCATATAATTATTCGATCATCAACCAGCAGAACATTACTTACTATGCCAGTACTGCAAACCCGTTAAGCAGCCAACGGCAATATATTATGGAAGTTGATACCACTGCATTATTTAATTCACCATTTAAAAAAGCATATAATGTAAATGGACCCGGTGGTGTAATAGAATTTAAACCAACAAATATTACCTATACGGATAGTACGGTTTATTACTGGAGAACTTCCACAGTTCCGGCTGCAGGCAATAATTTTATCTGGAATACTTTTTCCTTTATTTATTTGCCAAACAGTACGTCAGGGTTTAACCAGTCACATTATTTTCAATATGGCAAGAACACATATGATAAGATGAATCTTGGTGCCGACAGGGTTTTCAGATTTGATAATCGCAGTATTGAATTCGGGGTAAGAACAGGTATTTATCCATACATCACGCAAACGCCGGAGATCTCAATACGAAAGGAGGGATTGATCGAGCAGTCTGGCTTTTATGGTCCGGGGTTGGGGCCAAATTCAGAAGTACTGCGTTTCTATATTATTGATACAGTAACCAATAAGCTCTGGGTAAATACCGATAACGGTGTAAGTGGTTTGTATGGCAGTGTACGGCCGGTTCCAATTAATCCGACAGTAAAAGTTGGATTCTTTCACTTTAAAGTTGGCACATTGGCCGAGCGGCAGAATGTGATCAACTTCCTCGACAATATTGTTCCTGTTGGACATTATGTTGTAATGACAAATAGCCCGGCGAGTCCATCTGTAAGTTATCCAACAACATGGCCGGCAGATGACCCGGTTAATTCATTGTATCATAAACTTAAAAATAATGGATTTACTAAAATAGATTCATTGTACAGGCATATACCTTTTGTATTTGTTTATAAAAAAGGGCAAGCTGGCTCAGTATTGCAAGTGGTAGCACAAAATGTCAGTGATAAACTTGATCAAATTTTTAATACAACAGGTAATCATCGTTCAGGCGAAATGATGTCTGATAAATTTGGCCCGGCATTGCAATGGAGTGATCTGCATTGGCGTGGTACATCTTTGGAAACACCAACCAATGACTCTGTAGCCGTGCAGGTTTACGGGCTGGATTATAATGATAATGCTACGCTTTTGGCTACAGTAAGGCCTTCGCAGGATACATCCTTAAGCTGGATCAATGCACAAACATATCCTTACATCAAATTGAAAATGCTGAATACGGATTCAGTAACGGGTACACCACAGCAGTTAAGGTATTGGAGAGTAAATGGCAGTTATATACCCGAAGGTGCTGTGGCGCCAAATATTCTTTTTGTTATGAAGGATACTGCAACGCAGGGAGAAATTGTAGATTTTAAACTGGCATTTAAAAACATAAGCCAGGCAAAGTTTGCAGATAGTATAAAAATAAATTTCATCATTACCGACAGAAACAATGCACCTAATCCTGTTGTTTTACCAAGAGGAAAAGACCTGGTCTCGGGAGATACATTGGTAATTAATTATAAGATCGATACCAGGAATTATCCCGGGTTGAACACCATTTTTGTAGATGTAAATCCTGCCAATACCCAACCGGAGCAGTATCATTTTAATAATATACTCTACAAGAACTTATTTGTAAAAACAGATGATTTCAATCCATTGCTTGATGTAACATTTGATGGAGTGCATATTCTCAATAAAGATATTGTTGCAGCAAAGCCGCATATCCTGGTAGGCCTGAAAGATGAAAGCCGCTTCCTGGCTTTAAGCGATACAGCTTATATAAAAGTGCAGGTGCGTTACCCCGATGGATCAATACACAATTATAATTTTGGAGATAGCATGCGTTTTACACCGGCTAATTTATCATCGGGTAATAACACAGCTACGATCGACTTCCTGCCATATTTCCCCCAGGAAGGAGAATACGAACTCATTGTATCGGGAAGAGATGTGGTAGGTAATGCAGCGGGCAGGCTTGACTATCATGTTACCTTTACGGTGATAACAAAAGCTATGATCTCTAACCTGCTGAATTATCCAAATCCTTTCACAACATCAACAGCCTTTGTGTTTACCCTCACCGGTACTGAAGTGCCACAGAATATGCGGATACAGATATTGACCATCACCGGTAAAATTGTAAGGGAAATAACCATGAATGAACTGGGGCCGATACATATTGGCAGAAATATCACCGAGTTTAAGTGGGATGGTACTGATATGTACGGAGCTAAACTGGCCAACGGAGTTTACTTATACAGGGTGCTTACAAACCTAAATGGTAAATCACTGGAGAAGTATAAAACCGAGAACGATAATACCGATAAGTACTTTAATAAAGGTTATGGAAAAATGGTGCTGATAAGATAGAAACTAATTGAAACAATAAAAGGCTGCTGGTTACCGGCAGCCTTTTTTGTTACCTTTGTAAATAAAAAAATAAATACATGGCTAAAATAGCTATCAATATAACCACAGGCAGTTTGCAGCTGGAAGAAATGATCGTAGGTATTGACCTGGGAACTACCAATAGCCTCGTTGCCATCATACACCCCGAAAGTAAAAAGCCGGTGGCTTTAAAAGAACATAATAGCAGCTCACTGGTTCCATCAGTCATTCATTTTGGTAAAAATGCTGACATCACTGTGGGCAATGAAGCAAAACAATACCTGGTTTCAGATCCTGCAAATACTGTTTTTTCTGCAAAACGCTTAATGGGTAAAACCTATAATGATGTAAAGAATAATTCAACTTCGCTGGCGTACAAGATCATTGATGATGAAAATAAACTGGTTAAAGTACAGGTTGGTAATGTATTTTATTCGCCGGTCGAACTCTCATCACTGATACTGAAAGAATTAAAAGAACAGGCAGAACATATTTTAAAAACGCCGGTAGGCAAGGCAGTAATTACTGTGCCGGCATACTTTAATGATGCACAAAGACAAGCAACCCGTGATGCAGGTAAACTGGCCGGACTGGATGTGCTTAGGATCATCAATGAACCCACTGCGGCAAGCCTTGCGTATGGTTTTGGATTGAACAAAGAAGAGTCAAAAACGATTGCTGTGTATGATCTCGGTGGTGGCACTTTCGACATTTCTATATTGAATATAAACGGTGGAATATTTGAAGTACTCTCAACCAATGGCGATACTTATTTAGGAGGGGATGACCTGGATGCTGCTATTGTTGATCATTGGCTAAAGGAAAATGCATTTGAAGGAGAAGTATCAAAACACAGGCAGGTACTCAGGTTAAAAGCAGAAGAAGCAAAAAAATATTTATCATCAAACGAGTTGTTTGAAACGGTTTATGAAGGAAAAGAAATTTCGATAAGCAGGGAAGAATTTGAGACGGTAATAAAACCCATTGTTGACAGAACGATCGCATCTTGTAAGCGTGCATTAAAAGATGCCGCTTTAAAAAAGAGTGATGTCGATGAAATTGTAATGGTAGGCGGAAGTACCAGGGTACCATTGGTAAAGGAAATGGTAAGCACCTTTTTTGAAAAGAAATTAAATGACACGGTTGATCCTGATGAAGTGGTTGCTTTGGGTGCTGCTATACAGGCCGATATCCTGGCAGGCAATACGACCGATATGTTGCTGCTTGATATTACACCTTTGTCGCTTGGTTTGGAAACGATGGGAGGGTTGATGGATGTGCTATTGCCACGCAACTCTAAAATACCGGCAAAGGCAAGCAGGCAATACACAACCTATAAAGATGGACAAAGCGGAATGAAGATCGCCGTTTACCAGGGAGAAAGGGATATGGTTAAAGATAACCGCCGGCTTGCTGAATTTAATTTAACCGGCATACCTGGCATGCCTGCAGGATTACCCAAAGTTGAAATAAGTTTCCTGATAAATGCTGATGGCATACTGGTTGTTAATGCAAAAGAACTCCGAAGCGGTGTGGAGCAATCCATTGAAGTGAAACCCCAGTATGGATTAACAGATCAAGATGTTGAAAAAATGTTGCTGGATTCTATGGAGCATGCCAAAGAAGATATGGACCTGCGTGCCTTGACAGAAGCTAAAACCGAAGCTGAACAATTATTGCAAACCACCGAGAAATTCCTGCAGAAGAATTTTGCAGATCTTACACCAGTCGAAATAACTGCTACATCACTTGCCATGCAGGCACTGCAGCTTGCGATGGATATGAATGACAAGAACCTGGTACAAACTAAAACAGAAGAACTGAACGATATTTCCCGCCCTTATGCAGAACGTATAATGGATATTGCTGTTGGTAAAGCATTGAGCGGTAAAAAAGTTTAAAAGGTGATGAATACTCAATTACAGCAAAAACATTATTACCCCCAATTAAATGCTTTAAGAGGTATCGGCATCATTTCAGTTTTTTTATATCATTCTTACAAACCTCAATTTGGTGCTGGCTTCTTCATGCAGTTTGTAGCTTTTTGTTATGAGAATATCTATTTGAGTATGGATATGTTCTTTGCCTTGTCTGCTTTTATTATTACGCATTTAGCTTTTATCGAAATAGAAAAGAATGGCAGCTTTTCATTTAAGAATTTTATGGTAAGGCGTATCTTAAGGATCTGGCCAATCTATTTTATCATTTTAGCTATTGCATATATAGCAGTAAAGAAAATTGCGTTCCATTACCATATACCGGTCACTTTGCCGCCTGCAGGTTGGTATGTTTTTTTTGTATCAAATTTTTATTTGGAGGGCCATGTGTTTTTTTTAAGGCAACTATGGACAATTTCTGTAGAGGAACAATTTTATATTATCTGGGGTATTTGTTTGCTGGCAATGAATAAAAGGATCAGCCTGGTAATAGTGATCTTCTGTTTGATCAGTATCGCATTTAATTTTTACAGTGCATTTGGTACTGAGAATGTTTATTACCATTCGCTTACTTATTTATTTGACCTGATGTGTGGAGCCTGGTTTGCACATCTCATTCATAAAAAAGCCGCGATCATTAAATACATCAGCAGCCCGACTTTTTTTAGATCAATGTCCCTGTATTTATTTTTGCCGATATTCTTTTTGAGTTACTATTTTTTAAACAACATGTTTACCGGCACCACAAATAATATTTTAGATGTAATAATGCGGATCATTTTTATCATACACATGTGTATCATTTTCGTGGATCAAATGTATAATGAGAACTCTTTTTTCAATCTTTCGAACAGAAAGTTTCTGATCTACGTAGGAAAAATTGCCTATGGTGTATATTGTTTTCACGGTTTAATTTTAACGGTAGGATTTTTATTGATCAGTAAATTAAGTATTCAGATAAACTCCTTTTTAGCAGCATTAATCCTGTTTGCTATTACTTTACTTGTGGGTACGATCAGTTATAAATTTATTGAGAAGCCAATAATTAATTTAAAAAATAGATTACCTCAGAAGAGATAATTTGGTTTGTCTTAAGATATATTTACCCAGCAGGTCCCACTCTATATTTACTACGCTGTTTAATACTATATTTTTAATGTTCGTATTATTATAAGTATAGGGAACGATAGCAACAGTAAAGTTGTTGTTACTTACATTAAAAGCTGTCAAACTGACCCCATTAACACAAACCGACCCTTTTTCAATTATCAATGCCGCAAATTCTTGTGGAAAAGTAAAGCTGTACTCCCAGCTGCCGTCTTTAACCTTCACTTCAGTACAAACAGCCGTACAATCAACGTGGCCTTGTACAATATGCCCATCAAGGCGGCTATTAAGCTGCATACAGCGCTCCAGGTTAATAACAGTATCCTTCGCCCAGGTATTTACATTCGTCTTTAAAATCGTTTCTTCTA
>Ga0193752_1001155_pt1 | contig 22681 bp, 12 predicted proteins | sample H1c1metaG_FD_144924 | JGI IMG/M metagenome (GOLD analysis project Ga0193752, IMG submission 144924) | Soil microbial communities from a riparian zone of the East river system, Colorado, United States - H1c1 | ecosystem: Environmental > Terrestrial > Soil > Riparian zone | place: USA: East River...
CGTACTATTGTTCGCAACTCCAGCCATCAGGTCATCGCTGATGAAACGTACGGCAATACCATTGGTACTTCCGCCGAAATCGAACAGGATTCGCTCGCTGTTTGTTGCTGTTGTGCGGATCCAGGCTGCGATTGTGCGTTGACTGTATGGCCCGGCTGATGGGAAGCCGCCAGATCCGGTGTTAAAGCTTATGTATCCATTATTGGCGATGCTTACTGCATGACTGCCTTCTTTCTTCTCGGTACTGCTGAAAGTAACTGCGCTTCCGTTGGGCACCAGCGTATTGGCCGAAACACCAGTGGAATCTGTATAGCTGTTATTGAAATTCCAGATGCCTTCTGCGAAATTGAAGTTATAGGCTGACGCTCCGCCATTGCTGATCGCGCGGATCCGATAATAGAATGGCGTACCGGCACTCAGTCCTGTATCCGAATAACTGGTGACATTCGGAGCAGTGGTCTTGATGGTGGCAAAAGGACCGGTCTTGGAAGTAGCCCGGGAAACTTCGAATCCAGTTTCATCGTTACTGTTGTCAACCCAGTGGAGGTCGATCTTGTTGAACGACACAGCAGTGGCGCTAAAGGACGATGGTGTATTGGGTGCCGCATCTTCCGGATGATCTTCGATTGCGAACATCTTGATGGGTATCCTTTCCCTGGTGAGGCCAACATTGCTGGACCAAAACAGTTCCATGATATGATCTCCGCCACCCTGCGCATAACCAATGTTGATAGTATGGTAACCCTTCGAAAAATATTTGCTGCCTGTTCTGATCTGCGCACCATGAGAGCCGTTATTGTTAACGAGCGCATTGCTGGTGGATGAACCTGTATAGGGAACATCGACCCAGATTACGCTGGCGTCGTCAGAGTTGGTTTCGAAAGTATAGGTGCCGGCAACCGGAATGTAAATCCTGCCCTCATACAAAATGGTGTAATTGGTCGTCTGGGTTCTGATTGCGGCGGCGACACCGATAGTATCGGTAATTCCGCTTAATGTGATTGCAACGGAGTTGAAATTCGGCAGATTGGCATAAGCGCCATTGATATACCGGTAATTCATGCCCTGCCGGTGTGTGTAGCCGGTTAGTTGGTTGCTGTTTGGTGAATTGTTGCCAGCCTTGTCCACTGCCTGTACAGTGAAGTTGTAGGAAGTAAGACTGTCGAGATTGGCCACAGTGAAACTCAGGTTCGCCGTGCTGTAGGTTTTGGCGCCGTTAACATAGATGTCATAACGGTTGATCCCCACATCGTCCGTCCCTGCCTGCCATCTCAGATCAACAGTAGTTGTTGAGCTTCCCCGGTATTCGAGTGCGAGTGGCGCAGTAGGAGGTGTATTGTCTATTTCCGTTTTAGCGCTGGATTCCGCGGTTGCCGCAGAGGCACCGGTTTCCGCTACTGAACGAAGCACATAATAATAAGTTGTATTTGGGGTCAGGGCGCTGTCGTTAAAAGTAATTGCATTTGCTGCCGTGATTTTGACGAGCGTGTAGGGTCCGCCGGTTTTTGTTGCACGGTAAACTTCGAACCCGGTCTCGTTTACACTGGCGTTCGGATTGTCACTCCAGTCGAGTCGTAGCACAGTTTGTGAAAGAGCCGCAACACTAAGGTTCTTTGCCACATCAGGTTTCGGAGTGCCTGCTGCGGAGACCACCCTGAATACCGGGGAGAAAAGAGTACCGCAGCCAAAGGGTTCAGAATACCGCGCCTTGTAAGTACCCACGGGCGCTTCATAGACCTGTCCTGCGCTGACCTGCACATTGTCGCTGGTCCGGAACCATTGATAGTTTATGAAACCTGGAGGCATCTGAAGCTGAACACTTGTTTTGCCGTTCAGTGCAGGCAGCGTGCGGCTGTTGAGGCCCACGACCTCTATGGGAGGAGTCTGAGTGACGGTTTTTGATTTAATCACCGCCGGATTGGGCGACCAGTCGGACCATGGGCCGTTCAATACGCGCTGGAACCTGACCCGATAAGTGCCCAGGGACCTTACCGTGATGTCATTGCCGGTGTATGAAATTATCGACGTTCCGTTGACGATGGTGTTTACCGTTCCCGTTCTCCTGGCAATCAGCACGCCGTCTTTCTCCCACTCGTAGCCGTAGAAACCGGGTGTGATGCCGATCTTAACGTTGATGGCTGAATCGGGACAAAACTCATAGCGCTGAAAAAACACAAGCGGATTCGCTTTGTGCATGTCGTTCATAAAAGGAATGAAATCCGGCTCTGCCCAATGACGGTTCCATGAAGAGTGGCCCAAATCGGGGTAAAGTGATTGACGGATATTACCGCCGAGGTTGCGCACCTGGAACACAGAATTCGCCGCCATTGCCGGACTAGGATCTCCATCGAGGCCACCAGTCGCCAGCCAGACGGGAATATGAACGAAGCCTGGATATTTATATGGAGAATAACCTGCGGATGAAGTCGGAGCGATCTTGGCTATACGGGTTGGATATTCTGAGGCGATGTTCCAGGTACCCGCGCCACCGCCGGAAAGCCCGTCAACAAAAACCCTGTCAATGTCCGCGCGAGCATGCGTGTTGATAGAATCCAGGATGGCAATGATGGTATTGTACCAGGCATTTTTACCTTGTCCCCATGCTCCCCAGCAGGTCGCGTCCTGGGAGCGGTATTGTGGATTGAGGATGAAGCCATCGAATTCACCATTATCAACTTTGTCCATAAAGAATTTGCCCCCATGAACAAGTTGTTTTTCGTTGTTATATATCCCGCCATTAGAAGGGCAGGCAACCTCTCCTGCACCATGCAGAAAAAGCATCACTGGATACTTTTTGTTAACACTGTCTTTGTATGATTTTGGGAATTTTAATCGGAAGGCCAGTCTTTGTCCGAAGTAATAGATGAAGTACGACTTGTAGGAAGAATTATTGAAACTTCCGGAACCCGTGCTGACCCCATTGGTGCTTACAGAAACCCATTTGGAAATTCCGGGAATGCTGGAGTCGGGTTTTTGTTCGGTGCGATATGCGGCCGAACTTGAATACCTTACAATAGGATCATCAGGGTTGAAGACGTTCTGGGCAAGGGAGGTACGGATCAGACCCAGAATTGTCAGGCCGAGAAATAAAATTCTCTTCATAAAAGGTATAATTAACAGTTTAGGGACACCTGCCGCTTGTGCGACAAATGGGTCATTTGGAGGATAATGTCTTCAGAAAACCGATTGCTCCCTAAATGGGTCAGTGCGAAAGGTGGTTGAAGATCAGAAGTAAAACACTACTGGCTTTCAGGGGAATGTTGGAGGGGTAAGAAGAAGGGTAAAAGTAGAAAGAAAATCGGTTAAATGAAATTATTTGGCTGATATTATTCTTTTTCTTATCTCGCCCCAATGATCCTGTTGGTTCTCAAGGGCCTTTTCGTGATAAGTCTTTTCATTATCCTATATACCTATGCCGGCTACCCGCTTTTACTCTTGATGCTCGTAAAAATAAAAAGGCTGGTTCGCGGCTTCGCTCCACGCATTCCCAATTTGGGATTCTTCCCTCCCGTAACATTGATCGTTGCTGCCTTCAACGAGGATGAGATCCTTGAAGAGAAGATTCGCAATTCCCTGGATCTTGACTACCCAGCCGATAGTCTGAAATTCTTATTTGTGACAGATGGATCCACCGACAATTCCACGGTTGTTTTTGAACGTTTTCCTGAGGTAGGGCACATACACCAACCTGAACGTAACGGCAAACTACATGCGCTTAACAGAGCCATGGGTGAGGTGACCACTGATTTCGTCATTTTCAGTGATGCCAACTCTTTGCTCAACCGCGATTGCGTGGCGAACCTCGTACGCCATTACCAGGACCCACTTGTGGGCGGGGTAACGGGTGAGAAAAAAGTCGTGCCCTACTCCTCCAGTGATGCAATCGGCATGGGTGAGGGCCTCTACTGGAGATACGAATCCTGGATCAAGAAAATGGACGCTGAGCTCTACTCCGTGGTGGGAGCTGCAGGCGAACTTTTTTCGGTCAGAACCAGCTGTTACGAAGAGCTGTCAGCTGACATTATCCTCGACGATTTTGTCCAATCGTTGAAAATTTGTCAAAAGGGATATATTATCAAGTATGACCATACAGCATATGCGCTTGAAACAGCTTCCCTGACCCTGTCGGAGGAAATAGAGCGGAAAACCCGGATCTCGGCGGGGGGGTTCCAGGCCATCGGGATCCTCGGCATCCTTCTGAATCCTTTCAGCCACCCCTTGCTTAGCTTTCAATATCTCTCTCACAGGGTCTTCCGCTGGACCCTGGCTCCTTTTTCACTGCTGATCTTCTTCATCAGCTCAGCCATTCTTTGGGTGGAAGCAGCCGGAATTTTGTACGATGTTACCTTTTATGCCCAGATCGCCGTCTATATACTGGCATTGATTGGATGGTGGATGGCCACCGGGGGCAGAAAAGGAGGTCTTGCTTACGTTCTTTTTTACTTTCTGATGATGAATTACTGTGTGTTTGCTGGATTTGGCAGGTTTTTGAAAGGGAGGCAGGATGTGGCCTGGCAGAAGGCCAGGAGAGGTTAAAAATATAGCCCGGGTTTTATTTGCTTTTACCAATCTGGCTTGTTACTTTTACCCTACTCATCTACTTCTCCCTCATCCTCTGAAACCCAGGTTAAACTGCGATTACTGGCATTTGAAAAGACTAGTTCAATAACCTGAATATCCATTAATTCTTAAGCCGCCGACTGAAATTCGCACTTGATGAACGGTAGCTATACCACCTAAGTGTAAGTCTTTACAACCAATAAAGGCACTATAATTGCACCTCCAATTCCTTCGACCATAACCAGTCTTACAAAACGATTCCTGTTGAGAAATTTGCCATCTTTTTTACGGTTAATTTTCGACAATGAAGAAAAGTATTTTAGCGATCGATGACAGCAAGGCCATAAGGTTCCTGCTCCAGACGGTACTCGGAAAGGACCACCAGGTGGTGACGGCTCCGGACGGAAGCAGTGCGATGTACTGGTTGTCAAAGACAAAAATCCCTGATCTTATTATCACGGATCCTCAGATGCCTGATATGAAGGATTGGGAACTTATTGACGAATTGTCATCAAGCATATTGTATAGAAATATTCCGATTGTAGTGATTTCTTCACTGGATCCGGAATTGACGAAGAAGAAATGTGAGGAGTACGGTGTAGCAGCTTATTTCTTTAAACCTTTTAACCCCGTTGCATTGCTGGAAAGTGTAAATGACATGACGGGGCGACCAAAAACCTGGGGGCGGTATATTCCCTCTCTCAGTTAACCGAACAAGACACCCCCCGATAACCTTAACCTTAACCGACGTTGATCATGGACTCTTTTTTACAAACCGATAAAACCCAGGTGAAGACTTACCGGCACTACAACCTGCAGCCGGGAAACCTCACAACTGAACCCAAAAAGCTTGAGTTCTTCTATATTGGCAAAACAGGTGCAGTAATCGACGCACTCATCCGCACCTTCGACAGCGGTTATGCGGCGGAAAACGCCGACAATGCCCGAGGCATGCTTAGAAGAGTGATGTTGCAGACGGGTACCATTCCCGATGTGATCATTCTTGACTCAGGTTTAGGACATCATACGCTCGTTCAGTTTTCTCAATACGTCGTTTCCCAAAAGGCTTTAAACGCTGTTCCCGTTATCATCGAAGGATCTTCCCTTGCTGAAACCGACCTTGAAAAATTCCGAACCGATATCGTGGCTGAAGACATTGTATCCGTCAGCGAACTGAGCCCCGACAAACTCGGTTCCAAGATCAGGTTCTGGAAGAATGTGAAGATGCGCATCAATGAGGTTCAGGAACCACTAAAGGAAGACTTCGCTCCCGTAAGAAATTATGCCGCCGAATACTCTAAACGTGCTTTTGACATTGTCATCTCATTGTCGCTGATGGTCGCCCTGAGCCCACTGTTCCTGCTGATCGCTGTGGCCATGAAACTGGACTCAAAGGGCCCCGTTTTCTATATTTCTAAAAGGGCAGGCAGGGGATACAAGATCTTCAAGTTCTATAAGTTCAGGACCATGGAAGTGGAAGCGAACAAGAAAATATCTGATTTCTCACATCTCAATATTTACAATCCCCTCAAGGCCGACGGTCCTGTGTTTATCAAGATCGACAATGATCCCAGGATCACCAAACTAGGCGCCTTCCTCAGAAAATGCAGCCTCGATGAACTTCCTCAACTCTGGAATGTTTTTCTCGGCGACATGTCATTGGTGGGCAACCGGCCGCTCCCCCTTTATGAAGCCGCCACCCTTACCACTGATGAGTGGGCAAAAAGGTTCATGGCACCAGCTGGAATGACGGGTTTGTGGCAGATCAAAAAGAAAAGCAGGGCGACAATGACTGCTGAAGAACGGATCAATCTCGACATCAACTATGCCGACAATTCGAACTTTCTCTTCGACCTTTGGATCATGGCCAATACCCCCTACGCCGTAATCCAGCGCACAAACGCCTGAGACTTACGGCTGGACGGAATTTCAAATCAATGAATTGCTCTTATATTGCGTAAAAAGTAGCGCATATGCCATTGGGGGATCTACCCTTTATCTCCATCATCACACTGAATTATAATCAGACGGAGGCGACGTGCGCGTTTCTGGAGTCTACCAGGCTTCTTGACTACCCAAATTATGAGATCCTGGTCTGCGACATGGCCTCGGCCTCAGATCCCTCTCCCAGCTTCCCTAATGGCAAGTATCCCCACACCATCCTCCTGAAAAGCAAAAAAAACCTCGGTTTTGCGGGCGGCAACAATTGGGGCATGCGCCAGGCAAAAGGTGAATACCTGTTCATAGTCAACAATGACACCGAAGTCACACCGAACCTGCTTACCAACCTCGTCCGGCCGTTTCTCCAAAATGACGAGATCGGTGTCACCTGTCCGAAGATCAAATACTTTTCCAACCCCAACGTGATTCAATATGCGGGTTTTAATGCTATGAATGTGTACACGGGCCGGGTGACCAGCATCGGCCTGATGGAGGAAGACCAGGGTCAGTATGATGTATCCAAATTCACCTCGGGAGCCCACGGCTGCGCCATGATGGTGAAAAGAGAAATACTGGAAAGAGTGGGGATGTTTGCGGAAAAATTCTTTCTCTACTACGAAGAGTGGGACTGGTCTGCGCGAATCCTGAGAGCCAAATACAAGATCTGGTATGCCGCGGACGCGGTGATTTACCACAAGGAATCGCTCACCGTGGGCAAATACAATCCGATCAAGGTGTATTATCACACCCGCAACCGGATCTTGTACATGCGGCGAAATTCAAGCCTCTTTCAATTCGCGGTCTTCTCTGTGATCTTCATATTTTTTGTAGTGCCCAAGACACTCATCCACTATTTTCTAAAAAAGAAATTCACCCATCTGAGATATTTCATCAAGGGCATCGTGTGGAATTTCAAATCAACCAGCAGTTCAATCATATGATGCTGGCGCTGCTGCATATTTTCTTTTTTATTTTTTACTCATACCTCTTTATCATTTCATTTTACCTGTTGGTGGCAGCCATTGCCGGGCGGTTTCCTTCCGGAGGAACAAGAGCCATCACGGGTCCCTTCAAGAAAATAGCAGTGCTCATCACTTCATTTAAAGAGGACGAAATAATTCTCAATACCGTAAAATCCGCACTGGCCCACGACTACGAGCCCGGTTCATTCAGGGTCTTCGTAGCTGCCGACCAGCTCAAACAGGAAACACTCCAGAAACTAAGGCAGCTGGACGCCGAAGTACACGAGGTGCAATTTGAAATCGGTTCGAAGGCGAGGTCGCTCAATCATTTGCTGAACTCCATTGATGAGCAGGAATATGAGATCGCGATGGTGCTTGATGGCGACAACATCATGCTGCCTGGCTGCCTGAAACAGGTGAATGCGGCCTTCGTACATGGCCTGCACGCGGTTCAGGTTCACCGGATAGCCAAAAACCTGAACAACTCCGTGGCGATCCTCGACGCCATCAGTGAGGAGATTAACAATCATCTATTCCGAAAGGCGCAGAGAAACCTGAATTTGTCGGCGGCCACCATTGGTTCTGGCATGGCCTTTCGTTTTATCCGGCTGAAAGCCGTTTACAACAAACCCGGCATCCTGGATAATCCCGCCTGCGACAGGGAGGTCGACTTCGAGATGATGAGACACGGAGTTACAGTAGAATACCTCGACAAGGCATATGTGCTCGACGAGAAAGTGTCTTCCGAAAAGGTGATGGAAAATCAGCGCAGGAGATGGCTTGAATCACAGATCATACATATCCGGCTCTTCTTCAATCCAAAAAATCACGTAGCGAATAAGAACAGGGACTACTGGAACAAACTCTTTATCAATCTCATACCTCCGCGTATACTATTTCTCTTCCTGATTGGCCTCATCCTGCTCTTTGCATTGATAGGATCATTATTAAATTTCAACCCCAGCGGCATTGCCCACAGGTCGTGGGTCCTGGTCTGCCTGATGTATGTGCTCGCCCTTATGCTCTCCATACCGGATCGTTATTTTACTATGGCCACGTTGAAAGCATTTCTTAGTCTCCCCTCCGTTATTTTCACCTACCTCAAAGCGGCCTTCAGTCTCAATCCGCGCAGAAAGGAATTCGTTCATACCCCAAAAAGCTTCACTGAACACAGGGATCTTGATAACGGCCAATCGTAATTTTACGAAAAGCAACTCCCGCAATAAGCAGTTATACTTAGCTGTTATAGGAAATTCACTTTGTTTTTTTTACTATTCCCATTAAAATAGACTTATTGTTATACTGAAAACAAGAAAATAGCCAGCTCGCCCGTTATCTTTTTGATAGTTCTCTGAGCTATCAGCCGAAATCCAAAAAACCGAAAATCCAACCTGATGAAAAACTATACCTATTCAATTAGGGTGCTGTGCCTTGCTGTGCTTTTTTCAGCAACATGTCTTCTTTCCTTCTCTCAGCAGGTACATAGGAGCATAAAAATTTCCACAGGCGATCAGATTGGTTTTCTCGAATACAAGCCCGCCGATTATAGTCAGCATCCTGATACTAAATACCCCATTATCATTTTTCTACACGGCATAGGCGAAAGAGGTACGGGCGTTGGAAGCGATCTCGACAGGGTGGCCAACTTCGGGGTGCCAAGGATCATTAAATATGGCAATAAAATGGAGTTCACCTGGAACGGGAAAAAACAAACTTTCCTGGTCTTATCTCCCCAGTGCCCCAAAAAATATGGGATGTGGCCAAAGCAGGTGGTGGATGACCTCATCGAATACGCAAAGAAAAATCTGCACATTGATGAAAACCGGATCTACCTCACCGGGCTGAGCATGGGCGCAGGCGGTAGTTATATATACATGTCTAACTCACAAGCGGCAGTTAACAAACTCGCGGCTTCCGCGACGATCTGCCCGCCCTGTGTTTTCAACAACGGAGCTTATATCGCAAAAGCGAATCTGCCACTATGGTCGTTTCATGCCAAAGACGATCGTGTTGTGAACTGGACCTGTACCAAAAACGCCATTGATAAAATAAATGCCAACAAGCCTGCAGTAAAACCCCTGGTCAACTACTGGCCTACAGGTGGTCATGGTGTTTGGGACAGAGTATATGCTGATACCAATCATATCTACCAGGGAGCCGTGAACATTTACGAATGGTTCCTCGGGCAGTGGAAAGGAGCACCCGTAAATAAATTGCCGGTGGCCAATGCGGGAAGACAGATCAGTATCACCACTGAAACAGGCATCGCAACACTGGACGCTTCCGGATCCACTGATGCCGATGGAAAGATCGTAAGATATGTGTGGAAGAAAATCTCGGGACCATCAGCGGGTAATATCACCACAGCCTTGGGCTCCGGCCCTATAACTACAGTTGAAAGCCTGAAAAAATCCGGTAGTTATAAGTTTGAGTTGACCGTTGTCGACGACAGGGCATCTTTCTCGGTCGACACTGTTACCGTTGTCGTGTCCTCAGGAGCTGCCTCTCTCAATAGAGATCCCATTGCCCAGGCGACCAATTCCGTTACCGTCAGTTTGCCACAAACCGAAGTGACACTGAGCGGTGCTTCTTCCAAAGACGAAGACGGAAAACTAGTTTCTTACAAATGGACCAGGAGCTACGGCCCCGCCGCTACCATAGTGTCACCGAATAAGGCCATCACCAGAATCACCAACCTGCAGGCAGGCGTCTATAATTTTGTGCTGGAAGTTACCGACGACAAAGGCGCAAGTTCCAGTGCCACAGTAATTGTAACCGTTCTCTCCTCTGCAGCAACGAAGAACACGCTTCCAGTGGCAAAAGCCGGCCCCGATACTACAGTAACGCTGCCATTGACATCATTCACACTGTCGGCGCTTGGCTCTACAGACAAAGACGGATCAATTGTAAGTTATAAATGGGTGAAGGTTTCCGGACCGGCCGCCGTGATCGTTTCGCCGCTCAATTCAACAACGAACATCACCGGGTTCGGACGGGGTGTGTATGTATTTACAGTAATCGTCACTGACAATAAGGGAGCCAGCTCCGCCGACACCATTTATGTTGCGGTGAACCCCCCCGCGCAGGCGACAAATAAACAACCGGTAGCCAATGCCGGATCTGATGCAAGGATCGTATTGCCTGTGAATAAAATTCTTTTGAATGGAGAAGCGTCCTCCGATGCGGACGGACTGATTACCGGTTATACCTGGACAAAGATCAGCGGACCCAAGCAGTTTCAACTCGCAACAGCTGGCAATGTTTCCACGTCGGTGACCAACCTGGTTGAAGGCACGTATTTGTTCAGGCTTTATGTTAAAGACGACAGGAAAGGCAGCGCCGCCGATACCGTTCAAATTACCGTCGTGCGAGCTCCCGTCACGGCTAACAAACCGCCGACGGCGAAGGCTGGGAATACGCAGAGTATTACCTTTCCCGAGAACAGCGTTACGCTTAATGGTTCAGCATCCTTTGATCAGGATGGAAAAATTATCCGGTACAAATGGAATTTTGTAAGCGGTCCGCAGCAATTCCAGATAACCAATCCGGATGCACCGGTGACTATCGTGAAAGGTCTTGTAATCGGCGTTTATGCGTTCCAGTTACAGGTATTTGACAACAAAGAATGGTCATGGTCCGACACCGTTTCCGTAATAGTAAAAGAAGTTCCTGCCCCACTGCCACCGGCAAATAATAATCCACTTGCGAATGCTGGTAAAGATCAAACCATCAGCCTGCCCAATGATCAGGTCATCCTGGATGGTTCGGCCTCGCAAGACACAGATGGTAAACTCACGGGTTACCAGTGGACGCAGATCAGCGGTCCGGATCAGTATCAGATTGGTAATGGTACTCTTGAAAAAGATACCGTGAGATTTTTAGTGGAGGGTAAATACAGTTTCATGCTTCTGGTTCGCGACAATGACGGAGCCATCGCAGTGGACACTGTTGAAATCACCGTATTTGCAGCGCCAAATGAAAGCCCGGTTGCCAATGCCGGATTCGACATCGACGTCGAATTGCCTCTGACAGAACTGCTGCTAAACGGCACTGAATCAAATGATGCCGATGGAGAATTGCTGTATTACAGCTGGACTAAACTCAGCGGCCCGGCAGGCCTCACGATAATGAATTCAACAACCGGTTCACCAAAACTGATCGGTCTTACCGAAGGAAAATATGTTTTCAATCTCGGCGTGACCGACATCAGGGGAGCACAGGCTTCAGATGAAATTATTGTCACCGTTCGTAACGGAGGATTCAGGTTCAATGGCAAGACAGTGGCTGTTGCGGGTATGGATAAAACCATTTACTTCCCCGAAACAACAATCAGGCTCAATGGGAGTGATTCTCATGACAATGACGGATATATCAGCGCTTACCACTGGAGCCTGATCCAGGGACCCAGCTCTCCACGCATCATTCAACCTGACTCGGGGATCACTGATGTCACCAACCTGGTAAGCGGTGAATACATGTTTCAACTTTCCGTTACAAATACTATGGGAAATGTTGCTTATGACAGAATCAGGGTCACCGTTAAGGGCAATCCCCAAACCAGGGACTTGCTAAGTATTTATCCTAACCCCGCCCGCTCCGAATTCAATCTGCAGATAAAATCGGATACAACCGGAACAACCAACATCTACATATATAATTCAAATGGAATTGCGGTGAAAAGCATCCAGACGGAAAAAGGCTCAGTAACCCACGTGCAAAGGATAAGTGTAACAGAGTTGCAAAAAGGAGTGTATTACCTCGAAGTGAATGTTGGAAATAAGAAAAGGATGATCTCCACCTTCATTAAAAATTAAATTGCGTTAACTGCTTAAAAAAGGTGGTGCCGAGAGCACCCCTTTTTTATTTGATATTTGTGAATCTTCGCATGTGTTCACGTACATTTTCTAATTTGCCAGGTAGTTTTCCTCAATTTGTACAATTCTCTTCTCAGAAAATGAGAAAATTTTCCGAAAATCCGATTTGGTATGGTAATTGATTATTTTGCTCGAAACGTACCTTCCCCGAATACTAATTGGTTATTTATTTAATAAGCTCTGTCCAAAATTCAATCTGAGATGAAAAAATTTTACACTTCACCAGCTGAGGTTAATTCAGCATTTATTCCCCCATCTGTTTATTGGTTACGAGGGCATGTCCAAAGGTTTACTCAGCGTTCTGACTGGTAGTCGGAATAACTGACCCTTCATGTCAAATGCTGTAAGCAATTACAGTTAGCATTGCTATGCCTTGTTTGCACCCACCCCAACAACCGTAGAATACGGTGAAGGCTTTGATTTCCTTTGATTGTGGATCGGATTCAAAGTGTTTATCTAGACCATTACATTAATCAAAAACTGAAATCGGGTAAGTTCTATTACCCACATCATTGTATTATAAACTGTATTAACACTAACTGTATGAGGAAGACGCTACTTCTTATCAGCATTATTCTCCCTTTCTATTTATTCTCTCAGCAAATTGAAAAACATATTTCATATGGTGGCGAAAACATCGGATTCTGGGAATACAAACCGGCGACCTACAACCGGTCAAATCCAACAAAATATCCACTGATCATATTTCTTCATGGAACAGGAGAAAGAGGCAATGGAACAAGTGAGTTGTACAAAGTAAAGGGCTACTCGGTTCCAAAAGACATCGCGAATGGAAACCAGATGCGTTTTTATGTGAATGGAAAGTGGCATGAATTCATTGTGCTTTCCCCCCAATGCTCATACAAATACATCATGTGGCCCTCTCTTTATGTCGATGGCCTGATCCAATATGCTGAAGCAAATCTCAACGTCGACCGCGGCAGGGTCTATCTGATGGGGCTCAGTATGGGCGGTGGAGGCACCATCAGGTATGCCTCTGAATCATTTGCTCATGCAAACAAACTTGCCGCGATAGCAACAGTTTGTGCTCCACCTATGCAATATAATAATTGCAATATCGCAAGCGCGAGACTACCCCTCTGGACCTTTCAAGCGAACGACGACAAGGTGGTGAATATCTCAGCCATTTCCACTATTGTAAATTCCGTGCTGAAATGCGGAGCGGCCATCCAGCCGCTGAAAACGATCTATCCCAATGGTGGCCACAGTGTATGGACCAAGGCCTTTGACCCTGGCCATACATATCAGAGTCCAAATGTGTTCGAGTGGATGTTGCGCAATTCGCGTGGTGCCGCGGCGCCTGTTCCCGGGAATGTACACCCCGTTGCCAGTGCCGGCACAAATAAAACAGTAATCCTTCCCGCCGGGGCGAGAACCCAGCTGTTGGGAACCGGTTCCAGGGATTCTGACGGCACGCTCAGGTCAGTGTCGTGGACGAAGATCGCCGGCCCTGCCTCAATCAGATTTGAAACTTCGACGTCATTAAATACCTATGTCAACTCGCTGGTAGCAGGCACTTATGTGTTTCGGCTGACTGTTAAGGACAACCTGGGCCTCACGGCTTACGACGATGTGACCGTGGTGGTAAAACCCGCAGGAGGTTCATCGCTCGCGCCTCCAGTGGCTTCGGGCAACAGGGCGCCGGTTCCGGTCGTCAGCTCACAGATCAATCTCACACTACCGGTGAACTATACCCGCTTATCTGGTGAAAGGTCAAAGGATCCGGATGGATATGTGGCCTGGTTGCAGTGGTTCAAGGTCGGTGGTCCCGCGTCATACAGGATCGACAATCCTCACTTCGCCAATGCAAAACTTACCAACCTGGTGGCGGGCACCTATGTATTCCGCCTGGATCTGAAAGACAACAAGGGTGCTTTATCCCAGGCCTACGTAACGGTAGTAGTAAGGGGGGCGGGCCAATCTACTCCTCCACCTGTTACCGCAGCTCCACCATCTAATTCGGTACCAGGGAACAAAGCGCCATTGGCACTCGTCGCCGGCGATCAGCTGATTCACCTACCAGTGAACTATACCCGCTTATCTGGTGAGAGATCAAAGGATCCAGATGGATATTTGAGCTGGTTGCAGTGGTCCAAGATCAGTGGCCCCTCATCCTACAGGATCGATAATGTTCATTTTGCCAATGCGAAACTTACAAATCTGGTTGCAGGCACCTATGTATTCAGACTGACCGTGAAAGACAATAAGAACGCGGTAGCATACGACGACATCGTCATCAGGGTGAATCCGAGTCCAATCAGCAGGGCTGGCGCTAATCAAACCATCAGGCTTCCGGTAAATGGGGTTACACTCAACGCTAGCGGAACCAGCGATCCCGGTGGATGGGTCAAATCAATTGTCTGGACAAAAGTAGCAGGACCTTCATCTTATTGGATCGCAAATCCGAGATCACCTGTAACCAGGGTGGAATATCTCCAAGCGGGTCTCTACGCCTTCAGGGTGACCACTACGGATGGCGATGGCGCGACTACCTATGATGAAATGCTGGTGACCGTACTCAAAAGTTACACCAGTGCCAGCGCGTCCACACTGGATGAAAAATCAAGTGGAGACAGTTCACTTGGCTTCTCAAGGACCGGACCAGGCGCATTCTCAAAAGCAGGTTTAAGTCTGTATCCAAACCCGGCGCGCTCCTTTGTAAACCTGAACATGAACGTTGCTGAATCAGGCAAGGCTATGATATCGATCTATGACGTATCAGGCAAACTGGTGAAAGCAGAGCAGTTCAATAAGGATCCACAACAGATCACAAAGAATATCAATGTTTCTTCGCTCAACAGGGGTGTCTACATGGTCAGGTTGACCATCGGCAGCAAGACCATCGGCACGGAGAAATTCCTGAAGCAGTAAATAATAAAGAAATAAAATCTGAACCCGAAGACGGCGGCTGGTGAAAACCAGCCGTTTTTTTTATCTGAAGGGTTTGAAGAACCGATATGTGCCCAGGGCCAGCATGGGAAGATCCCCATTGGTGTCGCCATAACAATACAGATCCGAATAATCAGAGAGATCATACTGACTGCGGATGCGACTTACCTTTTCTTCACCATGGCAATTTATTCCGAGAATCCTGCCAGTGATCTTATTCTCATCAACAATCAGCCTGGTAGCTATGCACCTGATTCCCTGTCTGGCGCACCATCCGGATAGCCAGTTTTCCGGGGAGGCAGACACTATAACTATTTCCGCATTGAGTGTTTTGAGTTTCTCAATTTCAGAAAGTGCTTTCGGACGTATGAGTGATGGAACGACACTGGTCGAAAATTCGGCAGCAATACTGTTGAATTTGTCAACATCCATCCCTCCAAAAAAATGCCTGAGCATGATCTCCTTTGCACGCTGATTGGAAATGATATTGAGCTTGTATGCAACGAGTATCGGCGCATGAAGAGCAAAGCCTGTATAAAATCGCAAACTTCCTTTGCTGTATTTTATGAATTCAAGGAGGGTATCCTTTGAAGTGATGGTGCCGTCAAAATCGAAGAAAGCTATCAGCTTACTCACAACTTCAATTTTTTGAATATAAATTCCGGGATCGATTTGATGATCAGCATGATCCATCTCCAGAACCATTTCACATAGATCACATTCTTTTTGGATTTTACCGCGGAATACACCGCATCGGCAACCTGTTTTGGTTTGGCCGTCAGCAGTGCGGGTAATGAAAGGTCTTCGGTCATTTTTGTGTAGACGAAACCAGGCTGTACAGTAACTACGTGAACGCCGTAGCGGAACATACGGTTACGAAGGCCGGAGAGGTAGGCTGTGAAACCCGCTTTGGCACTGCCATAGAGGTAATTGCTCTGTCGGCCTCTTTCACCGGCAACCGAACTGATACCAACAATAGCACCCTTCTTAACAGAGGCATAATGAGCCGAAACTATATTGAGAATCGAAACGGCTCCGGTATAATTGGTATTAATGATCCGCAAAGACTCACTCCAGTCTGTCGCAGCTTTTTCCGTGTCACCAAGATAACCGAATACACAGATGGTAATATCCGGAAGGGGATTGAGCGATGCAAAAAAACCGGAATGGGAAGAAAAATCGAGCGCGTCAAATTCGACCAGGCCTACCCGGGAAGAGAAACGGATAGCAAGGTCAGTCTGCAAAGCAGTGAGACGTTCTACCTTGCGTGCTGCGAGTTGTATATCACAACCCCGGGAGGCAAATTTTTCCGCAATGGCAACTGCCATGTCTGAACCCGCGCCTAAAATCAAAACTGTCGACATGAATAATGATTAGTTACCAGTGAGCAACAGGCGGTCCGACTGAACCGAGGATAGCTTACCTGATGGATTATATTTCCTTACAATGCTTCTGAATTCGTCGAGCCTGGGATAACCCCGCTGCAGTACTTCGGGCTTCATCCTGGCATCTTTGGACATGTAGAGCCGGCCGCCATACTGCAATACAATCAAGTCCAGTTCATCCAGGAAATTAAATAAACCTTCCCGAACAGGAAAGTCCAGCGCCAGGGTGTACCCCTCTTCCGGGAATGAAATCAGGCTTTTCTGATGGCCAAATACTTTTAGTACAGCCAGGAAAGACCCCAGCCCTTCATCGCTGATACGTTTCAGTATAGCCACCAGCCCGTCTTTGGCTGACAGGGGAAGTACGAACTGGTATTGAACAAAGCCCTTCTTACCATAACCGCGGTTCCAATGCAGGATTACATCAAGGGGATAGAAAAAGGGTTCATAAGGAACCACGTTCTCGATCACCTTCCTGAAATTCTTGCCGTAATAAAGGAAGTTGAAGGCTTTTACCGTAAGGGTGTTCAGTATCCAGGAAGGAAAATTGAAAGGGAAGGTCAATTTCGCCTTGGGGGATGGTACCAGGGGTCGCATTTTCTGTTTTTCACTGAGCTCACTCATTTTCGCGTGCTCTCCGACGATCAATATTCCCCGTCCGAAGCTGTCTCCCTTGGAAAGACAATCGATCCAGGCCATGGAATAAGTATATTCTTTGTATTCCTCAAACAGGCGGATCAACTCATCCAGATTGGCGGCCTTGATCTGCTTTTGTTTTATGAAGGAGGTTTCAATCTTTTTGAGTCTGAACTTCACTTTCGTGATCATGCCGGTCAGGCCCATGCCTCCACAGGTTGCTTCAAAAAGGTCGGGATGTTCTGCTGGCGAACAGTTGATCACCTCACGGTTAGCGAGCATCACTTCCATGGAAAGAATATGATTGGAGAAAGACCCATCCACATGATGGTTCTTACCGTGCACATCACTGCCGACTGCACCTCCTACCGTGATGAACTTCGTGCCCGGCGTTACCGGCAGGAACCAGCCTTTAGGGACGATCACATCCAGGATCTTGTCGAGAGTGAGCCCGCTCTGGCATTCAAAGATGCCGTTTTCGCTGTCAAATGAAAGAATTCGGTTGAAATTTAGCGTGGAGATAGTATTAACCGCCAGGGAAGCATCTCCATAACAACGTCCGTTACCCCTTGGAATGAAATGATCGGTCTTGCCCATCAGTTCATCCAGCTGTTCGTCCATGCTGAAACTCTTAACCTCACTTTTCATCCTGGGATAATTGCCCCAGTTCGCAATATTCTGTTTCATTTTTCAAAAAATGTTAGGTCGCGTAGGTATAGAATGACAAAAAAGCTGGCTGCCCAAAGTAACAGTGTCACCTGAATGAACCTGTCTTTGTACAGCACATCGGTTGGCGAACCCGCTTTATTGTGAATGAAGGTGATCTGAAGATATCTCATCATGGCCGCGATCACGAATAAAGACGTGTAAAACATCCGCCCTCCGAATTTCAGGTTGGTGATCGGCGAAACCGTATAATTGATGTATGAAACGATGAGAATGGCGCAAAAGAGGCCCAGCAGTGTGTTCAGGAACTCGAGGCTGTAGCCTTTCATGGATTTGCGCATTTCGGCTCCAGTGCTCGACTTGAGCAACACGTCGTCCCTGCGCTTGGCGAGTGCCAGGAAAAGGGCAAGGAGAAAGGTCATGATCACAAACCACTCCGTTGTGTCTACATCGGCCAGGGTTGCCCCACCCTTGACCCTTAAAACAAAACCGGTGGCCAGGATGATGATGTCTACAATCGCGATATTCTTGAGGCCAAAGGAATAGGACAGGTTCAACAGGTAATAAATTCCGGTGATGAACAGGAATTTCCCTGTTTCATCGATCAGAAAGGCCGTAACTATGCCGATAACGGTAAGGAGGCCACTTAAGACGAGCGCATAAGACTTTTTTACCTCTCCGGAGGCCAGGGGTCTCTTGGATTTTTCAGGGTGCTTCCTGTCGTCTTCGATGTCGCGGTAATCGTTGATGATGTAAATACTACTGGCCAGGCAACTAAAGGCAAGAAACCCCCCGGAAAGCAGGACCAGACTATTCAGATCAAAAAACTTCCCCGCAAAGAATGAAGGAACAAAAAGGAATAGGTTTTTTGCCCAGTGTTTAGGGCGTATGAGTTTGATATAATGCTTCATGTTCGCAGGCGGTACAAGATAGTTCACAAAAGGCTTTGAAGCAATATTCCTGACGGCTAAATTTGCTGTCGGTGTCACACCCTAACCAATTGATTTTTACTGTAGATCATTAGCATTATGAAACGCATCCTGGCCCTGGCTGAAATCATTTTTATCATCGTTATCGCGTTGATTCCTTTGTTTCCCAATCTCCCTTACCGCCTGAACGCCTACCTGTCCTGGGAGGGCGCCTACAGGATGGCAAATGGCGAAGTTCCGTTCCGGGATTTTGGAATGCCGGTTGGTTACATGTTTTGGGTGATCCCGGCGATTTTCTTTAAACTGTTTGGCGCTCAGATGATTACCCTTATCAAAGCGCAGCTGTTTATCAACCTCCTTGCCGGCCTTTCTTTCAGGTCGATACTAAAAAACCTTGCTGTGCCTGCCCCCATTCGTTTCGCAGGCATCCTGGTCTTCTGCCTTTCCTATTCCCTTCCAAATTACTGGCCCTGGTATAATCACACGGTGATCGTTTATGAACTGATCGGTCTTGCTTTTCTGGTGTATTTCCTTACACAGGGAAAACGCAGCTGGCATTATCTGCTTCCGGCGGTTGCCGGAGCCTTTGTGTTTTTCTCTTTTTTCACTAAGCAGGATGGCGGGGGTCTGGCCTTTCTGGTCTGCATGGCCCTGTTGATCTATGACGCAATTCTGGAAAAGAGATGGGTGCCGCTCGCCAGTTTCCTGGGAGGGCTGATGCTCACCGCCCTGCTGATCGTGCTTCCACTCACACGTTATAATTTTGGTTACTGGTTCAATCACGGCCAGCCACCCCATAGTTCCAGGATTTCAATAGCGGATATTCTTACTGAATTCCTGATCGCCTCACAATGGCTGAAATTTTACCTGGCGCTGATCGGCATCATCCTGCTGGCAACGATCAAGAGTTTCAGGTCTTTTTTGCAAAACAGGCAGAGAATGCTTTTTACTCTTCTAACACTGGGCATCATCGCGGAGGCCGCGATTTTCCAGGTGACGAGTTACCTGCCGGTTGACAACAATATCTTCTATCATTCCTTTGCCATTGTCTACATCCTCACCATGCTCTCCGGCTTCCTCCCGGTAAACCTGAACACCTGGAAAACAACCATCGCGTTCTCTGCCTGTGTCTTACTTTGGTGGAGCCAGTCGTATTGGAAATACATTTCAAGATTTGTATTACCTGCCAGGGAAGAGGTCTTCACTACGAGTACTCATGCGGGTTATACCTATGCAGACGTGGTCAACCGCAATACCTACATGATTGAACTCGACACCACTGCCATCCCTCTGAGCCAGTGGAGGCTTACCAATCTGCCTACACTGCATAAGATACTGGTGCCTGCGCCAACGGCCGACGGCATTGAGCGGCTGATGAATTCCCCGCTGGTGAAGAGCGGCAAAAAACTCAGGGTTCTCAATATGTCAGAGCTCACCACCCTGGCTAAGGAGATTCCCTTCGAGCTCGAAAAAGGCAGTGGCTATCCGTTGTGGTACCACAAAGGCGTTGGCATGTTTGAAAAAGAAACCAATATGTTCGCCGACAGGGTCAGAAATAATTTTTATGACCTGGTGATCTTTGAATATGTGCCTTATTCAAACAACATTTACCCTTTCAAAGTAAGACAGGCATTACTGGATAATTATAACCGCACTGATACCTTCCCTGTTCCACGTAACCCTTCGGCCCACGCGTGGATAGAGATATATGTGCAAAAGAAATGACGATTGATGGGTGCAGGAATGGCCAGCATATTATCGAATCCGATAGAATATCTCAAAGGTGTTGGCCCCCCGAGGGCAGATCTGCTGAAAAAGGAACTGGAGATTTTCACCTTCAGGGACCTGCTTGAGCTTTTTCCTTATCGTCATATTGATAAAACCGTCGTCACTCCGATCAGTGAAGCCATCATGCGAGCAGACTTTGTTCAGGTGGCCGGCAGGCTGGGCAACCCTGAAGTTGTGGGCGATAAAAAAGCCAAACGACTCAGCGCCACCATCACCGATCCAACCGGATCTTTGGAACTGATCTGGTTTCAGGGCATCAACTGGATACAGAAAATGCTGGAGGCCGGCCGGGGTTATCGCATATTTGGAAAGGTGGGCTTCTTTAATGGACATGCTCAGATTACCCACCCCGAAATCGAATTGATCGTTCCCGATAGCGACCAGCCAAAGCACCTCGAGCCTGTCTACCCAAGTACTGAGAAACTGAAAGCACGCGGCCTGGGTGGCAGGCAGATCGCAAAGCTTGTGCAGTCGCTTTTCGCGATGCTCCGGCAAACGGACCTTCCTGAAAATCTTCCTGAAAACTTAATAAAGAAACATCAACTGATTAGTCGGTACACGGCTTTTCTCCATATTCATTTTCCGCCAAACCCGGCGGCTTTTGAAGTGGCACTCAGGAGGCTGAAATTTGAAGAACTGTTCATCGGCCAATTGCGGATGGGCTTGCTGCGGCAGCAAAGACACCGGTTTTCAACGGGCGTGGTTTTCACACAGGTTGGCCGTTTCTTCAATGAGTTCTATGAAAACCATTTGCCCTTCGAGCTGACCAATGCCCAGAAAAAAGTGATTAAAGAGATCCGTAAGGATATGGGCAATGGCAGACAAATGAACAGGCTGCTCCAGGGTGATGTCGGTTCGGGAAAGACCATGGTGGCCCTGCTCTGTCTATTGCTTGCGGCGGACAACGGCTTTCAGGGCTGCCTGATGGCGCCTACTGAGATCCTTGCCCGGCAGCACTATCAGAATATCTCACGGATGTTGCAAAGCATGGATCTCCAGGTCAGACTGCTGACCGGTAACGTCAAGTCGGCAGCAAGAAAAAAGATACTCGCAGAATTGAAAGATGGCGTGGTGGACCTGCTGATTGGCACTCATGCGCTGATTGAGGACACCGTGGAGTTCAAACAGCTTGGGCTGGCCGTGGTAGACGAACAACACCGTTTCGGGGTGGCACAGCGTGCACGGCTCTGGACAAAATCCTCTATACCACCGCATGTGCTGGTGATGACGGCCACCCCTATCCCCCGCACCCTGGCCATGACAGCCTATGGGGACCTGGATTACAGTGTGATCGATGAACTGCCCCCAAACCGCAAACCCATATTCACCATTCACCGGTCTGACCGGGCCCGGCCACAGGTGATGGATTTTGTGAGAGCAGAAGTTGCACGGGGCAGACAGGTCTATATAATTTATCCGCTGATCGAGGAATCGGAGAAACTGGATTATGAGAATCTATTCCAGGGTTACGAAAACCTCAAGGCATGGTTCCCCGAACCAAAATATTATATCAGTATGGTGCACGGCCGTCAGCCAAATGATGTCAGGGAAACCAACATGCAACGGTTCAGGACAAATGACACTCAGATCATGGTAGGCACGACGGTGATCGAAGTGGGAGTGGATGTGCCGAATGCGAGCGTCATGATCATTGAAAGTGCGGAAAAATTTGGGTTGTCGCAGTTGCACCAGTTACGCGGACGTGTAGGACGGGGAGCCGAAAAAAGCTATTGCATTCTGCTGACTGGCCAGAAGGTAAGCAGGGAGGCGAAGGAGCGGTTAACGACAATGGTGGCTACCAATGATGGTTTCAGGATAGCGGAAAAAGACCTTGAACTGAGAGGACCTGGAGAGATCGAAGGGACAAGACAAAGCGGTGCACTGAATCTGAAACTGGCGGACCTTGTTGCCGACAGGGAATTGCTGGAGTTGGCAGGAAGCGAGGCCGCAGAGATCATTGAAAAAGATCCCGGTCTTAGCACCGCTGAGCACCTGCCATTGAAAAATTTCCTGGCGCAGCTGTCTGGAAA
>Ga0193752_1001157_pt1 | contig 22637 bp, 20 predicted proteins | sample H1c1metaG_FD_144924 | JGI IMG/M metagenome (GOLD analysis project Ga0193752, IMG submission 144924) | Soil microbial communities from a riparian zone of the East river system, Colorado, United States - H1c1 | ecosystem: Environmental > Terrestrial > Soil > Riparian zone | place: USA: East River...
GGTTCCATCTCGCATGAAATTTTATCATGCAAAGATACAAACTACCGTTTCTAAACTAAATTGTCAGTACACTAGTAACCTGACACATAACTTCCGTGAATCATGAACCGTGTGGAGTTTCCTGACCATTTAACGCAGGGTGGCCATTTGTATGACGTGAATGCGTGAGACTACCTAAGCAAGACAATATGCCTCTGCTGATTGTCCGCATCCGGATTACTGAACACAGAACCATCCACCGTGTACGATGCTATCCCGCATATAAAGGAGCCTGCGCCGTAGTTCCTCCGGCTCGTCTGATAAAAACGAAGATTGGAAATGCGCCATGTTTTAATGGCAGGAGTTGTTGCAACCAGGTAATCAAAGCCAGATGGCTGGAGTAGAAGAGGGTATCAGCCTTTTGAAAGCCGTAGCGTAACTCAATCCTGGCACTGTCGAGTACAGGTGCAAACAGTCCATTCTGCGGATACTTATAGGTCGTTACACTCGCGATTTCGGTAGAGTCAAATCCTATAATGTCGACATGCATGCCGGTGTTAATACATTGAGTGTCTTTATCCTGACAGGTAGGGACTACTGAAAGAAGAAAAATAGCAAGCCAGGCGGATATCCTCATAAGTGTCTGGATGAATGCCAATATAAAACTATAGCCTCTAACGCAGGATGTCAGCTTGCATCGAATATTCGGTGCGCAAGCGAAGCCAATAGAATGACAGCCGATGAAGACTTCGTCCGGCTGGTTCGTGAGGACTCGAACTAGTGCGCGGGGGGCTGAGATATAAACCAGGAGGCGACATGCAAAAGCATAAAGCCTCCTGTTTTTTTATGTAAAAATGAACCGTCATACGGGCTTCCCTATCCCATTTATCTACTTATATGCGATCATGACGCACTAGGGCCCCTTCTACTTTTGCCCTCAATTATTCACAATTAAACACTCTAAAAATTTCCATGACTTATCGCGACAACGACGTCTTTTTCTCCCCGGGCTCCGGATGCACGATCGTCAGTGTATCCTACACTGTCACCGACTATTCCATAACCAGTGGCCAGGACCCGGACAGGAAGATCCAGACCGGCAGGACCTTTTATGGCGACAGCAGCGGAAAGCTGCGATTCAGCATCGGCCGCAAAGCATCGTCGAGCGTAGCCAACTGGTTCAATGCAAGGACCCCCGGCTCGCAGAACACCTTTAACCAGAATGCCGGCGAACTGAACTTTGCCCTGTACGGGGTTCTGAGGATGACGGTCAAAGGCGGCATACTCGGCGGCCGGCAGCGCTCATTCACCTTCCCCAGTGTTACTATCGCCCAGGGCTCGTCCGGCACCAGCAACAACTGGTGGTTCGGCGGCCAGACCGGTACCTACGTTCAAAACAACCAGCTCTCCCACAATGGCACCGACCAAAACGGCGGGCCTGTAGCATTCTTATTCCGCCGGGGCGGCAACGACGTCAGCACGGTAGCTGCGACGCCCCTGTTCCTGATCGACACGCCCAACTGGATGAGCCGCCTTAGCGACGGGCTTCGGCTCGACCAGATCATGATGCCGGGCAGCCATGACGCAGGCATGTCTGAGCTATCCCATTGCGCGCCCCTCGGTATCCGCCCCGGCCTCACGCAGACACAGAGCGGGTCGGTCGCCCAGCAGCTCATCGATGGTTCCCGGTATTTTGACATCCGCGTCGATTACGATTACGGAGCACTGGTCACTTATCATCGTACGGGCGCCAATGGCTGCAATGGGCAGAGTTTCCGGGCAGTGCTCGACCAGGCCAGGGCATTCCTGCAGGCGCACCCGAGAGAAACTGCCATCTTCAAGATCTCCCATATCCGGCAATATGATGGCCATGATCCGGCGGCAACCAAGCAGATGATCGCCAATATGCTGAACGAATACAGACCCATCCTGTACCAGAATGCATCCGCCGCCGTCAACCTGGCGGAGCTCACGCTCGGCAGCATACGGGGCAAGCTGATCCTGGTCTTCGATTACCCCGAATACATCTACCAGGCCGGCGGGTTCTTCCGCTACATGGATGGCAACTCCGTGCAGTCCGGAGCGAATATGACGGTGTACGACTCCTATACAGGTACCACAGACTATGCGACGATGAAAGCCGACCAGCTGCAAAAATGGACGAACTATGGCGGCACGGGAAGAGGATACCTTTTCCTCCTTTCCTGGACGCTGACCGGTAACATGATCAGCGATACCATCGCCGATATGGCCAACCCTGCAAACGAGAAGTTGGCAACCGTCCTGTACGACAAGATCATTGGGACCAATGCGCCCAAGCCGAACATCGTATATGTGGATTTTATGAACTCCGCCGTAGCGCAGGGTATCATTCTCTTTAACTACTGATGCCCTTTGATCTGCTGCCTTAAGCGCTTCCGCAAAAGGCATGACAGTTAATTTATTAGAAGCCTTGATAGCCCCGCTTTCAAGGCTTTTTTGTTTTGTCAGGCATGGAAAAATCCAGCAACCATGGCTGAAGGTGCCCTCCGCCCGCTACTCCCAGCCAAAAGTCCGCACAAACTGAAACTGCACGCTAGGCTCCTGCTGCAGGTAAAAGTCCTGGTAATGCTTATCGAGGTTCATAGCCTTGTTGGTCAGGGCCACAACAAAAATGTTGTCGTCCAATACCTCGTAGCCTATGCCTGCACCGTAAAAAGGTAGGCAGTATGCTTTGAGCCCTGATGGACTGATATAATTTACGTCCAGGCTAAGCTTTGCGAAGAAATGATCGAAGAGCTTGCAGCGCAGATCGGCATAAAGATTGAGCGCCGCGACGTCGCGGTTCTGGTACTCCGTATACACGGCCCATGGGCCGGAAGTAAACCTCTTCATAAATGTATCCACGGTTGTAAGCGGCGCCGTAATAGCGCGCCTCAAAAAAGCCGTTCAGGGAGATCCGCTTCCCTTGTCTACCATACCTGAGTCCTGCCAGCCCTGCATACCTGTTGCCGTTGCTGATTGATTCCCGTTGGCTGCCTTGCGCGTATAGCCTCCAGCTTCCCGGCAGGTAGACGGCCGCCGAAAAGTCTTCATGAAGCGAAAGGCGGAACCCGGTATTGATGATGCTTGCCAGCCTGATATCTGCTTTCCACCCATTGCGCATCTGCAGACCTTCCAATGAGACGGAACCACTAACCTGATCATCGACACCTAAGCCAGTATACAGCATGTCGCCTATCTGGCTGACTGAGAGGCGCAGGCGTCGCCATTGCGCGTAGATGGTTGCGTTGTCGACGTCTACATTATATACCGTAAGCCCTTCCATTTGCCGCAACGAGTCACGGTAGCCGCCGATCGCTCCGATCGTAAACACTTGTCCGACCAGCGGGAAGCTTCGTTCATAGACTGCGCTCATTTTTGGATACACCACCAGATTGGCTGTATTGTAGAGCCCTCCCGAAAATCCCCGGTGCTCTCCTACAAGGTCTGCATACAGGGTCAGGTCTTTACCGATTCTGCCGCGCATAGCAAAGTCTATATATAGACATCCATGGCGGAGCGGGTTGTCCGTCATATGGTCGTCGTTGAGCTGCCAGTCGGATCTGGTAGTGGCGTCGTTTTGCCGCCGGGGCAGTCCTTCAGGCACGTATACATGCTGCTCGCCTGCCTGGTCGTCGGCCGTGGGATTTTGCTTGTACCAGCCACCTGCAAGGTTAAAGTCCAGGTCGATGCCGTTTCTCGGCAATGAGCATACAGTGTCCTGAGCGTATGTTGCCAGTGGCACACTGAGTATGGCTGCGGTTAAGGATAGCAGGCATGCCTTCATGTCGGTAGGCTTTGACGCTAATAACGCGCGATGACCGGCTTAATTACGTTTTGGTCGCGTGTCGCTGAGAATTTTACGATGGAGTAAGAAAAAGAGGCGCGCTCACGCACCAGGGCGGCCGGGTAATGTCTTTCTGCGTAACGTGCATTTATTGTTTCGTGTGTCTGGTATATGATCACGTGTCGTATTTAGAATGGAAGCTGTTTACATTGGAGTATCTTATTTTACGAAGGAATATTCTCCTATGTCCTTGCGGCACTTCTTTATTTTTGGAATGATTTTTCTTCTGGCAGCTTGTCAGCCGGGTAATCAACCAATTCAAAAGGAACCTAAGGGCAGGAATACAACTCCATCAACTGAAAGCGACGGTACCTATGAATTGTTCATGGATAGTCTTCTTCACGGAGAAGGCATTTTATATGCGGATTCAGGAATAGAAGCCGGAGAAGTATGGGAATGGTCAGATGAAAAAGGCTCTTATCCTAAAGAGCCGGCTATTTTTCATTTTGGCAAGAGCTTTTTTCGCATGGACCGTATGCGTGTAGTGAACGAAAAAGGCGACAGGCCTTTTAATATTAGCTATTCCGCGGATACCGCATTTGTATTTACATTCAGGAATAAGAAGTACGGATGGGCAGAAGCGGGATACCGCGACTGCAATGGTAGTGGCTGCCTCGAACGCTTCTATTTTCTGGGTGACTTTGAACAAGCGCAATTGCATTTATTCGTGACTATGGCTGTTCCACAGGGTCCACGCTACTTCGGCGATTTCAATGGCGATGACCAACTTGATTTTCTGATTCCAGAGTACCTCGACAATGACCAAAGCAAGCTTCCATACAGCGACACTACCGAATACCTTACGCTCACAGCCTATACCCTGGATAAGCAGGGCGGGATTAAATCTATACGTCGATCCGGGAAGGAATGCACGCTTACAGGCCGGTTTGATGGTGGAAATTTTGCGCCGCAAAACTTCCGCATTATTGGGACAACATACCGTTCCCATGACTACTGATGACTGCGGCTCCCTTAGGCACCGGGCTGTATCAACTCATAAAATAAGCGCGATGAAAAGCTCTGTACGTTTCCTTTTTTGCTTGCTTGTGGCATCTGTTATGCTTTCTTCAACCGTTTGTGCGCAGCGTCGCGATAAGGGCTCGTTGCGGGCAAGGATCAATGCCATCATAAAGGCTTCGGACGCAAAGGTTGGTGTCGGCCTGATGGGCATTGATTTTAACGACAGCCTGCTCGTCAATGGCAGCGCCCGCTTTCCGATGCAGAGCGTCTATAAATTTCCGCTAGCCCTCGCCGTGTTGCATGCGGTAGACCAGGGCACATTCAGCCTTGCCCAGCAGATCCACATCCCCAAGTCTGAGCTGGATACTAATACATGGAGTCCGCTGGTAGTTGACTATCCAGCTCAGGATATCAATATCAGCCTCGCTGAGCTGATTCGGTACACTGTTGGTAAGAGCGATAATAACGGCTGCGATGCCCTGTTTCGGCTCATGGGCGGCACTGCAGCGGTAGAAACCTATATCCACAACAAAGCTGGCGTAAGGGGCATCGCTATTGCCGCTACAGAGCGGCAAATGCATAGCGACCCGAATACGATGTACACGAACTGGTGTCAGCCCGTAGCCATGCTGCAGTTACTGAAGCTGTTTTATGACGGACGGCTGCTGAGCAAAAGCAGCACCGAATTCCTGATGGATTGCATGACCAGGACCGAGAATCCTTCGGACAGGATTAAAGGCTTGTTGCCGGCTACGGCTATTGTTGCTCACAAGACTGGGACATCGGGTACAGACAAGAAGGGATTCAACGGCGCTACAAATGATGTAGGCATTATCACCTTAGCCGATGGCCGGCACCTCGCCATTGTTGTGTACGTATCCGATTACAAGGGAGATGTAAAAAAGGGCGAACGGGTAATAGCGCAGATATCCAGGCTTGCCTGGGACTATTATGGATCAGGACATTAATTCCTCCAGACGCGCATGATTTGCTATCGTTGTAGTCTTAATACTAATTTCAGTGGCAGATCAGATGCTACCATTTGTCAACTTTCAACGACCAATCTTTTAAGTGGAGAAAAGTTTATAAGTTGACAAATTTACCTCAGCAAACATGACGAATCATCGAATCAGCGCATTTACAGCGGCCGTGCCTGGCCTTGTATCGGAAAATAAAATTGTCAATTGCCTGGGCATAAGCAAGATACTTGTCGACGAAAGTTGACAAATTGGATCGGGAACAATTACCTAACTACTTTGGAAAAGTGCTACCTGCAAACACCTCTGTGAAATATGCCTGTGGACTATTTGCCTCCCTGCTGATATTCACTGCCAGCCTTCCGGGCTTTGCCCAAGACAAAGGGCGCGCCGCGGTTCGTGAGGACACAAGCCAGGGCAAGGTTTCCTTGATTATTCTCGGCACCATACAGGACGGCGGGGCGCCACATGCCGGCTGCCGAAAGGACTGCTGCAAGCGCCTGTTCATGCATCCTGACAAAAACCTCAAAGTAGTCTCCCTGGGATTGTTGGACCACGCCCATGATAAAACCTGGCTCTTCGAAGCCACACCGGACTTTGCGGAACAGGCAAAGACTCTTCGAAATCTTGCCTCAGCCCGTCATAAAGAAGTCCCCGATGGTATCTTTCTTACTCATGCACATATAGGTCACTACGCCGGCCTTATGTACCTCGGGAAGGAAGCTATGAATGCCTCTGAAGTCGCGGTGTTCGCAATGCCCCGTATGAAGACTTTCCTTGCTCAGAACGGCCCCTGGAGCCAGCTTGTGAGCAAAGGGAATATTTCGCTTCGGGAGCTGCAGGATGAAGGGGAGATACAGCTCAGTACAGGCGTAAGCATGAAACCATTCCTCGTTCCGCATCGCGATGAGTTCTCAGAAACGGTTGGCTACATCATTACCGGACCCAATAAGAAAGCACTGTTCATCCCCGATATCGACAAATGGGAAAAATGGAAGACAGATATCCGTGAGGCGATCGCCAAAGTGGATTATGCTTTTGTGGACGGCACCTTTTACGATGGAGCAGAAATTGCCAACCGAGACATATCCACGATTCCTCACCCTTTTATTATTGAGAGCATGAAGCTCTTCGGCGACCTGCCGGCCGCTGAAAAGAAGAAGATCTACTTTATCCACTTCAATCACACGAACCCGGTGATCAATGAAGGCAGCCCACAACACCGGCAGGTGATTCAGGCCGGGTTCAACATTGCAAAAGCCGGAAAGCAGTTTGCGCTTTGATGAGCTTGTAAATACTGCAGGATGGGGGAGAGGGCTGCAGCTCGTTGTCCCCCTGAATTTTCCGAATTATAGTAATTTCGTAATGTATGTGGAGTCAAACCAGCATCACCGAACTTTTAGACATCAGATACCCCATTGTGTTAGGACCTATGGGTGGCGGATTTTCGACACCTGAGCTTCTGGCTGCGGTTTCTAACGCTGGCGGAATGGGCAGTTTCGGTGCATACACACTCAGTCCTCAGGACATATTGGAAGTGGATAAGGCCATCAAGGCTCAAACGGATAAACCTTATAGCTTCAACCTCTGGGTTTCCGACGTCGATGACCGCTTAATGAACTATCCTGCGGAAAGCATGGAGAAAGTAAAGGCACTCTTTAAGCCATACTTTGACGAACTGAGTATCCCACTGCCAGAGCTCGATACTAATATCCCTTCGAAATTCCTGGCCCAGGTGGAAGCCATTTTTCAGATCAGGCCAGCAGCTTTCAGCTTTGTATTTGGCATACCTCCCCGGGAAATATTGCAGGAGGCTCACGGGCTCCGCATTAAGACTATCGGTGCAGCGACCACGCTGGACGAAGCTTTGGCTTTGGAAGAGGCAGAGGTTGATGCTATAGTTGCAGCAGGCTTCGAAGCAGGGGGTCACCGCCCGTCCTTCCTAAGGCCTGCGCAGGATTCCCTGACCGGTACGTTCGTCCTTGTCCAGCAGTTGAAGGCAAGAATAAAAACCCCTGTCATCGCCGCAGGAGGCATTGTGGATGGAAAGGGTATAGCAGCGGCACTCACTTTAGGCGCCGATGCGGTGCAGTTGGGTACCGCTTTTTTAGCGACCGATGAATCGGCCGCCACACCGGCTCACAAAGCCAAACTGCTTTCCGGTGCGTCAAACCATACCGTACTGTCCAGGTCACTTACCGGCAGGCTGGGAAGAATGATCAGCAACAGGATCTCCGGGGAGATAAGTTATGAAACCGAGGTTCTTCCATTCCCACTACAAACACGCTTATTAGCCCCACTAAGGGCTGCAGCTTTGGCCCAGGGAAAAACCGATATGATCAACTTCTGGTCGGGGCAAAACACAGGTAGTCTCAAACATACCAGGGCCGCTGAATTAATGCAGGCGTTGGTAAAGGAGACTCAGCAAATGTTCTCTCATTGATATCAATGAGAGAACATTTGCTGATCGTATTTATATCGGATTCGAAAACAAAAATGTCTGTTTCGGGGACAAATTGGTCCGGCTAAAGTATTTAGTACCTGAGCTCAGCAAACTGCCAAAGTATTTTTGACAAACACTTTTAAAACTAATAAAGCAGAACAATGGAAAAATAGTGGGTAATAATTCTTCAAATGGAAAACAGTGGACTAATATTTATTCCCGATATCAGCGGGTTTACCCAATTTGTGAACAGTGTCGAAATCAGACACAGTCAACACATCATCGGTGAATTGCTGGAAACAATTCTTGACGCGAACGAGATGGGATTGAGTGTGTCCGTAGTGGAAGGCGATGCCATACTTTTTTATAAGTTGGGAGAATCCCCGGACCTGGAGCTTACCTATAAGCAGGTTGAAAAAATGTTCTTGTCTTTTCACAAGCATCTGGAACGTTATGAAAGCCAGCGCATTTGCAACTGCAATGCATGCATCGCTGCAATTAATTTGTCGTTAAAAATCATAACTCACTATGGAGAATTTACAGAGTATAAAATAAAGGACTTTCATCAGCTGTTCGGCAAAGACATTATTATCGCACATCAGCTTTTAAAAAATGATATACCCCAGCATGAATACTGGCTCATAACAAGCAATTTGTCTGGAGGAATTCCCCCGGAGCAATTCACTCCATGGATAAAATGGGACCATGGGACCAAGCAGGTAAATGACGCTGAAATCACCTTTCATTTTGCGCAATTAGGCCACCTGATAAACAAATGAGATAGAAGCATCGCTCGCGAGCGGCATGGCTATACCTCACTCCCGGTGGCAATCACAACATTTCGGAAGAATGTCTGAACACCAACTAACTCCGGCCATTTTTTCATCACTAATCAATCTGACATGAACGCTGCATCAGGAAGAATATGGGTTGCTTCTGAGTGCGCTCTGGTTCTCATCGACTATCAGCCGGCAGTGATCGATATGGTGTTTGAGCAGGATCACCGGGTAATTGAGCTCAACGTAACTACGCTTGCAAAAGCTGCCATTGATTTTAATATTCCGGTTGTGCTGAGTACCGTAGGCGTCAGGTTGGGCGTGAGTACTCCAACAATTGAACGTCTGAAAGCAGCACTTCCAGGCGTAGATGAAATCGATCGGTCCTCCATGAATGCATGGGAAGAACCCGGATTCGTCGAAGCTATCAGGGCAACCGGTCGTGCGAAACTGGTGATGTGCGGCATCATGACATCTTCATGCCTTGCCTATGCCGCCATTGCGGCTTTGGACGAAGGGTTTGAGGTCATGTTTGTAGAAGATGCAGTAGGTGATCAATATCAACGCAAGCATGAAATGGCGATAGAACGCCTGATGCAGGCAGGGGCCATTCCTAATTCTACCATTTCAATGATATCGGAATGGTTTCGTGACTGGAAGTCGCCTTTAGCCCCTGCGGCGAGGAAACATTTCATTGAACATTTTGAAGCAATGGCTCCACTGAAAATTAAGCCTGAACGCTATCAGCCGAAGGGTTTGCTTGGGAAATGAGGTACGGTACCTTTAATCACTGCCAATACTCATTTAAAAAAATACTTCCGATCATGATACTAGCAAAAGGGGAGGTAGCGCCCGACATAGACTTATTTGCGACACCAGATCAAAAACTCCGACTGGCTGAATTGAAAGGCAGGCGTGTTATCCTGGCATTCTATCCCGCAGACTGGAGTCCGGTATGTGGCGACCAGATGGCTCTTTACAATGAAGCCTTAGCGTTGTTCAACAAATTCAACGCACAACTTATTGGCATCTCCGTCGACAGCAAGTGGTGCCATATGGCTTTCGCAAATGACCGAAACTTAAAATTTCCGCTATTATCCGATTTCGAGCCCAAAGGCGCGGTTTCCAGATTGTACGGCGCCTACAATGAAAAGGAAGGTGAAAGCAGGAGAGCACTTTTTGTGATAGATGAAAACGGCATCATCCACTGGAGCTATCTCTCTCCGGATGCGATCAACCCTGGTGCAGACGGCATATTGGATGCTTTGGAAGAACTTTCTCACATAAACAGCTAAACCATGTCTACATTGAAATTCGCGGTGAATTCCGCAGATCATCATCGGGGCAATGTCAACGCCACAATCACTCTTGTCGAATACGGAGATTTTCAATGTCCCTATTGCAGGCGTGCACATGGATTGGTTGACCTTCTCCTTACGGAAAAAGGCCAGGAACTGCACTTTGTTTTCCGCAATTTCCCCCTCCGCGAAATTCATCCGCTTGCCTTTAGCGCGGCTGCCGCGGCAGAAGCTGCAGGCAAACAGGACAAATTCTGGGAAATGTATGATCGCTTATATGAGAACCAGCCAAAGATAACCAGCCGTTTCTTGTTATCGCTCGCTGAAGAAATAGGCCTCGACCTGCAGCAATTTGACGGGGATTCGATGAGCGAAGAGATACGGCTCAAAATTGAATCGGATTTTAATGGAGGCATTCGAAGCGGCGTCAATGGTACACCGACGTTCTTCTTAAATGGAGTCCGGGTCTCAAGTTATGATGAGACCTATGACTCTCTGCTGAACGTCTTCCTGGCTGAATCCGAATTGCAAAGGCAGTGATGGAAAGCCACAAGTCGGCGTTTTGTTCTGCTTGTGAAATTGAGGCATGCTGCGGTGCTTTAGTTGAAGGAACATAGGCGAAATAAAGAATTCCGGATTCGAGTGAAAGGTAACAGGTGCCATCACAATATCCGACTAAAGAGGCGGTCTCAATCCGAGACAGCCTCTTTCTGTTGCATGTTTGCTTTGTTGTTTTTTGTTTGCAGCAAGGCTGCTTTATCGGCCGCTCATTTGACTATCGTGATAAGCGGTTTCGCTTTGTCAACTACATACGTGGCTAGCTCCGTCGCTTTTCCGCTGCCGACATTCTTTGCTGAGTGTACCGTTTCGGCCGGGATGAACAGTGCCTGGCCGGCCCGGAGCGTGACCGCTGGCTTGCCTTCGACCTTATACTCAATGACTCCTTCCAGGACATAAACCATCTCTTCGCCCGGGTGTTTGTGCCGGCCACCCAGATCACCGGGCTTAAATTCAATGGCCGCCTGGATCACTTCGCGGCCGGGGATGCTGAGATCGTGCCGTAGGAGTTCGGTGCGCTTAAGTCCTAATGGCTGGGCAATAGCGGAGTGATCGATAGTAATCGCCGCTAACCCAAGCATACCAGCGGCCAATGTTCCTTTGATCTTCTTCATTTTCGATGAATTTTTTCAAAAGTATCTGGGCGGCAATCCGGTGTCAATTGCTAAATACGCTACCCGGACAAAGTAGATATTGAAACGGTCATTTTTAAAGCTAAGGCCTCCGGCAAAACAGTAGTTCGCATACCGCTTTTGATGTACCTGCAATTCACTCAATGGACTTTTTCTGAATCCCGAGTTTTTTCATTTTGGATTTTAGGGTAGACGGCGGAACATTTAATACTTCGGCTGCGCCACCGGGGCCCCAGATTCTTCCATAGCATCTTTTCAGAACGCTGATAATATAATCCCGTTCATTTTCATGGATTGTCTTCATCTGGAGATCCTGGGGCTTTACGAGCTTGTCACTTTTATGACCCGTCGGCAATGAGATCTCTTCAATCATCGTTCCTTTGGCAAGCAGTACGCCTCTCTCCATTAAATTTTCAAGCTCACGAATGTTTCCCGGCCAGGAATAGGCTGCCATGGCTTTTAATACCTTATCGGACAAGCCGGTAATTTTCTTTCCGGTCTTATGGCTATAGTAGTTGACGAAATGATGGGCAAGCGCAGGTATATCCTCTATTCGTTCCCGCAGGGGCGGCAGTTCAATTGGAAATACATTCAGGCGATAGTATAGGTCGAGCCGAAAACGTCCTTCTGCAACTTCTTTTTCCAGGTTCCGGTTTGTAGCTGCAATGACGCGCACATCTACTTTGGTCACATCCTTTGAACCAATTCTTTCAATGTATTTTTCCTGTAGTACACGCAGCAATTTTACCTGCAGATCGAGCGGCATGTCGCCAATTTCATCCAGAAAAATGGTACCCTTATCTGCTTTTTCGAACTTTCCTAATCGCTTGTCAAGTGCTCCGGTAAACGAACCTTTTTCGTGACCAAATAATTCGGACTCTATTGTGTATACTATCTGCGAAACGCTCTTTGCCCGTTCCGCTTTCACCTAATAGCAGCACAGAAGTATCAGAGGGGGCTACCTGGGTAGTAAGATCGAATACATTCAACAGAAGCGGGCTTCTTCCGACAATGCCATCAAAACCGTAGGTATCATCGAAGCGGCCGGAAGCTGCAGGACTGTCCCTAGCTATCGTCACTGCATTCACCTTGCCTGGATAGAATATGCTTTCAATATCAACAGTCAATGGTTTTTGTAAGCGGCTTAATAACTCAAGATAATCGGCACTATAGGCATCTTGCTTTCGACTATAAAAACAGATAATGAAAGCCCCGCCATTCGAAAGGAATATCGGTAAGGAGATGCTTGATCTGACCCCGAATTTTTCCGCGACTAGTTTGTCCAACGAGGCCGAACGCCAGGTCTGTTCAGATGCTCTTCCGATCAACAGGAGCGGTATTGCCTCATGATATGTGTTATCGGCCAGTATCTTAAGTTTCTTCAGATCCAGGTTGGCAATGGTCAATAGCTCGGCAATTCCGATTTGTTGGTATTCATCAAAACCAATTCTCAGAAAGCTTAACGCCGGACTTTCCGGATCAGCAAGGGTATTGAATCCTGCAGTTACGTAATCAAATGGGATGTGTGACTGTAGTGTTCTGCAGATATCAAGCATCTTTTTTTTCCAATGCTCCGGCCCGGCGACAATAGCAGACAGCTTATCATTTAAGATCGTTTCCTTTCTCAAATTGGACTCAACGCTGTGCGCATGCCGGTACCGGGCGATTTCCAGCGTGATGAGCAGGTCTTTTTCCCTGAATGGTTTTACCAGGAAGCCATAGGGTTGTGTTGCTTTTGCCGCATTCAGTACTTCTTCGTCCGAATTGGCCGACAGGTACACGAAAGCAATGTTCTCCTCTCCTAGTTGGCTCGCCAGGTCAATGCCGGTTAGTTTTCCTTTCACGAAAATATCCAGTAGAACGATGTCAGGCTTTTCCTGTTTAATCAGACCCTCGGCCTGGGCTACAGAATGCGCTATGCCGGTTACCTTGTAACCAGCCTTTGTTAGCATCAAACGGAGATAATCGGCTTCCACAAACTGATCTTCGACAATCAGTATCTTCTCTTTCATGTTACATGAGTGGGTTCAGTTTTTGTCCGCGTAATTTTCATTTCCACTTCCGGATCATAAAACAAATTGATGTCTATCCTGGTTCCGTTTTGACTGGAGATCGAAAAATCTGCGCCGATTTCGGCGCTAAGGCCACGCATCAGGTTCATTCCCATAGATTCTGATTTCGCAACATCGAATCCGGAGGGTAATCCGGCCCCGTCGTCCCGGATGCGTAGTAATATTTGATGCTCAGAAGAACGGGTGATTGAAATGCTGATAATCCCTTCGGCGTCGTTCGGAAACGCATACTTGAATGAGTTGGTAATCGCTTCATTCAGTATGAGGCCAAGCGGAATACAATGGGCCAGGTCCATTTCCATCGGATCAATTTTCAGGTCAACCCGGATACGGTTCCCGATATTAAAGCTGTCGCTCAGATAATCGACTAGTTCATGGATATAGTCAGGCATATTGATAGCAGACAGGTTCTCCGTCTGGTAGAGTCTCTGGTGGATCAGGGACATGGCATGTATGCGATGCTGACTATCCTTAATTGCATTTATCGCTACTTCATTTTTTAGGAAGCCTGATTGTGTGCCGAGCAAGCCCATGACCGTTTGAAAGTTATTCTTAACCCGGTGATGGATCTCCTTTAATAGCCAATCCTTTTCAGCAAGCAAATGCTGCAGCAGTTCATTCTTGCCGGAAATAATAGTATTGCTCTGTTGCTTATGCCGGTATTGCCGGTAAAGCAGGCCGATGATAATTACGGTCAGAATGATACCGGAAATCGTAACATTTTTGACAAGCGCCGCGCGCTGAAGGTTTACCTGTTGCAGATCATTTGTCTGTCTTAGCAGCAAAATGTCTTTGTTCTTTAATTTGAGTGAGTCCCCCTTTTTTGCTGTTTCATATTCCACCTCAATTTGCTGGAGTTGCCTGGCTTTGGTTATACTTAGAAGGGAGTCGTTTATTGTCTTATAGATAAGCAGGTAGTTAAAGGCTGATTGGAAATTACCCTCGGCAGAATCCAATTTGTACCACAGTTTACAGTCGGCGTTGAACCACTTAGGCCTTACAAACCCCGGTGAAAAATTCGTATTCCTGGTCAAATAAATACGGGCATTTGAATATTGTCCCGTCGCCAGGTAATAGCTGGCCAGTATTCGATTAATGTTATTCCTGGCATCATCCAGGAGACGACGGCTTTTGGATAATTTCAGAAGAATATCATGGTAGCGCCTTGCTTTGTCCAATTGATTAGCGCTCAAATAAGTCAGACAAAAGGCCAAGGCGATGTAGGATTGTTCTAAATCATCTTTAGTCTCGAAGTATTTTGTCGGAATGGATGCTAAAAAAGCAATCGCTTCCTTTGGTCGATCAAGGGTATTGTAGGTAGTTACAATATTAAGCATCAATAAGAGCACCGAATAGTGGTCATCGTTTTCTTCGGCCGTCTTCAGTGCATCTTTGAAATATTTTATCGCTAATTCATTTCGATCCAGATCTTTATAAATCCCACCAAGTACATAGTTTATCTCACATAGCATCATGCTGGTATCATGCAGGCTCTCGGCTGTTTTCAGTGCCTTGAGCTCATACTTCAACGCTAGTCCGTACTCGTCCTGTACTCTATACATATTCCCAAGGACGGCATAAACACTCTGCAGCTTTTGGTAATTTATTGATTCGTATTGGGCAAGGGCCAATTTAGTCGCTTCAAGTGCTTTTTTATCATTGCCCCGTATAGAATAGAGATCTCCAAGCATTGTGAGGCTGAAAGCAGTTCTCTCTATTTTCCCTGCCTGCTGAAAAGCGCCCACAGCTTGTTCCACGAGGGATATTCTTCGGTTAAGCTGCTGCGAATCCCTATAGTCATAGTGCGTGGAGGACTCGTAATAAGCCTCTCCCAGATGAGATTTGCTGTTGCCGGATTCAAGGAGTGTGATCGCTTTTTCCACACGTTTTTTTGCTTCCGCCGGCTGGTTTTTTTCATGAAGGAGAAATGATTCCGTCAGGAGCTGGTATCCATGCGCATCAGCCGATTTTACAAAATTATTCAGGACGGCTGCCTGGTTTATGCAGGCCGTTGCGCTGTCAAAATCGATCTTGTTTTCTCCAGGTTTAAAGATGTGGAACCGGGCCAATCCCAAAAGCAGGTAGATACGATCAATGGCTGAGGGTGCTTTTCGCAACGCGCTAAGCATAGAATCAGCATCGTGCCGGATAAGATCCTGGCCATGAGCAGGTGCGATGATAAACAGCAATATCACCGTAGTTGTGAACCTGTTCATTATGTACATCTTCTATTATACCGGCCTGACCAGGTATAGATTCCATTCAAAATTACCGCTTTATTTCGCGGTGTTTTTATGTAAACGGCGGTATTTCGCGGTGCTTTTTCAGTAGAAACTATCAATAGAATTGATTGATAATTGATTACCCTAATGGCATTTGATTTGACCTGGTGCCTGACGAACGATCGATGTGAGGAAGGCCGCAGAAACCGGAATAAAATGGTTAATGCAAGACGGCCTGGCGGGGAAAGAAACTTTAATCAGACGCCCAAAAAAACAATGACATGATAGCTCAACCTAAAAAAAGCAATCTGGCCTTTACCGAATATGCCTACGAATTCCCTGCAGTAAAAGCATTCGGCAATATGCTAAGGCCCTTTTCAGGGGCAGATATCGGTACTGTTTTTAGGAAGATCGAACAACTCAAAGAAGATACGCATCCGGGTCAACAGCTTGACCTCGGGGAACTGTTATCGCAACTGGCCGCCTCTGCCGGCAAAAAGAGCTTCCTGGTTTTTAAGAACAATAAGTACTTCACAGTCCCTACGGATAGCATCGCATTTTTCTATGTTAAGTATGAGTCGTCTGTAATCATGTGTTTTGATAAACAGGAATACTCTGTGAATTACTCACTGGAACAAATCCAACATCTCTTAGCTGACAAACAGTTTTTCAGATTGAACAGGCAATACCTGGTCAACTTCAATGCGATTAAAGAAGTAGAGCACTATTTCGCGCGCAAATTATTTGTACGACTGGCGATTCAGGTTTCCGATAAACTGCTTGTATCGAAAGAAAAAGCGAGTGTTTTTTTGGAATGGCTGGAAGATAGATGAGCGTGTCTGATGGGAAATTCCGGGAGCAAGAATATCAAAGGAAGCGCTGGGTTGCTCGTTTATCTTATGCTGCTCCAACTCTTGTAATAGATATATGCTCGTGCTTCTTACGGCCGACCTAAGCGAATCATTCCGTTTTTCATTTTAATAGTCAATGCAGTCGTCGCCAATAGAACGCTGCTTAAGTGAAATTTTCAGGCTTAAAAAGACCGTTTCAGGATTCATTTCGTCCACGTTACCTGTTTAGACCTTGGAGCTCGCATCGTATCGCAAATACTTTGTAGAAATAATTCACAAACCAAAATTCTAAACCAATGAAAAAGACAAACATGCTGGCCACCACAGTGCTTAGCGGAACACTGGCTTTGCAAGGTTCGCTCGTTGAGGCGCACGGCGGACCCAATTCGGATGTAAAATCCAACGAAACCATTCGCGCTTTTAATGTTCAAATACCGGACGTAGACCTTAAGGATCTTCGCAAGCGCATTTTAGCTACAAGGTGGCCCGACAAGGAGACTGTAGCGGATCAGTCTCAGGGTGCGCAGCTTAAAAAACTCCAGGATCTTGTCCGCTATTGGGGCACCGGGTACGACTGGCGCAAGGGCGAAACCAGGTTAAACGCTTTCCCGCAGTTCATAACGAAGATTGACGGATTGGACATCCATTTTATTCACGTCAAGTCACGCCACCCGAACGCGCTGCCCCTGATCATAACCCACGGGTGGCCGGGCTCTGTCTTCGAGCAGATCAAACTCATCGGTCCGTTAACCGATCCCACAAAGTATGGCGGTCGTGCGGAAGACGCGTTCGACGTGGTGATTCCGTCCCTTCCGGGCTTCGGCTTTTCCGGGCGGCCAACCGAGGCAGGCTGGGGCCTGGAGCGCATCGGGCTTGCGTGGAACATACTAATGAAGCGGCTGGGGTACACGCGCTACGTCGCGCAGGGCGGAGATTGGGGTGCGGGTGTCGTTCAGGCAATGGGTCGGCAGGCGCCGACCGGGTTGCTCGGCATCCACACCAACCTGCCGGCGGCAATAACGAAAGAAGTCGGTGCGGTGCTCGGCGGCGGGCCGGTACCAGCGGAGTTCTCAGAGAAGGAACGCAAGGCAGTTGCGGATCTCGGAGCTTTTCTCAAGAGCGGTGGCTTATCCTACGTGGTTATGATGGGCGCACGGCCGCAGGCCGTCAGTTATGGCCTTACAGACTCTCCTGTCGGACTTGCGGGATGGATGCTCGTGCACGGAGGCTTCGACAAATGGACATACGGCAAGGACCCTAAACAGTCACCGACGATAGACGATGTGCTGGACAACTTCACCTTGTATTGGTTGACGAACACCCTGGCTTCCTCGTCGAGGATTTATTGGGAGGCCCACGGTAAAAATCTAATCAGTTCGGCCGATCAGAAGACAGCCGAAATCTCTGTGCCGGTTGCAATCACTGTGTTTCCGGATGAGGTCTTTCGCGCCCAGGAGGCATGGGCCCGGAAAGCCTTCAGCAAACTGATTTACTTCAATGAAGCTGACCGTGGCGGCCACTTCGCAATGTGGGAGCATCCGCAGCTGTTCGCGACGGAATTGGCTGCGGCGTTTAGAACACTACGGTAGATCAGGGGAAGGGGAGCGCAGGAGTTGCGCTTCCCTTTTTCAAATTGTAAGTCTTTGCGCTTAGCGTGTTTTATTTCCTCTTAGCCATCCCTTCAGTATTTTCTCAATCATGCTACAGGAGTGGCTTCAGTTTTTATACGCGTAATTTTCATTTCAACTTCCGGATCATAAAGCAGGTTGATGTCTATCCTGGTTCCATTTTGACTGGAGATCGAAAAATCTGCGCCGATTTCTGCACTAAGGCCACGCATCAGATTCATACCCATAGAATCGGATTTCGCAACATTGAGTCCGGGCGGTAGTCCCGCCCCGTCATCCTGTATGCGTAGCGATAATTGATGCTTAGAATTACGGGTGACTGAAATATTGATTGTCCCTCTGGCGTTGTTTGGAAACGCATACTTGAATGAGTTAGTAATAGCTTCATTCAGTATAAGGCCCAGTGGAATACAATGCGCCAAGTCTAACTCTATCGGATCAATTTCCTGGTTAAACCGGATTCGGTTACCGATATTAAACCCCTCACTCAAAAAATCGACTAACTCACGTATATAGTCTGTCATCCGGATTGCAGAAAGGTTATCGGTCTGATAGAGTCTTTGATGAATCAACGACATGGCTTGTATCCTGCGGCGGCTGTCCGTGATGGCATTTATCGCAATATCATTTTTCAGGTAACCTGATTGAGTGCCAAGCAAACCCATAATGGTTTGAAGATTGTTCTTAACCCTGTGATGAATCTCCTTTAACAACCATTCCTTTTCTACCAGCAAATGCTGTAGCTGTTCGTTCTTATGCGTGATCACACTATTGCTCTTTTGCTTCAGCCTGTTTTGCCGGTACAATAATCCCGCAATAATCAATACGGCGACAATCCCCGCAATCGTCAGGTTTTTAACGAGGGTAGCATGTTTTAAATTGGTTTGCTCAAGTTTTGCTTGTTGATTTAATAAGGCGATTTGATCTTCTTTTTCCTTTGTCTGGTACATTACCTGGAGTTCTTCAGCTTGCCGGACTTTTGAAACTCTGAAATTGGAGTCAAGTAGTTGTGTATATAGCTTGTAGTGATTCACCCCGGAAGCGGCATCATGGAAAATTGAGTCAATTTGAATCAATTGTTTGTATACCGATATGTCGGTCTCCAATGCTACTGCCCGTGAACTGTCAGCAAGGTACTCCTCCAGGTATTTCTTTGATTTCGCGAATTGGCCCTTGGCAAAATATAGAGAACCGTATGAATTATTGATCATTGTTCTTTCATAAGAGCTATTCAGCGATACGTAATGTGAACTGACCTGGAATATTCGTTGAATAGAGTCTGCCGCAACTATATTTTGTTCGGCCAATGCGTATTGCTTCGCGCCCATATAACCGAGCGCAAATGTCAGTCTATGGAATACGGAATCATTGGGGTCGACAGGGGGGACTTTTTTCGATATGCGTAGTACAAGGTCCAACGCTTCCTGCTCCCGGTGACCTTCATGCATTAACTTGACAATGCCGTATAAATTCTGGTATAAGCTTCCGTCATTAGTTATAACGTAGCGATCCAGTGCTTTTAGCATCCATTTCAAACTTTCTTCGGCTCTTCCGCCTTCTGTGTAATACAGCTCCCCCAACCTGGCATAAAAATTAGCCCATCCAATGCTGTCACGGGTTACTTCAGCGGTCTTAACCGCCTCGAGGGAATATTTTAATGGTTCTCCAAACTTGCCCTGGGCCATTGTTAGCATCACAATGCCATCTGCAGTATAATGAGTGTATGGATAACCGATTGCATTTTCAAGCTGGAGTGCTTTAATAAAAGCAGTATATGCCTCCTCGAAGCGGGACAGTACAAGGTAATGATAGCCTATATTCGATAAAACGCTAATCCCGCCTTCTTTATCATTCAATTCATGATAAATTTCTCGCGCGTTTTCAAGATAACCGATTCTCCTTTGCATAAGATCGGCTACCGTGGTCTGTGCATTCAGATCGCTTGGCTTATAGAGTGTATAAAGACCCCGGTAAGTCAGTGCTTTTGCCTTTGTTTTCTTATCTCCGGCGGTTTCGCATTCATTGATCAACTGGCTGAAAACAACATTGCCAGTGTCCAGACCGGCCTGCACATACACTTTGGCAAGTAGGCAAAGCGCAAAGCGGCCTAACCCTGTTTCACTAGCTATCTTACTTTCATCGATCGCCTTCCTGAGAAAATATTCAACGCTGTCTCTGTATTTGCGGTGATAAGTTGGCTTAAAAGCATAATACGCGCCCAATAGTAACATCAACTGCAGGCGTTTTTTCCCCGTTGCTTGCGAGAGCAAGTGAATTCCTTTACCAGGATCACCCTGATCAAACCATTTTGATTGAGCAAGCAAATTTGGATCATCAATGCCTTCAGCTATTAAAGGAAGGCGACTCAGTCCCAGGGAATGACTGACATGAATCAGCGCGCTGTCCAAACTTATACCTCTTGTAGTCGTACGAAAATAGCTGGCACTAAGCCACAAATTCAATCGCTGCCAGGATTCTTTATCCGCAGATGGCGGATGATAAGAATAAGTCGAATTTGCGGGTCGGGTTAGTGATTGTGGTAGTCCTTTAACACATGTTACCACACTCAACAGAATGCAGATTGCAAGAGACTTGAACATACGCACCTTTTTATGAGTAATCCGTTTCGGCGCCGGATTCAAAAAGGGTATCTGTTCGAATGTTCATTCGTTAATACTCGATATGTAAATCCCATCGTTCAATCCCGGAGCCGCCGACCATCTTCAAGCTATAAGAAAGTATTTAATTCGAAATTACTATCAATAAATTGTAATTGACAATATGGTCTGGGATTTACCTGACCTTTTCTATTGTACATACTGGCAGAGGTTGCAATGAGCTTCAGGCGAGCGGGGAACGTCTGGCGCACGGGTAAAGAAGGATCAGCCGAATGTAAAAACGAAGCATTCCACTCCACGGTCCTGAAACTCGATCTCAAAAAGCCGGTCCCGAATTGGCTGTTGTTGCCGGATCAGCTGATAGAGTCGTTGTTCGGTAATCGTTCCGTTACCCTGATCATCAACGTCAATCCCGTGCGCCGTGCCCGGCGCCTGCCCATCTATGCGGACACGAAATCGCAGGGAGCTTCCCTTCTCTGCCGGTCCCATCACGAGATGAAGATCCCGGGCATGGAAGCGGTAAGCGATACGCCCCTTGGACCTGTTCAGCGCGATGAAGTGTTTCCCGACCGTCCAATCCCCAGCAAGGCCCCAATGATTGAGTTGCAATGACGCAGGGGTAGGATAATTGTGAGGCTTGTCAAATGTTTCAACATCGGGAGAAGCAAAGTGCTCACTTCGCTCATAGCCCAGGTAGTTTTCGGGCGATTTCAGGTTGCCCCAGTCAGCAGCCACCTCGGGACCACTCGCATCGACCGAAAGCAGCGCCTGGTCGATCTTTCCGGATCCGGCCTCAGCCAGCATTTGCTGAATGATCTTTTCGGACTGTTCATAGTCGCCCTCACCGAATTGATGGTGTCGGATATTCCCCTGCGTATCCATGAAATAGAGCGCAGGCCAATATTTATTTCCGAAAGCGTTCCAAATAGCATAGTCATTGTCGATCACCAAAGGGTAGTCGATCTTCATGTCCCTTGTAGCCCGGCGAACATTGCCAGTGTCTTTTTCAAAGGAAAACTCGGGAGTATGAACGCCAATTACAACCAATCCCTGGTCCTTGTATTTCGCGGCCCAGGCGCGGACATATGGGAGTGTGCGTAGCCAATTGATGCAGGTGTAGGTACAGAAGTTGACGAGGACGACCTTCCCGCGGAGACTGGCGCCTGTCAATGGCTGCGAATTAAGCCAGGCAGTTGCACCGCCAAAAGCCAGGAATTCCGCTTTAGCCGATAGTGGAGCTGCAGGCATTGTCTTATCGAGGACGAGGGCCGAGATTGTGCGTCCGATTGCCACGAGAGCCGCCAGAACGAGCAGAAAATATTTGAGTTCTTTAGACATCTTTATTTGGTTTTTTTATGCGATTGGAATTATTGATTGGCGTCGCCGGATGGCCTGGAAAGATGATGCGCTACCCCTGGGGTGCTTCATCCGTTTTCTATTTATAGTGAAAAACAAAAAAGGACGCGATGAGAACATCACGTCCTTTTCCGGGATCCGATGATCTTCCTTTTTTCGAAATCAGCGTAATGATCTGAATCCTTCGCGGATATCGTTAACGAGAAGTTCGGGTTGTTCCCAGGCAGCAAAGTGCCCGCCCTTGTCATGCGTCTTGTAATAGATCATATTGGGATATGCCTTCTCTGCCCAGGTGCGTGGAGCCTGATAGAGCTCATCAGGAAAAGCGCTCACGACAACGGGGACGGTGACACCGAGTGGAGCTACAAAGGCATGCTTATTCTCCCAATAGATGCGGTA
>Ga0193752_1001158_pt1 | contig 22617 bp, 17 predicted proteins | sample H1c1metaG_FD_144924 | JGI IMG/M metagenome (GOLD analysis project Ga0193752, IMG submission 144924) | Soil microbial communities from a riparian zone of the East river system, Colorado, United States - H1c1 | ecosystem: Environmental > Terrestrial > Soil > Riparian zone | place: USA: East River...
CGCTGACGCCGCTGGCCTGCTCCCGAGGCGAGGTGAACGCCTCGGGAGGACCTAACTAGCAACTATACCGGCGACTGCCGCTCACGGCGCTGGCCGCAAGACAGCCTTGCAGATCGCGAGCAGCTCATCGTCCTGCACCTCGGTCCGCTCGTCCGCGACGCGTTGAAACACTTCGTAGACGCGCGCGAGCTCGGCACCCCGCAGCTCGCAACCGAGCACTTTCGCCCGCGACGCCACGCCGGCCCGACCCGAAAGCTTGCCGAGGATGATGCGCGTGCCCTCGGGGTGCCCTACCCACGCCGGATCGATCACTTCGTACGTGTCGCGCTGCTTGAGCACGCCGTCTTGATGAATGCCGGATGCGTGTCGAAACGCATTGCGTCCGACGACGGCCTTGTTCGGAGGCACGAGCAAACCGCTCTTCTGTTCGATCAGCTTCGAGAGCGGGTAGATCTCTTCGGTCTTGAGATCGGTGTGCACGCCAAGTCGCTTGCCGTGCACCTTCAATGCGATCACGACTTCCTCGAGCGACGTATTGCCCGCGCGCTCGCCGATGCCGTTGATCGTGACTTCGACCTGGCGCGCGCCTTCGGTCACTGCGGTGAGCGCGTTGGCCGTCGCGAGGCCGAGATCGTCTTGGCCGTGGAACGACAAGACCCTCTCACGCAACTCGGGTACTCGCTTGTACAGATCGCGGATCAGCTCCGCGAGCTGTGCCGGCAACGTGTAGCCGACCGTATCCGGGATGTTGATCACGTCCGCACCCGCCGCGATCGCAGTGCGAACGAGCGACGCGAGAAACTCCGGGTCGGCCCGCGTCGCATCCATCGGGCTGAACTCGACGGCCGCGGCGTGCTTGCGCGCGAGCGCGACGCTCGCACGCGCGATCTCCAGCACCTGTTCGCGACTCTTGTTCAACTGCTGCGCGAGCTGCATGTCGCTCGAGTTGATGAACACATGCACGCGACTCGTCTCGGCACGCGCGAGCGATTCACACGCAGCCATGATGTCTGCTTCGACTGCCCGCGCGAGCCCGCAGACTTGAACGCCCTTCAGGTTCTCGGCGATGCGGCGGACGGCGGCGAACTCGGAGGGCGACGCGGCAGGAAAGCCCGCTTCGATCACATCGACGCCCAGCGCCAGCAGCCGCTCGGCGATCTCGACCTTGTCGGCTTCGCGGAACAGCACTCCGGCGGATTGTTCGCCGTCGCGCAAGGTAGTGTCGAAGATCGTGACTTTGTCAGACATGGCGTAGTCGCTCCGTGTGCCGCATTCGGCCGGGTCGCCATGTTTCCTTAGAACACGCACTCACCCAGCCTAGTCGCGGCGGGGTGGGGGTTCGTGATTCAGCTCGAAGCCAAATGACCCCGTCCCGCCCTGCTCAGCAGCAGGCCGGTCGAGATCAGAAGCAGCGTCGAACCAAAATGCATAGGAGGCCGGCACTCTAGTGCGTTTGTTCTCGCTGTCAAATAGGCGCGCGAGCCCTCATTCTCACCATAGAATGCTTGGGGTAGCCGGGCCGTCCGAGCCGGAAGGAGTGAGGTTCATGGTTAAACCTTTGTGCTTCCGCGGAGTTTTGGCTTTGGTCGCGGGTCTGTGGCTGGCGAGCCAGGGTGCGAGCTTCGCCCGCGCGGACGAGGCCGAGGCCCACTATCGCGTCGGACTCAACCTGAAAAAGCAGGGCAAAGTCCCGCAGGCGATCGACGAGATCAAGACCGCGCTGAAGCTCCGGCCGGACCACGCGGCGGCGCAGATGACTCTCGGCGGCTTGTATGCCGATCAGAGCCTGTATGCGGAAGCGCTGCGTTGCTACGACAAGGTGATCCAACTCTCGCCCGCACACGCACAAGCCTACGCGCTCGCGGGTGCGACGTTGATTCGCTTGAAGCGGTATCCGGAATCAGTGCCGCGGCTAAAAAAGGCCATCGAGCTCGACAAGCAGGACATGCAGAGCGTGAGCAACCTCGGGCTCGCGCTGCGGCAAACCGGTCAGAACGCTGAAGCGATCAAGGTCATGCAGGACGCGGCGGAGAAACATCCGACCGATGGCGCGCTGCTGAATAATCTCGGCGTAGCGCTTCGGAAAGAACGCCGTTACGAAGAGTCGATAGCTTACTTCCAGCAAGCACTCGAACAGTCGCCGAATGATCTGGGTTATGCGCGCAATCTCGCGATCGCGCTGCGCGGTGTGGAACGCTATGCCGAAGCGGTCCCCGCGTACGAGAAAGTGATCGCGCTCGCGCCGAACGACCAAGGTGCGCACTACGATCTGGCGAACTGCTACGAGAAGATGGGCCAGACGGACAAGGCTGTACGCGCATACACACGCTACGCCGAGCTAGTTCGCGCGAAGGATCCCGAAGGCGCGAAGCGTGCGCAGGAACGCGCGGCTTCGATTGCAAATCCATGACTGAGGCGTGAGGTGCGGCAGGTTGCCGCGGCACGCTGGTCGCTGCCGCAGCGGCGAGCGGCGCGCGGTCTGTTTGTACTGGGTTACGCACAGGCACGGGCGATGCAATGAGCATCGAGCAGGCAAGTCATAGGAGACACCTGCACCATGCAGCCCACACGAGAGCCACGCGCAGAAGGTTCCGCACAGGACGTGGAGCTCGCACGCATTCGCGCCTATCAGCGCGGTGACCTGCGTGCGGGAGATCAGCTCGTTCGATCGCACCTCGCCTTGATCCGCTCGATCGCGCACGGCTATCGGTTGTGGGGAATTGGGGTCGACGACCTGGTTCAGCAAGGCTGTCTGGGCCTGTTGAAGGCGGTCCAACGTTTCGACTCGGATCGCGCCCCCAGCTTGCAGGCCTATGCCACGTACTGGATTCGGGCCGAGATTCGCGACTACGTCGTGCGCGGCTACCGGATCGTGCGGCTCGGGACGACGCGGACCGAGCGCAAGGCGCTTCGGATGTACCGCGTTCGCGAGATCAACGATGCGACCGAGCTCGCGCAGGAAAGCGGCATGCCGCTCGCTCGCTGCGAGCAGTTGTGGCCACTCCTCACGCAGCGCGACAGTCACATCGACGACACGCGCAAGCACCCTGCCCCGCTCGACCGTATGGTTCACGAGACCCAGACGCCGGAGAGCTTGGCGCTCTCGCGCGAGCTGACGGACAGCGTGCGAGCGCGCGTCGGTGCTGCGTTGTCGGCGCTGAGTGCGCGCGAGCGGCGGATCGTGGAAGCGCGCATGATGACCGACGAGCCGAGCACGCTCGAAGCGCTCGGCGTGGAGCTCGGTTTGTCGCGCGAGCGCGTGCGGCAGCTGGAAGCGGCGGCCAAGGTGAAGGTGAGAGATCGCCTGTCGGTGCCGGCCGCAGCAGCGCCAGCGGCTGCTTGAGCGTGCGCTGAAGACTTAGGCCCTGCGCGTCTGTTCCGACCAGTCCGCAGGGCGTTTTTTCGTCTTCAGCTCAGGCAGCTCAACTCCACGCCTTATCGTACGCGGGCCGTTCGCGAAGCCGCTTCATGTAGGCCGCGACGTTCGAGAAGTCCGCCGGTAACTCGCCCGTGACCTTACCCATGATGATCCCGTAGGAGATCATGATGTCGGCCGCGGTGAAGTCTGAGCCGGTGATGAACTCACGCGTCGCGAGTGCCTTGTCGACGGGCGCGAGCGCAGCGCGATACCGCTCGCGCGCGAACGGCGTGTACTCCGCACACCGCACGGATTCAGGCATCCCGAAGCGGCTGCGCACGACGTCCGAGACGTAGCGCGCCAAGCTCGCTTCGCCGTAGTGAAACCACTGCAGGTACTCAGGCCGCTGCGAGCTGCCGACCGCGGGTGCGAGCCGGCCGTTGCCGTAGCGTTCGAGCAGGTATTCGAGGATTGCACCCGACTCGATCATCTTCACGCCGCCGTCTTCGACTACCGGCAGTTGCCCGAGCGGATGTGCTTGCAGGTGCTCCGGTGTTTGAAGGGCGGCGGGTGTGAACTCCAGTTGTTTGACCTCGTACGGGACGCCGAGCTCTTCGAGCAACCAGATGACGCGGGCCGAGCGCGCGCGACGAGCATGATGGACCTTGATCATGTGTGACTCTTTCGAAAGGGCGACGAGGCGCGCGCGACCGATGCCGCGCGCGCGCCCGAATCAGCTGTCGATCTTGTGTTCTCGCGTTTCCTTCACGAACAGACCACCGACTATCAACGTGAGCACACAAACCGCAATCGGATAGATCAACCCGGTGTAGATCGCACCTTCACCGAAGTTCGTCTTCGCCCAATCGGACGCTGTCACCGCGGTCGCGATCAGCGGCAGAAAGCCACCGAACCAACCATTACCCAAGTGGTACGGCAACGACATCGACGTGTAGCGAATGCGCGTCGGGAACAACTCGACCAGGAACGCTGCAATCGGTCCGTACACCATCGTGACGTAGACCATCTGCAACACGAGCAGGACCACGATCGCGACGTAGTTGATGTTCCCAGGCTGGCTGAAGTGACGCATGCCCATGTAGATCGGGATGTACGTCACCGCGGCGAGCGCACAACCCGCTAGGATCACGGGCTTGCGACCGATGCGATCGGAGAGCGAACCGAACACCAAGAAGAGCGGCGTCGTGAGCAGCAGCGCGATCGACATCAGCGTGTACGCCGTCTGCCAGTTGATCTTCAACGTCGCCTGCATGAACGTGAGCGCGTAGAACTGGCCGGTGTACCAGACGACGCCCTGGCCTGCTGCCGCACCGAACAACGCGAGCAACACGTAGCGAAGGTTCTCCGGATTGGTGAAGCTCTCCTTGAGCGGATTCACCGATGACTTACCTGCCAGCTTCATGCGGCTGAACAGCGGCGACTCGGCCATGCGAACGCGGATGTAGAGCGAGACGCCGAGCAACACGAACGAGAGCAAAAACGGAACGCGCCAGCCCCATTCTTTGAAGGTCTCTTCGCCGAAGATCGAACGCGTCGACCCGATCACGCCCATGCTCAAGAAGAAGCCGAGCGTCGCCGTCGTTTGAATGAACGCGGTGTAGTAACCACGGCGCGAATCCGGCACGTGTTCCGCGACGTAGGTCGCAGCACCACCGTACTCACCGCCGAGCGCGAGGCCCTGAAGCAACCGCAGCAATACGAGCAAGGCCGTCGCGAGCAGACCGATGTGTTCGTACGTCGGCAAGAACCCGATCAACGCGGTCGCGAGACCCATCGTCGCCATCGTGATCAAGAACGTGTACTTGCGACCGACCAGATCACCGATGTGGCCAAACACCAGCGCGCCGAGCGGACGAACACCGAAGCCTGCGCCGAACGTCGCGAGACTCGCGAGCAGCTGCGCAGTGGGGTTCGTCGCTGGGAAGAAGAGGCCGCCAAAAAATACGGCCAAGCTGCCGTACAGGTAGAAGTCGTACCACTCGAACAATGTCCCGAGTGACGCTGCGAAGATGACCTTTCGAAGCGATTTCGGATCGATGGGTTCTAAGGCGACTACGGGGCCTGCGGAAGCAGCGCTGACTGAAGACATGAAAGCTCCATGCAGTGAAACAGCAACTACTAATTAGGCGAACGCTAACACCGAGTGAGTAGCTATTCGATACGGGGCGTGATGCCTCACTCACACGCAGGTGCAGTTGAAGCCAGGCGAGCCGTCGCTCGTCTGCAGCTGCGCTAACTGCATGTTGGACTTCGCGAGTCCGAATGGATGGACATCGCTACTCGGCAAACTTGACCCGTGACAGACCGCTTACGTCACCAGTTTTCGAAGGTTCACAGCAGGATTAGCGCCGCTCATGCTCGTGCCCAAGCTCCGTTTCTGGAGCAACGTTGTCGTTCTCTGTGCCGTCGCTTGTTCGAACAAGCCGCCGGGTGCTGAGCTTCCAGCGCAAGGCGCCAGCGCTGGCTCGGGTGCCGGCGGCGCGCCCGGAAGCGCCGCAGGTGCCATCGCAGCGGGCACCGCAGGCTCCACTGCGGTCGCGCGCGCAGGCTCGGGTGTTGCGGGAAGCTCCACAGCCGGAGCCCCGGGAAGCACGGGAACCGCAGGGACCGCCGATGCGGCCGGGACCAACGCCGCTGGCAGCGGCACTCCGCCGGACGAAACCGCGTGCGACATGGGGACCTCGGAGACTCAATGGGCGACCGGTTGTAAGACGAGCCGCTCCGCCTGCATGCCGGGGACCTGGACCGCCCCGGGATCGACGACGAACGATCCCCTGGGCTTCGAGTCCGAACACTTCGCGTTCTATTGGCCCAGCGCGAACGATTATCGCCAAAATGCCCAAGCGGCCGCGGACGTGCTCGAAAAGACGATCTGGCCCGCGTTCATCGGCGCTCCAGTGCTGTTTCCCGAGCCGTATTGCAACACGGACAAGAAGTTCAAAGTCAGCATCGTGTTGCACTCCGACTACGGACTGACCGGTGGCGGATGGGGCAACGGCTACATGGGCATGTGGATCGGGCCCGGCGCGACGTCGGACCACTGGGGGCTCGCGCACGAGTTCACGCACGCGCTTCAATCGTCGACCGGCGGGCTCGCGAGCTCGCAGTACACGGGCTGGATCTGGGAGAGCCACGCGAACTGGCACGCGCATCAGCTCCCGGAGTACCACCAGAGCAACGCGCACTGTTCGGAGATGCTGCCGAACTTTCCGCACCTGTATCTGGGGTCCACCCGCGACCGCTACTGCAACTGGCAGTTTCTGGAGTACCTCAAGGACAAGCACTGCTACAGCGCGGTGTCTGACCTTTGGGAGAAAGCGCCGAAGTCAGGGGACGCGCAGCGCGATGCGGATCCGTTCAGCTTGATCCAAACGAACCTGGGCTGGAGCGTGAGCCAGCTCAATGATTTTTTCGGCGAGTGGGCGCTGCACAACGTCACTTGGGATTACAAAAATCCCGACGGGTCCGATCAGGGCGCGTTCTACCGGAAGAGCTACGGGCCGGTGACGGACGTCGTGGGCGGCAACCCTGCCGGCTTTCGTCGGTTGCGTTTGACGCGCCTCGAGCCGCTCGATCTCGCGGCGAAGCGTTTCGCCACGCCGCACGCGTGGGCGCCGCAGCGCTGGGGCTACAACGTCGTGCGTTTATTTCCCGAAGCCGGCGCGACCTCGGTGACCGTGAAGTTCCGAGGTGTCCTGCAGCCCGCAGCTGCCAACACGAGTTTTGGCAACTTCGCGAACCAACCGCCTTCGATTCCCGCACCCGACTCGGACTGGCGCTGGGGTTTGGTTGCGACCGACGCGAACGGAAGCAAACCTCGCTACAGCGCGCTCCAACGCGGAAGCGACGCTGAAGTACGGTTTTGCCTCGGAGAGTCCGATGCGCAGCTGTACTTGGTCGTGATGGCGACGCCGCAGAACGTGCAGAAGATCCTCTGGGACCAGATCTACTACTCGATCTATCGCTACCCGTGGATGATCGAAGTCACCGGCGCTGCGCCGTCCGGCTACCAGCAAGATGCGCCGCCACCCGCTGCCGGCGCGCAGCGCTGGGAGAACGGCGGTGGTTGGGTCGCGAGTGGAGCGACCGTTGCGACGAGCGCGTTCGTCGGACCCAACGCGCAAGTGTTGGGTGGCACGGTGAGCGACAACGCTCGCATCGAAGACAACGCCGTGATCTTGAACGGTACGATCGGCGGGAACTCCGTCGTCAAAGCCTTGAGCGTGATCGCGGGCGGTTTGAGCGTGAGCGACAGAGCGGTCGTCGCAACGGTCTTTCAAGCGCCGGGAACCTTCGAGCGCGGGCAGAAAGTCAGCGGCACAGGGCAGATCATCGGCGACATCGAGCTGCGCGGCGCGAACATCGACATCTCGAAGGGCGTGTTCTACGGGATGCTGGACTCGAACGCCGTGAGTGCGACGAACCCGTCGCAAGGCGCGGATCGCACTGCACCGGTGATGGAAGTGACAGCACCGCCGCCGTACGTTTGGCGTTGAGCTATTCGATCGGCTCGCACGGCTGCTCGCGAAGCAGCTCCTGGGCCGAATCGCCGAGAAGATCGCGCTGCAAGCGTTTTCGATCCCCGAAAAACGCAGCTGCGACGGCGTGATCCAACCGCCGTGTACCGACCAACTCGAAGGCTTCCTTTTCGTCGGTCACGCCTTCTGCGTACGCGACGCGCTCTTCGGAGTCCTCGGGCTCGCGCAAGCGCTGCTTGAAGTACTGCATGGCGAGGCTGCGCGCCCGCGCTTGATGATCGCCGGTCACGACGACCTGCAGGCTCGCGCGGTCTTCTCGCGACATCGGGGCGAGCGCTCGTTCCACGCACTCGTGCAGCGAATCGAGCTGAAGGCGCGTCGCCTCGTGCATGAGGCGCTGCAGCACCGGGCCGATGTCGTGCGCAAACTGTTCGAGCAACTCGCGCGTGGTGCCGCCGGCGGCAGTCTCGAGCATCGTCTCGCAACTGTGTAAAATCGCGCGAACGTCGCGCGACGCGTCTTCGGTGAGTCCAACGCGTGCTGCATCTTCCTGCAGCCGCTTCCGGGTCTGCAGCACGAGCTCTCGCAGCTTCTCGAGCCGCTGGCGGGTCGCTGGCGAGACATTCGCAGGGTCTCCGCGTTGAAGCTCCGCGTACAGCGAGACCGGCGCGTGTGAGATCGACTTCAAGAGCACGAACGCATCGGGCGTGTAGCGCAACTCGGTGCGAACTCCGCGGCAGCAGACGACGAGCGTATCGGCGAGCAGCACGAATACCGGACTCTCGTATTCGGCTTCCGTCTTCGCCCCGTCGTACGTCTCGTGGAACTGCTCGTTCACCGCCTCGAGTGCAGCTTCGAGCGGGCCCGAGCCATTCGAGTCATTACCAGGACGCCTCAGCGCTGTTGGATCTGCCACGCTATTTTGAGCCTTGCCTGGCAGCGAGGATACTCGCGCTGCTCAGGCCGACTCAGTGCAAACGCCGGACCAAGAGTCACTTCTTCGGCGGCGACGGAGGAACACCGTAGGCTGGCGACGCGCCGTACACGGGGGTTACCATGCCGCGTCCTGCCGCACCGCCGGCACCCGCGCTCGCTCCCGCACTGCCCGCCGTTCCAGCACTACCTGCGGCGCCGGCAGCACCACTGCCGCCCTTGCCCGCGGCACTACCCGCACCGCCTGAACCCGCAGGCGGGGGCACTGGCGCACCGTACACGGGCACCGCGATCGGTGGCGAACCCGCCGCACCGCGACCGGCCGTGCCGCCACTAGCTGCAGCCCCGCCGCCCGCTGCACCGGTTCCTGCCGTTGCGCCCGCGACGCCCGCACCCGCGCGCGGAACTGGCGCGCCGTACACCGGCACCCCAACCGCATCGTCGCCGCACGCGGCGAGCATCGAACCGCCCGCGACCGCCGCCACGAGCGCGATCCGTTGCGCCCGACTCAACTGCGCCGGCGCGCGAGGTACCTGAAGGAGCACCGCTTGAGCGAGCGCGGAACCACAAAACGGGCACTTCGCTTCGGCCGCGCGCACGTGGCGCGAACACTCGTCACAAGTCCTGAAACGTTCCATCACTCACTCCTTCGGCTCGGCCGGCGTGCCGGGCGAAAAATCTTCCACGATCAACTCGAAGTGACCGTGATCGAACGGTTGTCCCGTCGCGGGCGCACTGCGAACGAGCCGCTCGCGCTGGCCACGACTTTTGAACTCGAGCGCACGGTGGTGACAATACGGGTTGTTCCCGGGCTTGCCGAAGAACACGTCCGCAGTCCACGTGCATCCCGCCCGGCAGCTGTCGGCGTAGTAACACTGCCGGCAGTACCCCCAGAGATCTTCGACAGTGCGATCGCGCGTATAGCGAAGCGGCGCTGCGCGCTCCCAGATCTCTGCCAGCTTTGCATCGCGAATGTTGCCGCCGGCCCATGCCGCCGTCGGCAGCGAAGGACAACCCTTGATCGTGCCGTCGGCCTCGATGCCCATCGTGAGTTGACCGGCCTGACACGACACCGAGTGCTTGTCGATCATGTAGTGACGCAGGGCCGCTTCGTGCGGCCCGAAGTAGCCGACGTTGTTGCCCGGCAACAGCCGCACGTTGAGCTCGCCACAGCGAGCCGCAAGCGTCTTCAGCAGCGGAAACAGCTGGAGCAACTCGTACGGCTGAAGCAGCACTTCAGGCTCGTCCGCAGCGCGGCCCATCGGTACCGTGAGCTGGATCTGCCAGCTGTGGCCGCCGTGCGCTGCGAACAGCTCGAGCACTTCCGGTAGCTCCGGCATGCTCAACCGATTGATCTGCGTGTTGACCGACACTGGAATGCCGGCCGCGCGTAAGTGACCCATCGCCGCGATCGCGGCCGCATGTGAACCCTTCACGCCGCGGAGCCGATCGTGCGTCGCGGCGAGACCGTCGATCGAAACACTCGCGCCCGACAGCCCTGCGGCCGCAGCCGCTTCTGCCAGCTTGCGATCGATCCCGCGACCCCCAGTCGTGATCGTCGCGATCATGTCGTGCGCGCGGATCGCTCGTACGATGTCGAGCCAGTCTTCTCGCAGGTACGCTTCGCCACCGATCAACGTGACCTCGCGAACGCCGAGCGCAGCGATTTGAGCCACGAGGTCGAGACAGGCTTCGGTCGACAGCTCGTCGGGGCGTGCGCGACCCGCGCGAGATCCGCAGTGCCGGCACGCGAGATCGCACGCGAGCGTGACTTCCCAGACGACGTAGATCGGACGCGCGAGGTGATCGACCTCGCGGGAAGCCGATGCGAGCGGCAAGTGCCGGCGCGGCGCAGCGGCAAGCGGCGCCAGCGGCAACGTCCGCGGCCGCGGGGCTCGCATCAGTTGGTCGCGCTGTTCCGGACTCAGAGGATCGTTGCCCATGCATCTCCCAGCTGCGACCACGTGCACGCACACGCGCATGCCTGTGCCAGACTGTGCCGCGAGCGCGGTCAGACAGGCCAGACATCGCAAGGGATATGCCACGGACTTGCTGGCAGCTGCGAGCGGCGCCCGCAAACCAGCGCGATCCTTACCGGTTTAGCCGTGAAGCCGATCGCGACTCAAGGCTTCGGAGCCGCCGCTCGAGCCCGCCGGAGCCGCAAAAAACGCAGAGCGAGCAACGCCACCGCGACTCCCGGCAGCCCGACCCAGAGCGCGAGTTGCTTCGCACCGACCGGCACCGGCGCCAGGTTCAGCACGACCAGAAGCGGGTCGTGGTCCGACATTCGAAAGGGTTCATCCGAGCGATACAGATCGTCGGTGCGGACCTCGAGGTTGTAGTCGACCGCAGTCGGCTCATCCGCGTTGATGTGCCATTCGACGACGCCGGCAACCTGCGGAACGAGCGACGGACTCGCAAACGCGTGATCGAGATACCCAGACTGACTGTCGAACTGAAACGAATACGCCGTTTCGCCGAGCATCGCCGCAATCAGAGATTTGAAACCACCTGCTTCGAGCGCGAGGATCGGATCTTCCTTCGCGTACGAGTTCAGATCCCCGATCACCAAAAAGTCGGGGTCTTCGCTCTTCGTCGGGTCGCTCTTCAGCCAGCCCACGAGCGCGTTTGCCGCGTCTGTCCGCGTCTTGTTGCAGTTGCCCTGACCGTCTTTCAAATCTTTGTCGCCGACGTCCTCACAATCCGAACCCTTCGACTTCCAGTGATTGAGCGCGACCGTGAAGCGCGCGTTCGTCGCCTTCTCGTCGAAGCTCTGCGCGAGCACCGGACGGTTCTTGGTATCCGAGAATGACTTGTCGACGCTCGTGTCGAGCAGCGCGAACTTACCCTGCAGCGCGACTCTCCCCGGCTTGTAGACCAACGCAACCATGATCGCGTCGGTTCCGAGCGTGCCGGTGTCGACGTACGCGTACGTGCCTTCGCCGAGCGCGCTGTTCAAACCCGCGACGATGTCAGCGACCGGCGCAGACGCCGCGTTTTCGATCTCGAGGAGGCCGAGCACGTCGGGGTCGAGCTGCACGAGCGCAGTCAGCAGCTTCGCGCGCTGGCGCTGGAACTCGTTGTCGTTGTTCGCGCCGCGACAATCTAGAGTGCCCTTCGGACCGCAGTGCGGCCTGCGATCATCGAGAGTCGTGAAGTAATTCAGAACGTTCACGGAAGCGACACGCAGGTGGGCGGAGCTTTCCGGCGCGTACGGCCGCGGATTTTCGACTTGGAACTTCACCTCGCCGATCGGTTGAATGCGATACGTGCCGAAGTGCTGATCGAAGATGCCCGTCAACGAGGGCAGCGTGTCACCCAAGCGCCGTGTGTTCGCTTCGGACTTGTACGGCACGGGTTTCGGTGACTGTCGCCCGTCGCCGTCGTCGAGCGTAATCTTCCGCGCGTCGTTCGCGTGCTGCTGCTGGTTGGAAGGCTCGCCCTTCCGTGCGAGTTGCGTCGGTTGCATCAGCCGCCCGCCGACTGACAACTCGAGTGTGCCGTAACGCGCGAGCTCGTAGTTCCCGGTGACGGTGAGCGGCTGATCGATCGTCACCAGCATGCCTTCGTAGCTCTCGAGCACAGCCGGGTCGCTGATCGGCAGCTTCAAGACCTTCGGCGTGACCTGAGCTTTTTGCGGGCACACTTTCAGCTGAACCGGGCCCGTGAGCTCGGTCAGCTCCTCGAACTCGAACACCGTTCCCATCACGCGAACGACATCACCGGCTGCCACTGGAGCGGCGTTCGCGCCCTGGAAGACGAAGATGCCTTCCGACGTGTTCGGATTCGAGTCTTGCTGGGCGTCTTCCTCTTCGACGTAAAAGCCGTTGAACGAAGTCTGTTGAAAGTCGCCGACCACGACGCCTTCGACAACGACCGTACCGCGCTCGGCAGACTTGCTCGCGTTCTCAGTCCCTTGAATGGTGCTGATGAGAGTCGCAGGCTCACCGCATTCGCCAAGCGAAGTAGAATCCGCGTGCGCGTGCGTCACGCAGAAGCTCGTGAGCAACACGAAAATGACTGCGAACGCAGGTTCGCGAACTTGACGTCTCGGCATCTGACTCATCCTCGCGGGTCGCGAAAACGGAAACAGCGTCGCATGGTTCGCGAGGCGCCACGCGAGGCGCCGCCGGGACCGAGGAGCGCGCGAAGCGTACGCTTTGGTACGTGAGCACGCACCGCAGGGCGCGGTGGCGGATCGCGCGGCGGATCGCGCGCCAGGCGGCACTGTTTAGCCTACCGGCGGCGATAGAGCCAGCTGCGGTGTACGCCTAGGAGCCGTGCAGCTGCCGACACGTTGCCTTGTGACGCTTCGAGCGCCCGGTCGATCAGCTGCGACTTGACCTGCTCCACGTTGAACGAGTCGGGCGATGCGGGCTGCGACCCGCGCGTTCCGTCCACAATTTCGGTGAGTGCAATTCGCATCGGCGCCATCCGTGGCTCGGGCAGCGCAAAGTGCCGCCGGTGAATGGGCGCGCCACCGCTCACGATGAGCGCCCGCTCCGCGATGTTGCGAAGCTCGCGCACGTTCCCTGGAAACGGATAGTCGACCAACACCTCGAGCGCGTCAGGCTCGATCGGTGGCGGCCTCAGCTTCATCTCCGCTGCAAACACACGCAGGAAGTGCATCGCGAGCACCGGAATGTCTTCGCGACGCTCGCGCAGCGGCGGCACGTGCACGGCGTACTGGGCCAGCCGAAAGAACAGATCTTGTCGAAACGCACCGCTCGCGGTCCGCGCATCCAGATCGGCGTGTGTCGCGCACAGCACGCGAACATCGACACGCCGCTCGTGTGTTGCGCCCACCGGCGTGAGCAACCCGTCCTCGAGCGTGCGCAACAGCTTCGCTTGCAGCGGCAGCGGGAGGTCTGCGATCTCGTCCAAAAACAGCGTGCCCCGATGGGCCTGCTCGAAGCAGCCCTTGCGATCCGAAGTTGCACCGGTGAACGCGCCGCGCACGTGCCCGAACAGCGTGCTCTCCGCGAGCTCGGCAGGAATGGCCGAGCAATTCACGGCGATGAACGGCTGACCCGCACGCGCACCACCGTAGTGAATCGCTCGCGCTACGAGCTCTTTACCCGAACCACTCTCGCCACGAATGAGCACGTTCGTCCGCGCGAACGCGTGGAGTCGCCGAACTTCCTCACACGTGGCCTGCCACGCCGGAGCAGCTCCGACAAATCCCGCGAGCCCCCAACGTTCGGCCTCGGCCGCGCTGATCGAAGACAAGCGCTCGTCCGCAGTGCGAAGCTCGGCCTCGGCGCGCTCGCGCCGTTCGATCTGTTCTTGCAAACGATGGTTCGTATCTTCGAGCGCGCGATTGTGTTGTTCGAGCTCGCGCTGCAACCGGCTCAGCCGCAGGTGCGCCGTCACGCGCGCCACGACTTCGCGCTCTTGAATCGGCTTCGTCAGATAGTCGACCGCACCGGCATCGAACGCCGCGACGACCGTGTCCGCGTCCTCGCGACCCGAGACGAAGATGATCGGCATACGCATAGACCCGCGTGCGGCAAGCAGCTTACACAGGTGCAAGCCGTCGATCCCGGGCATGTTTACGTCGAGGATCGCGAGGTCGAGCGGCAAACGTTCGACGAGCTTGAGCGCAACCTCGGCCGAGGGCGCGCCGACGACTTCCATGCCTTCCCGCTCCAAGATCGCCGTGAGCAGGTTCAAGTTCTCGATCACGTCGTCGACCACCAACACGCGAGACGTTTCGGTCATGCCGCATATCCTCCATCGCGCGTGGCTTGTCCGAGTTGTTCGAGCAAGCTCGACATGTCGTAGCGCGCGGCACTGGCACGCAAACGTTCCGCGAACGCGGCGTGGGCCGAACCTCCGCGCTCGAGCTGCTCGAACAGCTGGCGGAGCTTCGTCACCTGATACGACTCGGCGGCGTCACGCAGTTGATCGAGAAGCTCCGGCGGCAGCTCGATCGAGCTCGGATCCGGCACCACCTCCGCGACCTCCTCCGCGACGAACGTGACGCCGAGCAGCTCGGCCAAACACTCGTTGATCCGCTCGATCCGAAACGGCTTGGGCATGAACGCATCGAAGCCGCTCTCGAGGTACTGCGCGCGTTGCGTCTCGAACGCCGAGGCCGAAAACGCGACCAGCTTGAGCGTGCCGCCCGCAGCCGTCTGTCGCATCTCGCGGGCGGTCTCGATGCCGCCTTTGCCGGGCATCAGCACGTCGAGGAACACGAGCGCGGGGCCAAACTCGGGGAGCTGCGCGAGCGCCTCATCGCCGGAGCTCGCGCTCGCGACCTCACAGCCGATCGCAGTCAGCATGTGACACAACACGTTGCGATTTTGCTCGAGGTCGTCGACGACCATCACTCGACACGGCGTGCCCTCCGCCAACCGAATCCGCGGATGCTGCGCGTTCGCTTGCGAAGCGACGACCGCGAGCGGCCGCGCGAACGACAGCGTGAAGTGAAAGTCGCTGCCCCAGCCCGGAGTCGAGCGCAACTCGAGCGTACCGCCGAGCAACGCGACGAGGCGCCGCGAGATCGCAAGCCCAAGCCCTGCCCCTTCCGCCGCGCGACTCGTCTCGGCTTGATAAAATTCTCCGAACACTTGCGCTTGATCCTCTTCCGCGATTCCGATGCCGGTATCGATCACTTCGAAGCGAAACGTCTCGTCGCCGAGCGGCACGACACGCAACCGGAGCTCACCCTGCTCGGTGAACTTGAGCGCGTTGCCGAGCAAGTTGATCAGGACTTGCCGCAGCTTCCCCTCGTCGCCGCGAACCCAGTGCGGGCTCGCCCCGAGCCCTTCGACCCGCAGTCCGAGCCCCTTCCGGTCGGACTTGTTGCGGAACAGGTACGAAAGCCCCGAGATCAGCGCCCCGAGGTCGAAGTCCGCCGCTTGCAGCTGCAGGTGCCCACTCTCGATCTTCGACAGGTCGATCACCTCGTCGACGAGCGACAACAGGTGGTGGCCGCCTTGCACGATCGCGAGCAGTGCCTCGCGGTGCAACGCCGCGTGAATGTCGTAGCGCTGCAAGATCTGCGAGTAGCCGATGATCGCGTTCAGCGGCGTGCGGATCTCGTGGCTGAGGTTCGCTAAGAATTGCGTCTGCGCATCGCGCGCCTGGGCCGCGTCCTCTTGCGCGCGCTTGCGGATCCCAACCTCGTCCGACAAGCGTTGATTGGTTTCGGCGAGCTCCTTCGTCCGCGCGTGGACGCGATCCTCGAGCCACTCGAACGAACGTTTTTGCGACTCCTCGGCCAGCACCCGCGCCGTGACGTCCTGCACGCTCCCCTCGTAGTACAGCAGCGCGCCGCTCGCGGAGCGGACCGCGAGCGCTGTCTCCGAGATCCAGATCGTCGAGCCGTCTTTGCGGCGCACCTCGGCGACGAAGTCCGAGACGTGGCCATACTCGCGGAGCTGCGCCGTGAAGCGGTCGCGCTGACTCGGATCGACGTACAACTGCTGGCCGATGTCGCGAACCGAAGCGATCAGCTCGGCGGGTGAGTCGTAGCCGTAGATGTTCGCGAGCGCGGGGTTCGCATCCAGGTATTGCCCGTCTTGGGTGCTTTGAAAGATGCCGAGAAGCGCGTTCTCGAACAGGGTGCGGTACTTCGCTTCGGCGACGCGGAGCGCGACCTCGGTCGTCCGGCGCACCGCGATCTCGTGACTCAGCGCTTGCGTGCGCTCGTCGACGCGACGTTCGATCACGCGTCGTCGCCGCATCCCGCGCGCGGTGTACGCCGCGATCAACAGCGTGAGCGCGAGCGCGCAGGCGGGATACAAGATCGGCTCGAGGCTCGAGTGCCGATTCACGAAGCTCGGCATCGCGACGAACCCGAGCTCCCAGACCCGGCCGGCCAACTCGAGCTCGCTCGCCTGTTCGAGCCGCGGCTCGCTCGAGAGCGCGCCGCCCTCCGTGGCAGACGCGAACAACACCAGCTCCGGGTGCGCACGATCGCGGATGACGATGCGCAAACCTTCACTTGCGAGCGTCGCAAACGCGGGGCGGACGAAGTCGGCGATGCGCAGTGCCACGAGCGCGAAGCCACGAAGCTCCGCGTCGCCCGCCGCTCCGCGCTGCTGCACCGGTGCGAACACCAAGAGGCCCAGCTCACCCGCACGCGTCTCCTGGGCGAGCCGCACCGGCGCAGTTGCGGCCGCTCGCAGCTGCGTGCGTGCGCGTTCGAGCGCACTGCGTCGCAGCGGATGCGCGCCCAGGTCGAGGCCGAGCGCCGGCAGGTTTCGGTCCGGCGGTTCCGCGTAATACACGGGAAAGTACTCGTCTCGATCGGCCGCGACTTGCAGGCGCCCCTCCGGACCGAGCTCGTTGAAGCGATAGCCGACGTACCCGTCCGCGACCGCAGCGGATTCGTAGCGGGCACGCTGACTGCGCATCACGCGCGGGATCCACTCGACTGCTTGGAGCTCCGGCAGTCGAGCGAGCGGCGCGCCCACGAATTGCCGAAACGCGGTGCGGCTCGGATCCGGCGTGACTTCCAGGTAGTCGACCGTCGCGTGCAGCGCTTCCAAGCTCCGCAGCCAAGAGCTGCGTAACAACTCGGTGCGCGCTTGGACTGCCAGTGCCAACTCGGCCGCAGTGGCGCGCGCGTGCAGCTGCTTCAAGTGAAGCTGGAGCACCCAGCTCAGGCCAAGTCCGCACGCCACGATCAGCGCGAGTGATGCCGCTTGAAACGCGGTGAGTCCGATCCGCGCCAGCAGCGACTGCACGCGCCGCTGATTGCGCCGTGTGAGAAGGGGCTTCGGCGTGCGCGAATTGGGCATCGCGGTCTCACTCACCTTGGTCCGAAATCTCGAGCGCAGGGTTCTGCGCGAAGAAGCCGCGCGGCTGCAACTTGAACCCGATCGACTCGGTCGGCATCACGGGATAGTCCTCTGGCTTCGCGAGATGCGTGAAGCCAGTCGTGTACCAGACCACGATGTCATCGCCGTGAATCGGTTCCGCCGGTGTCGTGTACACGCCGACTCCGTCCGGGCTCGCGCCTTGGTTCGGATAGTTTCCCGCCGCGTAGACTTCGCCTTCCTTGTAGCGCGTGTACCAAAACGCGTGCCGCGCGAACTCCGCGCGCAGTAGCCCCGGAAAATCCGGCGCCGAATAGGGGAACGCAAACGTCGAAGGCTCGAGCGCGTAGCTCGTGAACTTGCCGTACGCGTTCTTGTTCGTCGCGCTCTCGACGTGCCAGTGCCGACTCCCGTACGGATTTACGTCGCGATAACCTTCGCTCTCGAGGTGCGCCATCGTCGCGCCAAACGAGTTCTTGAAGCCTGTGTTCGGCAGATTTGCGGCTTCCATCTCCATCAGCGTGTTGGTCGGGCCGTCGACGTCGAGGTCCAGCCGGAAGTTCAAGAAGTGCTGGTGGTTCGGCGCCGACACGATCGTGCCGTTCGCGTCTTTACCGACCTTCGCCGCTGAAGCCTCCGCCGTCGCATCGGTGCCACGGTTCAGCGTCGTGCCGGTGAGGTTCACCTTCACTTCGATGCTGCCGTCGAGCTTGAAGATCCAATCGAAGCCGTAGATGTAGTTGCCGATCCAGCAGTTCCAAGTCGCGACGAGCTCGCGCGCATAACGCGTGTCGCGGTCGTAGGCGGAGGGATCGGTGCGCGTCCACAACAATCCCGCATCGCGTTCGTAGAGCGCGATCGTCGCGGGAAAGTCGACGCTGCCGGTCGGATTGTCCGCGCTCGTTCCGACATCGGAAAAGAACGTCGCGTCGATCAGCTGTGCGTTCTCGGGAACGTCACGGTTGGCTTCGAGCGACTGCGCGAGCGTGCCCGCGTTGTACTCGCCGACGTCGAACGCACTTCGCCAAACCCAGTTCGAATCGCCGAGGCCGTACGGCACGTAGATCTCGGAGAGCGACATTCGATACGCGATCGGACGCCACACGCCTTTGTCTTGAAAACGCACGTCGTACAGCACGAGGCCCTCGCGCGGATGGAGAACGACGTAGAACTGCCAGCGATGCCAACGCACGAGTCGCCCTTCGAGATGAATGTCCGAGCCCTCTGGCTGTTGCACGACGAGCGGCTTCAGCTTCCGCGACGTCGACGCATTGCCGGTCTCGTTGATCACGGGCCGCGTCACCGTGTCGGTCATCTCGATCACGGTTCGGGTATTCATGTCGACCGTGAGCACGATCCCTTCGATCGGGCGGTCGTACGGGTTTTGCGGTGCCTTTGGATTCTCGTCCTCGACCTTCGCGCCCCGATAAAACAACAAACAACGCACCAGGCGTGTGCGCTGCCCATTCGGCAACTTCGCCGCGATGTCCTCCGGCAGCTCCGCATCACCGGGTGCCCAGACGTCGACGTAGACGTAGTCCGGGTTCAAGCCGCGCGCTTGCATCGCCTTTGTGAACGGCTCGTATGCGCGAATCGCTTCCTCTGCGGCCACGAACTCTTCGCTCGTCACGGCAGGCTGCGTACCCATCGGGCGTTGTTCGACCTTCGTGACTTTCTTCTTCTTGAGATCGAGCTCGACGACCCAAAAACGATTGCTCGGGTAGTGGAGCACTTGAACGCTCGCTTTGCGCGCGAACGGCTTACCCGGCGACCACGACAACACGAACGACTTGGGTGGCTCGACCAGCGCGACCATCGAGTAGCGCAACGCTTCGTCGGGCAAAGTTTCATCCGCTTTGAAGCGAGCGAGTGTCGTCGTGAACGCGGTCTGAATTTCGCTCTTGCTCAAAGGCTCCAGCGGGTGGTCCGCCGCGGACGCGAGGTTCGCGCAAACTGACGCGACGACGCAGACACACGCGTAGACAAGAACTGCGGTCTTCATCGGCTACTCCCTGGCGCGCACCGGCACCCGGCGTGCCGCGCGAGCACCGTCTAGACGGAGAGCGGTATCGCGTCAGGCCGCTAGAAGCGCGTCCGGGAGATTTCCAGAGAGTTTAAGCGGGATAGAAGCCGTGTTTGGCGGGAGCGCCGGACGCGACTTCGCGCGTATTTACCGGGAAGCGCGTTCGCGGACCCAGTCGAAACCGCGCTTGCCGAGATCGGTCATGCCCACGCGCGCTTTACCCGCCCAGCTAAACTCGCCTTCGAGCAGCATCAGGCTGAGCGCGACGACCGGCAGTCCGGGCCCCGGCAACACGAGCAGAGCAACCCCGACCGGCAACAGTGCAAAACCCACCGTAACCTTCGCGACGCGGACGACGCCGCGGGCGCCATTCGGGCCCTCAGGAACGATCTTCTCGGGGTTTGCCACTCGGATTAACCCAGTGTGGCCCACGTTCGAGGTGCTGCCCAGAGTGACTCGAAAGTCGGTGTGCCGGCGGTGCAGCCGTGCCTACGTCATCACCATGTACGGAGCGTGAATCGGTGACCACGTACTTGGATGGAATCTGGATTGTGCGGCTGCTCTTTCAGCGCGGGCTCGCCGCGATCTACCTGATCGCGTTCGTCTCCGCGCTCAACCAGTTCCGGCCACTTCTCGGAGAACACGGCCTGCTGCCGGTGCCGCAGCTGCTCCGGCGCACCCGGTTTCACCACTCGCCCAGCCTCTTTCACTTTCACTACTCGGATCGGCTGTTCGCGGTGGTCGCGTGGGGCGGGATTGCGCTCTCGCTTGCAGCGCTGAGCGGCATCTCCGAGCTCGGCCCGGTCTGGTTGTCCTTTGTGGTGTGGCTCGTGCTCTGGGCGCTCTACCAGTCGATCGTGAACGTCGGGCAGACGTTCTACGGCTTCGGCTGGGAGTCGATGCTGCTCGAAGCTGGCTTCTTCGCGTGCTTTCTCGGGCCGGCCGACAGTGCGCCCTCCCCGATTCCGATCCTCGCGCTGCGCTGGATGCTGTTTCGCACCGAGCTCGGAGCCGGCTTGATCAAGCTTCGCCACGACACGTGCTGGCGCGACCTCACCTGCCTCTACTACCACTACGAAACTCAGCCGCTGCCAAACTCGCTGAGCTGGTACTTCCATCATTTCCCGAAGCGTGTGCACCGGCTGGGTGTGTTGTTCAGCCACTTCGTGCAGATCCTCGTACCGTTCGGCTTGTTTGCGCCGCAGCCGATAGCTGCATTCGCCGGCTTGCTGATCATCGCCCATCAGCTGCTGCTGATCGTCAGCGGGAACTACGCGTGGCTGAACTGGCTGACGGTGGTGCTCGGCATCAGCGCGCTCGACGACTCGATGCTGAGCGCTGTGCTCGGGCTCGTTCCGCCCGGGCTGGACGAACGGTCGCTCGCACATGATCTGGTGCTGTATGCACTCGGTCTCGCGACGCTCGCGCTGAGTGTGCAGCCAGCGCTGAACCTGTTCGACAAGCATCAGCGTATGAACTTCAACTACAACCCGTGGCATATCGTGAACGCCTACGGTGCGTTCGGCAGCGTGACGCGCGAGCGCTTCGAAATCGTGCTCGAGGGATCGGCAGAACCAAACGGCGACGATTGGCGCGAATACGAGTTTCGCGCGAAACCGGGAACGACGACTCGCCGGCCGCCGCAGATCGCGCCGTACCATCTGCGACTCGATTGGTTGATGTGGTTTCTACCGCTGCGCGGGTTTCATTCGGTTCCGATCTGGTTCGCACGGCTGTGCGACAAGTTGCTGAAAGGCGACCGCGCGCTCTCGAAGCTTCTGTGGCGCGATCCGTTCCCCGACCGGCCGCCGGTGCGGATTCGCGCAGTCGTGTACCTGTATCAGTTCACGGATGCGAAGGAGAAAGCAGCGACGGGTGCGTGGTGGCGGCGCGAGCGCGTCGGCGACTTCCACAGCGCCTCACTGGCAGAACGCGAGCGCGAGCTGGAACACGAAGAGCTCTGACCGCGACGGTTGCGCTACAGTGCGCCCCGATGAAAAAAGCCGAGAAGGCCGAGCGCATTCGGGTGCAGCTCGCCGAGCTGTATCCCCAGCCGCCGATTCCGCTCGATCACGCAGACCCGTTCACGTTGCTGGTCGCGGTGATGTTGTCGGCGCAGACGACTGACCTACGCGTGAATCAAGTCACGCCGGCCCTGTTTGCGCGTGCACCGACCCCGGCCGCGATGCGCGAGCTCTCGGAAGCCGAGATCCTCGCGTTCATCCGCACCTGCGGGCTCGCGCCGACGAAGGCCAAGAACTTGGCCAAGCTCTCGCAGCTGCTCGGTGAACGGCACGGCGACGTCGTGCCGCAAGACATGGAAGCGCTCGAAGCGCTGCCGGGTATCGGTCACAAGACCGCGAGCGTGGTGCTGTCGCAGGCGTTCGGCGTCGCGACATTCCCGGTCGATACGCACATTCATCGGCTGGCGGAGCGCTGGGGGTTGTCGACCGGTAAAACGGTCGAGCACACCGAAGCCGATCTGAAGAGCCTCTACGCGTCGGAGCATTGGCGCTCGCTGCACTTGCAGATCATCTACTTCGGGCGCGAGCACTGCCCCGCACTTAGGCACGAGTCGAAGGGCTGTCCGATCTGCAGCTGGGCAGGTGGCCGGCGGCCAGCGCCGCTGGCGACTGCGAAGCCTAGATCGCCGAAGCGCTCCGCGAGCAAACTCGCGGTTAGACCGTGGATAAGACTTCGCTAGCTCGAGTACACCTGTTTGGCGACACGAGTCGCGCGAAACACCGCGAACGAGCCGCGCGCAGAGTGCACGCCGGCGAGGCAGCGCATGCGTCCCTCGTCGGGGAGACTCACCTCGTGCTTCGAGTCAGGGAACTGCGTGTATCTGCGTGGGCCACCGACCGCGGCCTAAGGCCGGCGGCGAAGCGTCAAAAGTCACAATCGTGAAAGGATCCCCGTGCGCCAAAGGGGCACATCGGATCCGTATGCAACCGATGTCGTGTTCTGGGCGTTTCGCTCTGCCGTTCCTGAAGGTGTTGGCGCGCTATCCCGAGCTGGGCGACAAGCTCGAGC
>Ga0193752_1001159_pt1 | contig 22595 bp, 19 predicted proteins | sample H1c1metaG_FD_144924 | JGI IMG/M metagenome (GOLD analysis project Ga0193752, IMG submission 144924) | Soil microbial communities from a riparian zone of the East river system, Colorado, United States - H1c1 | ecosystem: Environmental > Terrestrial > Soil > Riparian zone | place: USA: East River...
CAACCCGCCCGAGCACCGCGTTCGGGCTTGCACGCCCACCAGTGTGCAGATATTGATATCGATTATCAATATCACCTTTGCAGCAAGGCCGCGCGCAGCATGCTCACGAATCTTCTCCACTTCGCAACGCGAACAACTTACGCAGCCCTGTGCTGCGGACTCATCCTGATCTCCTCGGGCGTTGCCTGCGACTCCGATGACACCGGCGAGTCCGAGAAACCCACGCGAGGCAGCAAACCGGATTCGGACGACGATTCGGACTCTGCGGATTCCGACTCTGAACGCTACGTCCTCGGTTCGGTCACGATCAACGCGGATGGCGAGCGCGTGAGCTACGCGCAGATCATCGACAATCTGGCTGGACCGTTCACCAACGCCGACGGCATCGAAGCTTCGGGCAACGCGGTGTTTCTCGCGCACGGCCGCAATTTTTTTTACGGGCTCGCCGAATCTCCCGAGTGGGTTCGCTATTCGACGCGCGATGGTTTCAAGGAAACGGGCCGGCTCAGCTTCTCGAACTTCGGCATCACGTACATGGATTTCGCAAACGTGATCGTCGATGACGACACGGCGGTCTCAGTGCTCACTGAAGCTTATGTCGCGGTGGTCTGGAACCCGACGACAATGCAGATCAAAGGCACGATCGATCTCGGCGACATGGAGCGTAAAGGCTTCACTCTCGAGGCTTTCACGACGTCCGCGCACGAGGGCCTCGTCTACATGCCGGGCACATGGGTGAACTGGGAAGCGCCCGACGTCATGCAGACGGTGTCGATGACGGTTCTCGACCCGAAAGCGATGAAGGTCGTGAGCATGGCCGAAGACGACCGCTGCGGTGCAGGTGGTCGCGTGATCTTCGACGACAAAGGCTATGCGTACGTGATGGGCAACGGTCGCAATCAGTCGATGCAAGCATTCGCCGAGTCGAAGAAACAGCCGGTGGTTCCGAACTGTCTGCTGCGCATCGCGCCGGGCGGGACCGACTTCGAAGAGGATTTCTTCTTCACAATTCCGGAGTTGACTGGCGGCCTCGATGCAATGACGGAGCTCGAGCCAGGCGACATCGACTCGGGGATCGGCTTCGCCATGATGTATTACGAAGACAAGTTGGAGGGCGAACCAGATATCGTGAACTTCGAGCACTGGCAGCAGCGGATCTACAAGATGTGGCGCATCGTCCTCGGCGACGAACCCAAAGCTGAAGAAGTGAAGGGTGCCGAGTTCTCCGTCGTGGGTTTCTCCGGTAGCTCGATCGGCAACAAGCTGTACAGCGGCGCGAGTCCCGACGGCACCGAGACGACCGTGGTGGAGTACGACCCGGACGCGAACACGGCGACGCCGAAGTTCGAGATGAAGGGCTACTTCTCAGGGCTGATGCCGCTGCAGCGCTGAGCGGCAGTCGTTTGGAAGCGCGCTTTTCAGAAGAAAGAATCACATGTTCAAACTCGATCCGAGTCCTGTTCCAATTCACGCCGCGCTCCACGGCAGTCGTACGAGTAAGTTGGCGAGCCGCGTCGGAATCGTCGCTGTGCTTGCCGTAGCTGTAAGCCTTGCAGCGTGTGGCGACGACGCAGACGATTCGTCAGACGATGCAGGCGCAGCAGGCAAGGGCAGCAGCGGCGGCAAGAACGGCAGCGCAGGCAAGAGCGGTAGCGCAGGCAAGAGCGGTAGCGCAGGCAAGGGCGGTGCGGGAGGCAAGGGCGGTGCGGGTGGCGCCGGCAGCGAGAGCGACGCAGGCGAAGACTTGGACGCAAGTGCGAACGAGTCCGGCAAAGATTCTCACTACGCTTTGGTCAGCTCCGGGGGCACACCTGAAGAAGCGCTGACGTATTTCAAAGTGATCGACGCGATCGAGCCGCAGAAAATTTCCTACTCCGACGCGCGCGAGTTCAACGGAAGCGCAGACGGTTGGGTCTATGACGGCGCAGTGTTCATCACGGACTCCGAAAGCTTCGGCATGACGAAGTACAAGTTCGAAGAAGGTGAGCTGGTCGAAGATGCAAAGATCAGCTTTGCCAACTACGGGCTGAAAGACTTCGGATTCTGGGTGAACATCTTCCTCAGCCCGACGAAAGCGTACCTCGTGAACAGCACGATCGAGTATGTGGTTTGGAATCCGAAGACGATGGAGATTACGGGCACGGTGCCGATGCCGAAGCTCACGGCGCCCGCCGGGCTCAAGCCCTTTGGCAGTTACACCGATCGCAGTACGGTCGTGCGCGATGGACTGCTCTATCATCCGTTCTATTACACCGACGATGAGTACTTTAAGTATTCAAAGACCTCGTCGATCGCCGTCTACGACGTGAAGACCGATAAGCTGGTCAAAGTCATCGAGGCACCATGTCCCGGTCTCGACCACGTGACACAAGACGAATCGGGAAACCTATACTTCTCCGCGTGGATCTTCGCTCCCGGTGGCGCCGCGGAGCTAGATCAGCCGTCGACGTGCGTGGCCAAGATCGCGAAGGGCGCGGATGAAGCTACGCTCGCATTCAACATCAAGGATGTGGTCGAGGGCCAGGAAGGCGGCCTGTTGCGGTACACGGGCAACGGGAAGGGCATCCTCTCGGCGCTGGACGTCAGTCACGCGCCGGCCGGTGGCGACGACGACCCAGGGACTATCACGTACGGAAACAACTGGCGCTTCTGGGCGTACGACTTTGCCAGTGGCAAGGCGACTCTGATCGATTCTCTCGATTGGAACTCCGGCGCCGCGTACTCGGCTGCAGCCGACGGGAAGTCGTACATGCTGGTCCCGATCGACAGCTATGCGTCGACCATCGTTTACGACATCACCAAGCCTGCGGAGCCTCAGAAAGTCTTCGAGGCAGGTGGTTGGGTCTTGAGACTCGTCAAACTGCCGAACTGACAAACGTGCTGGTGGGCGGATGTTTCGCGGATGCGGAACCTTCGCCTATCCCCGGGGCGATATTCGCGAAACGAATATTTCGCGTCTATTGCCCAAGACCCTCGTGTGATCTGCCAGACTCCCTTCGTTGGGCGCCCGTTCGTGGCCTGGAGCTGGAAAGACGCATGACGATTCCCACAGAGCCGATCGGTAGCATCCCGCGGCCCCAGAACTTGATCGATGCGGTCGCGCAACGCGGCGGCGTGACCGACGATGTCCTGCTCGAGCCGCTGTTCGACGCAGCTGTCCGCGACACAATCTCACGCTTCGAAGCGACCGGTTCTCCGGTCATCACAGACGGCGAGCAGCGCAAGTATCACAATTTCTTGGATTACTGCGTGCACGGGCTGCCAAACATGGACGCCGATGGCTTCAGAATCCCATTCGCCGCAGGCCATTCCCGCAGAATGCCGCGCCTCATCGCGGCGCCGTTTCGGTACAGAGAATGCGCAGACCAATTCCTAGAAGCTGCGCAACGGTACGCGACGTTGCCGGTCAAGCAGGCCGTGATCTCGCCATCGGCGCTCAGCTTGTTGTACCCGGTAGAACCGCTCCGAGATTACTCGCGTGAAGAGTTCATCGAAGATCTGTTGGCGGAACACGTAGGCGAAGTGCGGCGTTGCCTCGCAAAGGGTGCCCACGCGGTTCAAATAGATTTCACAGAAGGGCGGCTCGCGGTGAAACTCGATCCCACCGGGATGCTGCTTTCAAGTTTCATCGACCTCAACAATCTCGCACTTTCCCGGTTCTCTGCGGAAGAACGCCAGCGCATCGGGGTTCATACGTGTCCAGGCGGCGATCGCGACTCGACGCACAGCGCGGATGTCGACTATGCGGAGTTACTGCCGAGTCTGTTGCAGCTGAACCTCACGAACTACTACGTGGCGCTCGCCGCTGAAACGGACCGAAAGCGCGTGCTCGGTGTCATTCGGGATCACCTTCGGCCGGGCCAGCGGATTTTCATCGGGGTGATCTCGCCGATCGATCCTCGAATCGAGAGTCCAGAGGAGGTTCGAGATCGCGTCCTCGAAGCGGCGGAATACATCCCGCTCGACCAACTCGGTACGACGGACGACTGCGGCTTTTCCCCGTTCAGCGACGACACTTCGACGACACGTGACACCGCATTCGCGAAGATCACGGCTCGCGTTCGCGGCACCGCGCTCGCTGCAGAGCGGCTCGGAGTCGGCTGATGACGTCGGAGGATGACGAAGTCACTCAGCTACGTTCCGCCGCGCTTCAAAACGTGCAGTCGATTCTCGCGGCCCGCCAGCGTGCGGAGCAGGACTTGATCCAAACCAAAGAAGCTCTCGAAGAAGAGACGCGATTCCTCGAGCTACTCAATAAGACTGGCACCGTGCTCGCGTCCAAGCTCGATCTGCAGAGCGTCGTTCAAGCGGTCACCGATGCGGGCACGGCGTTGAGCGGTGCGGACTTTGGAGCTTTTTTCTATACCGTCAGTAACCAAGCGGGCGACGTTTTCACCCTATACACATTGTCGGGTGCGCCGCGCGAAGCATTCGAGAAGTTCGGGCATCCACGAGCGACGCCCGTTTTTGCGCCCACATTCAATGGAGAGGGTGTGGTTCGGATTGGAGATATCCGCAAGGATCCGCGCTACGGGCAGTGGGCTCCGCACCACGGCATGCCGCGTGGTCACTTGCCCGTCTGCAGCTATCTAGCGGTGCCCGTGATTGCACGGTCGGGTGCAGTCATCGGTGGGCTGTTCTTTGGGCATCGCGAACCGGATGTGTTCACTGAACGCTCGGAACGTCTGATTGTCGGAATCGCCGGTCAGGCTGCGGTCGCGATCGACAACGCGCAGATGTACGAAGCCGCGCGCCGTTCTGCGGACGAACGCGCGCAACTCCTCGCTGCCGAACGCTTGGCACGTGCAGAGGGCGAACGCGTGAGCTTGATGAAGGACGAGTTTCTGGCGACGCTTTCGCACGAGTTGCGGACCCCGCTCAACGCGGTGCTCGGCTGGGCTGAAGTCTTGCTGGCGCGCGACTCACTGGATGAAGAAAAAACGCGTCACGGACTGGAGGCGATTGCGCGCAACGCGCGGGCGCAAGCGCAGCTGATCGAAGACTTGCTCGATATGAATCGCATCGTGTCAGGTAAAATTCGCTTGGACGTCCAGCGAATCGAGCTTGCCCCGATCATCGAGGCAGCGCTCGACTCCATTCGGCCTTCGGCTGACGCCAAATCCATCGTAGTTCGCAGGACGATCGATCCGAACGCCGGTCCGTTGTTCGGGGACCCGAATCGCTTGCAACAAGTCGTGTGGAATCTGTTGACGAATGCAGTCAAGTTCACGCCCAGAGGCGGGAAAATTGATGTGATCGTGCAGCGAGTCAACTCACACGTCGAGATCACCGTTCACGACTCGGGGATCGGCATAAGCGCCGATTTTTTGCCGCACCTCTTCGAGCGGTTTCGTCAGGCCGATTCGTCGACCACGCGTAGATACGGGGGCCTAGGCCTCGGGTTGTCGATCGTCAAACAGTTGGTCGAACTGCACGGCGGCAGCGTCAAAGCTCACAGCGAAGGTGAGGGACGAGGAGCGACGTTCATCGTGGACTTGCCGGTTCGCGCGGTGCACATCCTCGCAGGATCAGCTCGGGAGCATCCGACGACGGATCGCACATCGGATGTACGGGCGCCTCTGGTTTCGCTCGCCGGGATCAAAGTATTGGTCGTGGACGACGAGCTAGATGCCCGAGAGCTCGTATGTTCCGTGCTGAGTGACGCTGGTGCGGACGTGCTCAATGCAGACTCTGCGACTGCCGGTTGCCTAATCGTGAAGGCGGAGCGACCGGATGTCATCGTCAGCGACATCGGCATGCCAGAGCGTGATGGATACCAGTTGATGCGTGACGTGCGCAGCTGGTCGGCCGCGGAGGGCGGCAGGACGCCGGCGATCGCACTGACGGCGTTCGCGCGGACTGAAGATCGCACCCGAGCAATGCTCGCGGGTTACCAGGTCCATATCTCGAAGCCGATCGAGCCGCCCGAGCTCGTCGCAGCCGTCAAGAGTCTGGTCGGGAATAGTCGCGACCAGCAATCGTAAGCCAGCGTTCCTGCCGGCCGCAGGCTGCTACTGAATCACACCCGCCGCCGTTAGCTGCTCCAACTCTGCATCGCTCAGGTCTAACTGTTCGCGCAATACCGCGCGAGTGTGCTGGCCGAGCATCGGCGGTGCCACCGCCGGCACCGTTGGCGTGACTGACAACTTCATCGGACTCGCCACGAGCGGCAAATGTTCGCGCAACGGATGCGAGACGTCGACCTTCATGCCTCGCGCAATCACCTGCGGGTGATCGAAGACTTGCCCCAAGCTGTTGATCGGACCGATCGGTACCCCGAGCGGTTGCAACAAGTCGACCCACTCGCTGACACTTCGTCGCTTCAGCTCGGCCGCCAACAGCGGTACCAAGGTGTCGCGGTGACGGACGCGATCTGCGTTGCGCGCGAACCGTGGATCGCTTGCATATTCGACACCGAGCGCTTCGCAGAACTTGGCGAACTGTGAGTCGTTTCCGATCGCCAATACCAACTCGCCGTCGGCGGCGATGAACGTTTGGTACGGAACGATGTTGGCCGCGGCGTTGCCATAGCGACCGGGCGCTCGCCCCGACACGAAGTAGTTCATGCTCATCGCAGCGACCATCGCGACCTGCACGTCGAGCAACGCCATGTCGATGTACTGGCCCTGGCCCGTCTGCGTGCGATGCGCGAGCGCCGCGAGGATCGACACCGCGGCGTACATTCCGGTGACGAGATCCGCTACCGGGACGCCGACCTTCTGCGGCCCTCCGCCGGGGAGGTCATCGCGTTCGCCGGTGAGGCTCATCAGCCCGCCCATGGCCTGAATCACGAAGTCGTAGCCGGCGACGTTGCGCATCGGGCCGGTCTGACCGAAACCCGTGATCGAGCAGTAAATGAGCCCGGGGTTTTCGCGGCTGAGCGCCTCGTAGCCCAAGCCATAACGTTCGAGGTCGCCCGCTTTGTAGTTCTCGATGACCACATCGCAACTTCGACTCAGCTGACGGATCAACGCTTGACCGGCGGGCTTGGCGATGTCGATCACGACCGACTTTTTCCCGCGATTCGCCGAGAGATAATACGCGGAATCGCGCGGCGCGCCGCCGTCGGCAGCAGGCAGAAAGGGTGGACCCCAACTGCGCGTGTCGTCGCCCGCGCCAGGTCGTTCGACCTTGATGACTTCGGCTCCGAGGTCGGCGAGTGTTTGCCCAGCCCAAGGTCCCGCTACGACGCGGCTCATGTCGAGAACGCGCAGGTGCGAGAGTGCGCCGCGTTGAGAAACCGGGGATGCTGCTTGGGTCATGGGTCCGACGCCCGTGTACCACGAGTTGGTGGTCCGTTGCCGTTCACGTTGACGTCGATGCGGATGGACACACTCGCTCGATCAGCCGGTCTTACTACCCCCGCCGCCTTCCGGCGCCTCGATTGCGGCAGTGCTGCGGATCGTCTTCGTCAAACCATCGAAGTTGAGCGGTGAGGCCACGAGGTGCGTGTCGCCGCGCTCCGGATGCGCAACCGGAGCTGCGAGACCTAAGTGCTGAACCTGCGGATCGGCGAAGACTTCGTCCATGCGATAGATCGGACCGCAAGGAATTCCAGCTAGTTCCAACCGACCGACCCAATCTTCAGTCGTGCGTTCGCGCGTCTCCAGCGCAATCGCGGCATCGATCGCCGCACGCTCACGCCGCCGGTCGTCGAAGCTTCGCCAAGCCGGATTTGTGAGCCACTCCGGCTTGCCGAGTACCTCACAAAAGGTCTTCCACTGGCGCGGCGAGGAAGGCGCGACGTTGACGTGGCCGTCGCGCGTCGGAAAGGTTCCCGTCGGCACGAGAGTAGGGTGACCGTTCCCAACCTGCTCCGGTACGTCCTTGTCCATGAGGAAGCGCGACGCCTGAAAGTCCATCATGAAGACCTGACTCTCGAGGAGGGATGTATGAACCCAACGCCCGACCCCCGTCCGCTCGCGCTCGTACAAGGCCATCATGATCGCAAGCGCGAGTAGATTGCCGGCTGTGAGATCCGCGACCGCAATGCCGGCGCGCATGGGACCTCGACCTGGTTCGCCCGTTACAGACATCAAACCGCCCATGCCCTGCGCGATTTGATCGACGCCGGCGCGCGCCGAGTACGGGCCCGTCTGCCCGAAACCACTGATGCTCCCATAGACGAGGCGCGAATTGACCTCACGCAGATCTTCCCACGCAATGTTCAAACGATGTTTGACTTGCACACGCATGTTCTCGACGAGAACATCCGCGCTTCGAACGAGCTCGACGAGCTCGGCGTGACCTTCCGCGCTCTTCAGATCGATCACGACCGTACGCTTGTTGCGATGAAGGTTCTGATAGTCAGAACCGCGGCGAACACTCGCGAGCTCTTGGCGCGGCGACTCGGGCGGTAAAACTCGGATGACGTCAGCACCCCAGTCTGCGAGGTGGCGAACACAGGTGGGTCCGGCGCGCGCAAGAGTCAGATCGATCACGCTCAGGCCGGAGAGCGGCAACTTCACACGGCGTTCTGCGGACTCGGCTTCGAGGGTCATATCGGTCGTGTCCTCATCCTCTCAGCGCCCGTGGAACTCAGGCTTACGCTTCTCCATGAACGCACGTCGGCCCTCGCGATAGTCCTCACTGTCGTAGCAACGCTTCACGAGCTCATCGACCTCGGCGTTGTCGTCACGCTTCGAGAACCGGGCATAAGCTTGCAGCGACGCCTTGACCGCGCGGATCGTGAGCGGGGCGTTGCGCGTGATTCCTGCGGCGTATTCGCGCACCCTCGGCTCGAGGTCCGCATCATCGATCAGGAATTCGATCAGGCCACACCGAAGCGCTTCTTCGGCGTCTAGTTGGCGCGCTGTGTACAGAATGTCCGCGGTACGAGCGGGTCCGACCAGCCTCGCAAGCCCTGCAACTCCGGAGTAGTCGTAGCCGAGTCCGAGTTTCGCCGCAGGCACGCCAAACTTCGATTCAGGCGTCGCAAAGCGAACGTCTGCGGCGAGCGCGATCAACAAGCCGCCGCCGATGCAGTAGCCACGGATCATCGCGATCACAGGTTTACTGCAGCGGCTGAGCGCGGCGTACCCTCGGCCTGACACGACTCCGTAGCTCTCCTTTTGTTCCGAGCTCGAGCGACGCTCTTCGAACTCGGAGATGTCAGCACCCGCGACGAACGCCTTGTCGCCAGCACCGGTGAGCACGATGACGCGGACGGCGTCGTCGCGCTCGAACGCCTCCAGAATATCGCCGAGCGCCTGCCACATCTCGAGGGAGACGGCGTTGCGGCGCTCGGGATTGTTGAAAGTTACCCAGCCGACGCCCGCTTCGACGCGCGCCAACATTTTTTGAGTATTCAGTTTCACTCTGCGGATTCCTTCGGTTTGCCGCCGAGACGCCGGTACTCTTCGTCCCGAAAGGCGCTGCCGCTGAACAGGCCGCGGTAGAGTTGGGCGTGTAGGCCGGGCGTTTCGAAGCGGCTCTCTTCGAGGACCGCTTGTTTCAGCGACGCGTGTGTGACGCGCTCTGACGACATGCGAACGCCGCCGTCCGCTGGCGTGTCGAGCAAGAGCAACTTCGCTTCACCGTCGGGCTCGTGCCACGCGGTCCATTCGATTTCGCGGCCATCCTGCCCTCGACCCGGCGCGCCCGTCTGCGCATGTGCAGCCCAGTAAGACATCATGCTTTCGGAGAGTGCGCGGCGAGCTGGCGCTTCGGGATCTCCGAGCGGAACTGAGAGGCCTCCTGGCGTGCCGAAGACGAAAGGCAGCTCGACCGAGTGCGCAGCACCGACCGCGAGCGAGATGTCCAGGTTCCCCACCACGACGTTCTGCTCGTCCCAGTCGAATCGATAGGCGTAGATCTCGCGATGGCCCGCTTCCCACATCGCAGATGCGACGTCGTCCACCGCGCGATGTTTCCAAGCCAGCGTTCCGTAGTGAGCGTAGCGGACGTAGTCGCCTGGAGTCTCACGGAAGGTCTTGCGCCAGCGTGATTCCATGAACTGATAGAGCCTACGTTCATCGGGGTTGGTGCCTGTGATCACTGGCACCCGGTGGAAGCGGCCCGCTCGGAACGCATCGAGCCAGGCTTGCTCTGAGATCACCGCACCGTCTGCGAGCACGCGCGGCGCGGAGTACAGCCGAGCTCGTTCGGGGTTCACGATCTCGATCAGCTCGCGCGGTGTTAGACGCCGGAGCTTGCCCGCGATCTCTGTGTCACTCAGCGTGTCCTGCAGGGCTTTCGCGGCATTGCGGTCGGCCGCCTCACCCGTTCGAACCAGCAACCGATTGACGACCTCGCGCGAGCTGTTGGCACTGCCGGCAACGACATCGTCCGAGTAGTTGCAGGCGCTCGCGAGCGAGTCGCACAGCAGGCCGCCACTCTGCGCGATCGCGCGGTGAAACAAGCCCTTCGCGCGTGGCGATACCAGTAGCGAGAACACGTTCACGCCGCCGGCCGATTCGCCGAATACCGTCACGTTGCCGGGGTTGCCGCCGAAGGCTGCGATGTTGTCGCGCACCCATTCGAGCCCATGAATGATGTCGAGCGTGCCCCAGTTGCCGGAGCGATCGTCGGCGCTGGCTCCCGGCTCGATCAACGCCGGATGCATGAACCAACCGAGCATGCCCAGCCGATAGTTGACGGTGACTACGACCACGCGATGGCGTCGCGCGAGCGGAGCACCATCGTACGTCGTGCCGGCGTTGTGTCCGCCGACGTTGCCGCCGCCGTGGATGAAGTACATCACCGGCAGCGCGTCCGCAGGCGACGCGTCCGCCGGCGCAAACACGTTAAGATACAGGCAATCTTCCGAACCTATCAGTCCGTCGCCGTCGTCATCGACGAACGGATGCGCGAGACTCAGGTCTTGCACGCAGGGATTTCCGTTCTGAAGTGCGGCGAGCTCACCCTGCCAGGGCTGCGCGGGTCGTGGTGCTTTCCAGCGCAGCGGGCCGACTGGCGGTGCTGCAAAAGGAACTCCGCGCCAGACGTGGGCGCCGTTCGCGGCGACACTTCCACGTAGCGTGCCCTGTGCGATCGTTCGTAGCGTCTTGTCTGAGCTCATCTGTTCACCTCACGGAATCAGCAACACGCGACCTACTGCACGGCGACTTTCGAGATACGCATGGGCGGCCGCGGCTTCGGAGAGCGGATACTCGCGGTCGATCAGCACGCGGAGCTCGCCCTGTGCGATGCGCTCGATCAGCTTTTCGATGGTTTGACGCACGCGCGGGGTGGCCATCTCCATTCCGAGTGCGAGGCCCATGATCGAGCGATTGCCGCCGATGAGCGACGACACATCGACCTTGCTCGACTCGCGCGCGGAAAATCCGATGAAGGCCACGCGGCCTTTCCAGCCGAGCGAGGCGATGCTCGACTCGAGAGAGCGTCCGCCGTTGCCATCGAGAGCGAGCGCGACGCCTTTGCCGTCCGTGAGCTTCTTCACTGTGATTGCGACGTCTTCGCGCGCGTAGTTGATACCGTGGTCGACGCCGAGCGAGCGAATCGCTTCGAGCCGTTCATCGCTCGACGCGGTCGCGATCACCGTCGCGCCGGCTTGTTTCGCGAGTTGGATCGCGGCCACACCGACGCCGCTCGCTCCAGCTTGAATGAGCACCGTGTCGCCCGACTTCACTTTGCCATATTCGAACAAGCAGTTGTCTGCCGTGCCAAATGGAATCGGGATCGTCGATGCGACCTTGAGATCGAGGCCTTCGGGAATCGGCCATGCGGTCTTTGCGTTCACGGCGCGCAGAGCAGCGTGAGAGCCGTGGGTGCCCGTGGTCGTGACTTTTTGGCCTAGGCGAAAGCCAGACACACCGCGCCCGACTTCCACCACTTCGCCCGCGGCTTGATAGCCGACGATGTGCGGACGGGTTGCGAGTGGACCGCGCCAACGGTTCACGGTGTCGCCTCCTTCGATGCTGATCGCTTCGATGCGCACGACCAATCCGCCGTCGGGGCAGACTGGATCGGCCACGTCTTCGTATCGAAGGACCTCGGGTCCTCCGTTCTCGTAGTAGACCGCCGCTTTCATGACTCACCCCTGGAGCGCACGCAGATGGCGCGCGGGACGTGGTTTGCGTGAGAGCGGCGATGCTAGTTCGGTGTCGCGCGATAAGGAAATGCAAACCGGGAGACAAAACATTGCCGAGTGCGGCCTTGCTCGACGGCAGCAAAACGGATGTCAGCGTTTATGGACGTCGAGGTGGAGGCGAGGCGCCTTTGAGCCGGTGCGGGGTCGGGTTGGCGCGTTCTTGGGAGGCGCGCTCAACTGCCAGTCGCGGTGACACGCGCGAGTGTGTCGAACATCACCCGCCAGGGCTCTTCGGTGACTTCGGCGGTTACGCCGGTTTGGGTGAAGATCATCCTGCAGCCATTGGCGGCGGGGGCGAGCTCGATTCGGACCTTCGTGACTCCGGAGAAATGTTTGGGCACGTGGAGCGTGAACTCGAGCAGGCGCGGCCGCTCGACTTCCTCGTACACGCCGAAGTGGTCGATCGTCTCGCCTTGATTGCGCTCCCGAATCGAGAACCGGCCGCCCGAACGCGGCTCATTGAGGACCTCGCGGATTTCCCGGGTCGGACCGAGGAACAGCCAGCGCTTCATCCGTGCGGGGTCGACCCAGAAGCTGAAGATCACCTCGGGTGAGCATTCGAAGTCGCGCGTGATGCGAACCGGGGTTTTCGAGCCTTCACCCATGAAACCAAACGTGTTCCCGGAGCGCCGAACGTCAAGCAGCGAGGGCGTATCCCGAGCCTAGGTCAGGCGGCAGGCGGCGATAACTAGTAGCTGGCCACATCGATGACCGCCTGCGCGAATGCCTGCGGGTCCTCTTGCGGCAAATTGTGGCCGCTGCCTTTCACGACGCGGTGCGTTCGCTTGCCTGAGAACTTGGCTGCATACGAAGTTCCGTCGGTCGCCGGTGCGACGCCGTCCGAATCGCCATCGAGCGTGATCGTGGGCACCGTGATCACCGGCCCCTGGGCGAGTTTTGCTTCCAATGCGTCGTATTGCGGATCGCCCGGAGCCAAGCTCAGTCGCCAGCGGTAGTTGTGAATCACGATGCTGACGTAGTCCGGATTGTCGAACGACGCGGCCGTGCGATCGAACGTGGCGTCAGCGAAGTCGAACTTCGGCGAGTTGAACTTCCACACGAGCTTCGCAAAGTCAGACCGGTTTGCATCCAAGCCAGCTCGACCGCGCTCGGTCGCGAAATAATACTGATACCACCATCCCCACTCTGCTTTGGGCGGCAACGGTAGCTTGTTGCGTTCGAGGTTGTTGATCAGATAGCCGTTCACGGAAACCATCGCCTTGCAGCGCTCCGGCCAGAGCGCCGCGAGAATGTTGGCCGTGCGCGAGCCCCAGTCGTAACCGGCGAGGATCGCCCGCTCGATCTTGAGCGCGTCCATCAAAGCGAGGATGTCGAGCGCGACCACCGCCTGCTGCCCATTGCGGAACGTCTTGGCGGAAAGGAAGCGCGTCGTGCCGTGGCCGCGCAGATGCGGGACGATCACCCGATAGCCCGCGGCAGCCAATAGCGGCGCGACATCGACGAAGCTGTGAATGTCGTAAGGCCAGCCGTGCAGAAGAATGACTACCGGCCCGCGGGCAGGTCCAGCTTCGGCGTAGCCGACGTTCAGAACGCCCGCGTCGATTTGCTTCAGCGGGCCGAACGCCGTGTTCGTTCCCCGTTTGATCGCAGGCACGGTCGTGGGTTTCGTGGTGTTGGGCTCCGCTTGCAGCGATCGCGCTGCACCGAGCTGCGCAGCGGCGAGAGCCGTGGCTGCGATGCGAACGAAACGACGGCGATGCTGATCAATTTTCTCGGACATGGACTTTCCTCAGAAACGTTCCCTGCTGCGTGCCGTAGCACACCACTGGGAATGCGTTCGTTCTACGAACGCGCCGAGACGGCCATCGGACGATGGTATCGGTCGTGTCGTTTGAAGGGCCTCGGTTCGTCTCGCCGGCACGAGCGCCGATTAGGACGAGGGTATCGAGGACACCTTGATGCAATCGACGATCTCGACTTCGGTCCTCAGAGTGCTTGCGCGGCTCGTGCATAGGCACCGCCGCAACCCGTTCAACCTCATCGAGGAACTTCATATGTCCGATTTTCAGTCAGCGCCCCTCGGGTGCCGATTTGTGATCGCGTTCGCGTTCGCGAGCGCATTCGCTTCGGTTCTCACCGCCGGTGCCCACGCGCAGACCGCTCCGTCGAATCGAGCCGAGGTCGCTCGGATGAGTACACCTCAAGCGAAGGTGCCCGCGACCGAAGACAAATCGATTCGCCCATTCCGCATTTACGTTGCGGAGAAGGAACTCGTCGAGCTGCGCAAACGCGTCGTCGCTACGCGCTTTCCCGACCGCGAGACTGTGCAGGACCGCTCGCAGGGCGCGCAGTTGGCGAAAATTCAGGACCTAGTTCACTACTGGGGCACGAAGTACGATTGGCGCAAAGTGGAAGCCAAGTTGAATGCTTTGCCACAGTTCATGACGACGATCGATGGCGTCGACATTCACTTCATCCACGTGAAGTCGAAGCAGCCGAATGCGATGCCGGTGATCATCACGCATGGCTGGCCGGGGTCGATCTTGGAGATCACGAAGACGATCAGTCCGCTCACGGATCCAACGGCACACGGCGCGCGCGCGGAGGATGCCTTCGACGTCGTCATCCCTTCGATGCCTGGTTACGGTTTTTCGGGTAGGCCGCGGGATACGGGTTGGGGTGCGGACCGCATTGCGCGTGCCTGGGCGGTGTTGATGGATCGACTCGGATATAAGCGGTACGTCTCGCAGGGTGGCGATTGGGGTTCAGTCGTCGCGGACAAGATGGCGATTCAGCGGCCGCCCGGCCTTTTGGGTATCCATGTCAATATGCCCGCGACTGTGCCACCCGACGTCGCGAAGGCGTTGAACAACGGCGATCCGCCGCCGGCTGGATTGTCTGAGAAGGAGAATGCGGCGTTCGCGTCGATGAAGAAGCTGTACACGAAGGGCGGCGGTTACGCGGGCATGATGGTTACGCGTCCGCAAACCTTAGGTTACGGACTGTCGGATTCGCCCGCGGGTCTCGCAGCGCTTTTCTACGACAAGTTTGCCGATTGGACGTACAGCGGCGGAGACCCCGAACGGTCGCTTACCAAAGATCAGATGCTCGACGACATCACGCTCTACTGGTTGACCCACACGGAGACGTCGTCTGCGCGTTTGTATTGGGAGAACAACGCCAACAACTTCAATGCGGTGGATATCTCGCTGCCCGCTGCGGTGACGGTGTTTCCGGGCGAGATCTATCAGGCGCCGAAGAGTTGGGTGGAGCGTAGCTATCACAACTTGATCTACTTCAACGAGGTGGACAAGGGTGGTCACTTTGCGTCGTGGGAGCAGCCGGATCTGTTTGCGGCTGAGCTACGAGCGGCGTTCCGGTCGTTGCGGTAGCGAGGATGTTCTCCCGTTTACGTTGACCGTCGACTGATCACATCTCGCTCGTAACTGCTCGGTTGCCGTCCACGTACTCGTTGCCGTCCACGTACTCGTTGCCGTCCTCGTCCTCGTCCTCGTCCTCGTAGCCGTGCACGTCAACGAGGACGCGCGAACGCCGTGCCCGTGTTTTGCGCAACCTGCAGCGCGAACAAGCCGATCCGTCGCCTCGCACTCTTCGAATCCGCAGGCCACGATCGCTCGCGATGGCAAGCGTCGATGCAACGACGGGTCAGGCAGCACGCTCGCTGCAGCCGATCGCATTTGCCTTGCTCGCACCAGCGTTGCTTCTTGCCACGACCTCAGTCCACGCCGACGACAAACCCGCCGCCCGCACCGAGATCGGCGCGCTCCCTCTTCTCGGCGGCGACAGCGATCTCGGCTTCGGCGGCGGCGCGTTGATGTCGCTCACGCGCGTCGAACCCGGCTCGGAACCGTACCGCTGGCAGCTCGAGCTCAGCGCAGTCGTCACGTTCAAGCGGCCGGACACCGGCTGGCAAATGCCCTATCAAGACGCCTACGTACTTCTCAACGTTCCGAACCTGATTCGCGATCGACTGCGGCTCGAGCTACGGCCCTCTTACACGCGCGAGCTGAACCAGGCGTATTACGGCATCGGCAACGCCACCCCCGCACCCGAACACGGGCCTGCCGGGCAACCGTCGATCGACTACTTCCAGTTCGAACGCGTGCACCCGACATTGTCCGTGCGCTTTCTCTTCAAACTCGGCGGCAGCTTTTACTTACAACTCGGAAACTCACTGACATACAACGCGATCGAAGTGCACCCGGGCAGCAAGCTCGACATCGATCGGCACGACCCACGCCTCCGCTCGTTTTTCGGCACGCTGCGGCCGCACTTCGTCGACTTCTTCGAATACACGCTGTTCTACGACACGCGCGACAACGAGGTCTCGCCACTGCGCGGCATGTACCACCAGGTTCGTCTCCGTTTGAGTCCAGGCGGCACGGACCCACTGCCCTATCGATACGGGCAAGTGAACGCGACCGCGCGGTTCTACGTGACTCCGGTCCACCGCTGGCTCACGATCGCTGCACGCGTCGTCGGCGACGTGTTGTTCGGCGACCCACCGTTTTACGAGCTCGCTCGGTTCGAAGACACGTTCGCCCTGGGCGGAGTTCGCGGCGTACGCGGCGTGCCTGGCCAGCGCTACTACGGCAAGATCAAACTGTTTGGCAACCTCGAATCACGCTCCGAGCTCACCTCGTTCTCACTGTTCGGACTGCCGTGCACGCTCTCCGGCGTGTTGTTCATCGATGCCGGCCGGCTGTGGTCCGATTGGCACGCAGACCCGGAGCTCGATGGTCACGGCTTGGGCCTGAAGTTAGGGCTCGGCGGCGGTCTCCGCTTGCAGCAAGGCACCGCGTTCGTCGTGCGCGGTGATCTCGCCTGGTCGCCGGACGCACGCCCGATCGGAGCGTACGTCACAGCTGGCCAAATCTTCTAAACGCGCAGATGCGGTCGGCGGCGCGCCGAGCCACGGCGACGCGATCACCGATCTAACACTTGGCCGATCGTAGCGAAGCAGAAAGCCGCGCAACGTATCGAGCGCATCGGTGTTGATGTAGTCGACGCCCGCAGCGACGAGCTCTCGCCAAACCGCAGCTTGGGCTTTCGATCCAGTCGCATCGGGAGTCGACCAGAATCGCACCTTCTGACCGCGCGCGTGCGCCGTGCGCGTAAACTGAAGCAACTTCGATCGCTCTGCGCTCGGCATCGCACCGTCGCCGCGCCAATCGAACACGGAGCCCCAGTCTTCGCTGATCAATGGCAACATCGACGCGGAGGACGCGCGGCCGAGGTCTTCGATCCGGCCATCGCAGCCGGCAAATCGCTTGCTCTGCTTCGCCATCAGCGCGCGCGGACAGTTCCCCGAAATGATCGCAGTCACAGGACCCGTGCGAACCTCACCGCCCTCGAAAGTCGTCAGCATGTCCGCGTAACGCGCGAGCTGCTCGTGCAGTGAACGGTAAGTGTCTTCGCTATCGGTTTTGACATCGATGAGAAGCTGCACACTCTCACGCGAGCCGCGGTACACCGCGCCCTGATTCGCTTCGATTCGCCGTCGCAAAGGCTCGAGGTACAGCGACGTGAGCGTGCGACTCGGCGCCGTCTCCCAGAAGTAGTGCGCCACGAGCAACTTCCCGCGCGACAACCACACGTCCGCTTCGATACTCGAAAACCCACGCGCGAGCGCGTCGAACAACGGACGCCGGTGCGCGTAGTCGTTGTGAGCATGCGCGCGCTGCAGCGGAAGAACGGCGTCCGACCGCAAACTCAGACCACCCGATGCGAGGCGAACTTTTTCGACGTGAGCTTTGTCGAGCGCCGAAACGCGCGCGGCCACGTAGGTGATCGCGACAATCGTGAGTGTCACAGTCAGTGCGATGGGTAAGGTGGCGCGAAGCCGGCCGACGAGCGGCCGTATGTCGAACATAGGGCTCTTTTCTTCTGCACGAAGGCTCAAAGCCGCCCGAACACCGCGCGTCACCACACGCGCGCGAGTCGAGACGCTACGAACTACGCGCGTCTATGTACCAACCGTGCACTTGGTAACACGGAGTGCCGGCTCAAAGGAACCCTAGATTCCTGAGCTCAGGTTTTCAGATCTCGATCCAAGTGCGCAGTGTCACCATCAACAACGCCGCCCACACACCCGCTGCCACATCGTCCATCACGATTCCCCAGCCATCCGGAAGCCGCGCTTCGAATACGTTTGCCGGCCACGGCTTCCATTGGTCGAAGATGCGAAATGCAACCAAGCCCACGAGCACGCTCCAACCTTGGGCACCTGGTGAGAGCGTCACGAGCAACCCTGCAACTTCGTCGATCACAACGATCTGCGGGTCTTTGACCGCACTTGCGCGCGCGACATGACCCGAGGCCCAGACTCCAAGGATGGTGATCACGATCGCGCCGCCGAGCACACCGTAGGCACCGAGCTCACGCAGCAGAAAAAAGACTGGAAGCGCCGCAAGCGTGCCCAACGTTCCAGGCGCAAACGGAACTCGACCGCATCCGAACCACGTCGCGAGCAGAGTTGCGATACGGAGCGTCATGAGTCCGATGCCGCGCGTACCAGCTCGTTTTCAGTCCCGGAGCTCGGCGATCGCGTCGCCCACGCGCGGACGCACATCTCCACGATGAGCGTGTACACGACGCCGAGGATCACATCGACGACCCAGTGGTGGTCGAGATAGATCGCAGCAAAACACATCGAGGCGAAGAACCCGAGCGCGAGCATCCGACCGAACACGCGTGTCATCGGCCACGCATAGATCGCGATCATCAAGGGATAGCCCACGTGTAAGGACGGCACGGCACCGAACACGTCGTTCGAACGCCCATAAAATCCTGCGAAGTACGAAATGCCGAGCCAGCGATCGACACGCGCTAGATTGGGGCCCTCACTGGCGCCGCTCGCGAGGTCTACCGCGCACCCATGCAAGTGGTAGTACCAGGGCGGCGCCGCAGGGTAGATGTGATAGGTGACGAAGCCCGCGATGTTTAGAAAGAAGAACGTCCACGCGAAACGCTGCAGCGCTGCGTAGTCGCGAACGTAGAGCACGACCGCAAACGCGACCGTGACGTACAGGAAGACGCCGTATGGAACGGCGCACAGCAGATCGAGTGCCTTCGTCGCGTGGGCCTGAAAGAAGTCATGCACGCTGGTGCGAGCGCCGTTCACGTAGACGCTCGCGACCCGCATATCGAGCGCTCTCAGATCGCAGACGTGCACCCGCTCCGGTGTAATGCCCGCGTTTCGAACGAAGCGCATCGCGTCGTAGATCAGCGCGAGTAACGCCATCGGAAAGATACCGGTAAAGAGCCGCTTCGTGCTCGCGTTCACGTACGCCAAGAGCGGCATCCCAACTGCGAACAGCAGCAGCTCCCAGCGGCGCTCCCCTTGTACGAAGCAAGCGACCGCCCAGGCCACAAATGGAACCGGCAGCCACAGCCCGAGGCCTGGCCAGAGTTGACGCACGTGCCGGACGACGCGCAGCAGGCTCATGACACATCACACCAACGTTCGTTCTTTGCGAGATCGAACACTTCACGCAGAATCGCGATGCCGTTGCGTGCAGTCTCGAGATCGATCGTCAGTGCCGGCTGCAGCCGCACGCGCGGCGCATACACCATGCTGAGTAGACCGCGCTGTACACACGCGTCGTAGATGCGGCGCGTGATCTTGGATGACAGCGGCTCTTTGGTGCGCTTGTCGCTGACGAGCTCGATCGCCAAGAACAGGCCGCGCCCACGCACTTGCCCCACGAAGGGATAGTCGCCTTCGAACGGCGCGAGCTCGGCCAACATTTGTTCTCCGACCACGCGCGAGTTCTCGACCAATCGCTCGTCGTCCAACGTGCGAAGTGCTGCGGCTCCGGCCGCTGCTCCGAGCGCGTTTCCGCCGTAACTCGAGGACGACCCCGAAGGGATAGACCACGGAACCGCGCGCGAAATCTCATCCGTGGTCAGCACGCCGCTCAAGGGAAAGCCACCGCCGAACGCTTTGCCGAGCGTCACGATGTCCGGCCGCAGACGCGCGTGTTCCACGCCCCAGTAACGTCCGGTGCGCCCAAAACCCGTGATCATCTCGTCGGCGATGAGCAGTGCACCGAGCTCGTCCGCGATCGAACGCACTGCCCCGAGAAACTCGTCCGGCGGAATCACATTGCCTGCGGTGCCTTGCATGGGTTCCACGATCACCGCGGCAACCGCACCCGCGCTGCTCTGCTTGATCTGCTGGCGCGCGACCTCCGCGCAGCCGATGCCGCACGACGGATAGCTGAGCCCGAGCGGACAGCGATAACAATCGGCATACGGGACCACGTGCGAACCCGGTGCGAACGGCCCGAGCTTTTCTTTGAACGTAGAACCCATCAGCGAAAGCGAGCCCAGCGTTTTGCCGTGGAAGCCACCCCAAAAGCTCACGAACTCCCACTTGCCCGTGTACGACTTCGCGAGGCGCAGCGCGCTCTCGACCGCTTCCGAACCACTCGAATAGAGTTGAAGTCGATGCACGCCAGGGGAGGGCGCGTGTGCCGCAAGCCGCTCGACCAGCTCGACGCGCGCTTCGGAGGTGAACGAACCGACCGAGGCTCGCTCGACTTGCTGTTGGATCGCTCGCACGATCGCCGGGTGCGAATGACCGAACGCGTTGACGCCGATGCCGCCGATGAAGTCGAGCAGCACGTTGCCGTCGACGTCCGTCACTGCGCTGCCCTGCGCGCGATCGACCACGATGCCCGAAGTCACCGCGTAGCCTTGCACGCCCGGCGCGATGTGCACTTCTTCGCGCGAGCGTAACTCGCGGCTTTTCGGGCCGGGAATCAGCGTCTTCAGGTGCACGCGCTGTTTCTTGGGCTGGCTGTCGTTCATGGTGTGATCACACTCCGGTAAACGAACCCGCGCTGCATCGGGAAGTTCCACACGATGCTCACAGCGATCGCGACGATCACCCGCGCGAGCACGTACTGCAGGCGTGCCCAGCTGACCAACACGTATTCGCCGCAGGTGTTCAGGAGCAAGCTGACGAGCGACACCAGCGCGTACCGCAGTGCGCTGCCGCCGGCTGTCGCGCGGCCGTGGGGGAAGATCCAATATCGACCGAGCAAGAAGTTCAGCGTAGCCCCCGCCGCTGCGCCACCGGCGGTCGCGACTGCGGGGTGCAGATCGAGCAGCCGCACGCCCGCGATCATCGTCGAGAAATCCACCGCGCTCGCGATGAGCGAACCCGCTTGGTGTCGCGCGAACGTGGGCAAGAGCTTCGCCATGATCTACTGGTCCACCGGCAGCGTGTCGGCGACATCGGCGACATCGGCGACATCGGCGGCGCTGACCGATCGCGGAACGTCGCGCACGCGAAGCTCTGGGCGCTGGCCGTCGCGCAGGCGGAGCTCGCGCACCACATAGGTGAAACGCGCGATCGCTGAAACGTTGGTACCGACCGCGAGCCACACCAACGCGATCAGCAGCGGTGCTTCGGCCACAGGCGCCGGCACACCCAGGCCGACTGTGAGCGGAGTCAATCCTGCGCCGACGATCAAGAGGAACGCGCGTTCGGTGCGGCGCATCGAGCCCCGCGGCGGAACGACTCCGAGCGTTTCCGCTTTGGCGGTCGAGTAGCTGACCATGAACGAGCCGCCGAGGGCTGCAAGCGCGAGCCACAATTCGCTCGGCTGGCCTCGCAGGTGAACCGCGAGCCCCGCGAACAAACACAGCTCGACGCAGCGATCGACGGCGGCATCGATCACCTCGCCGGCACGCGAGGCCACTCCTGAGTTCCGCGCTACGAAGCCGTCGAGCGCATCGCAGCCCATGGCGGCGACTGCGAAAACGGAGCCGAGACCCAGGCTGTCATCGGCGAACAATCCTCCGGCACAGAACGCGAGCAGCACGGAAAACCCACTGATCGCGTTGGGCGTGACGCCGAGGCGCGCACACGCTCGCCCGATCGGCACGATCACGGAATAGAGGCTCTCCAACATGCCGCGGCTCAGCAGCGCGCTGGCGCCCTCCAGGTCGACGCGCTCGAGGCGCTGTTGGACGCCCGAGCGCGCCCGCACTGCGTGCGTCGTCCAGAGCACGATGAGGAACACGAGCAAGCCGAGCGAGCAGACTTGGTCCATGGCGCTAGTGCGCCGCGCTGAGAGGTTGTTCGCGACTACTCTCACCCGCCGAGGCATAGGCAGCCCGAATCACTTCGATGCAGCGCAATGCATCTTGTGCATCCGAGCCCAGGTAGCTTCGCTCGTCCATCGCCTTCGCAAAGCTGTCGAACAAAGATCCGAACCACGCCACGTGGCTCGCGTCCATCCAGGCCGAGGAGACGTGCTGCGTCGAGCGTTCCCAGATCGGCTTTGCAGGATTGGGGTTGCCGTTGGTGTGAAACACCGAGGTTTCGACGTCGTCGTCTTCCACGCGCAAGGCGCCGTGATCGCCGTGGATCGTGTAGATGACTTTTCGCATCCCGGCGGTCCAGCTCAGTTGTGCGGTCGCGGTGCCTGTCGGAAACGTCAGCATCGCTTGGAAGTTGTCTTCCGTGTCGAACTCAGCGGCCGCCGTCGTCTTCGCGACGACCGAAGTGGGATAGCTGCGCAACCACTCGAACGCCAAGTAGAAGGTG
>Ga0193752_1001160_pt1 | contig 22565 bp, 13 predicted proteins | sample H1c1metaG_FD_144924 | JGI IMG/M metagenome (GOLD analysis project Ga0193752, IMG submission 144924) | Soil microbial communities from a riparian zone of the East river system, Colorado, United States - H1c1 | ecosystem: Environmental > Terrestrial > Soil > Riparian zone | place: USA: East River...
AGCCTCTACGTCATCGACGAGACCGGCACGCCGCTCGTTTTTACCGTCACCCCGGCGGGCACGCTCGCCACGGCGCGGGCGAGCCACGCCGCGCTGCGGGTACCCGACGGCCGCGTCCTCCTTCTGGGCGGCAGCACGCGCGCCGAGGCCGCATCCCTGGCCGACCTCGTAGAGGGCGCGGAGGTGGTGGACACCGACGCGGGCACGGCCGCCGCCGTCGCCACGCGCGGCGCCCCGCTCCGCCGCGCGGGCCACGCCGCGGCGCTGCTGGAGGCCGCCGGGCGCACCTTCGTCTACGTGTGGGGGGGCCGCGCCGCGGGCGGCAGCGGGCTCGTCACCCCCTCGTCGTACGAGATCTACGAGTGGAAGCCCGCCGCCGCGACGGGCGCCGCGTCCGACTCCCTCGTCACGCTCACCCCCCCGAACGGCGTCGGCACGCTCCAGCCCGTGACGCGCCCGGCCTACGCCCCGCTCGCCTCAACCCCCGCCGGCACCGCCCGCGCGCTCTCGACGGGGCTCTACGTCCCCGAGGGCAGCCCCGTGGCCGCCGAGTTCCGGTTCCGGCCGGGGGCGGGCCGCTACCCCTTCGAGATCATCGAGCGCGCCCTCGTCCCCCCGGCCACGCCGCGCACGGCTGCCGCCGCCGACCGCCTCACCGACGCCCTCGCCCTCCTCACCGGGGGCCAGGCGGCCGGGAGCAGCCCCGTCGTCGCGCTCGACCTCTACGCCCCCGCGGCGGGCCGCTTCTTCCGCGTCCCCACCGACCTCGGCGCGCTCCGTACCCCGCGTTACGGGCACACTGCAACTTCTCTCGGCGGCGGCCGAATACTGGTGTTGGGCGGCTACCCCGCCGCCCCTAGCCCGACCGCGACCGCCGAGGTTATCCTCACTCAGTAGCCGGCCCCCACCAATCCCGCCATGCTGATCCAGCGCATCCTCCAGCTGATGCTCGTCGCCATCGTGCTGCTGGTGGCGTTCTCGCTGCTCGCGCTCCTGTTCAACGTGCTGCGCGCGCTGCTCGGGCTGGTCTTCCCCGTGCTCATCGTGCTGCTGCTGGTGGCCGTCGTGCTCCGCTTCTTCGAGGCGCTCCGCACCCGCCGCCGCTACTAGCGCGCACGCCGCGGCATCTCCTGCCGCCCCCCCGCTTTACGAACCCCCGGCCCGGCTTGCCCGCGCCGGGGGTTCGGGCTATCGTGGGGTCCCGGACCTACCCGCGCCGCCGTGCCGAAACTCGCCGAACAAGCCGTGCTCCCCCTCGCCGTCCACTCCGAGACCGCCCCGCTCCGACAGGTCGTCGTCCACACCCCCGGCGACGAGGTCGCCCTCGTCTCCCCGGAGAACAAGGACGAACTGCTGTTCGACGACCTGCTCTTCCCGGACGTGGCCCGCAGTGAGCACGAGACGATGTGCGCCCTGTTTGAGAAGATCATCCGGAAGCCCGACGCGGTGCTCCAGTTCTCCGACCTCGTCCGCGAGGCGTTCGTGAGCGAGGACGCGCGGCACGCCTACGTCGAGGGGCTGGCCCAGGCCCTCCCGCACCGGAACTACCTCGCCTACGAGAAGGAACTGAAGGCGCTCCCGCCTGCGGCGCTGCACCGCTTCGCGTTCACGGGCGAGAGCCCTCTGCCGGTCACGGCACACCCGCTCCCGAACCTCCTGTTCACGCGCGACCTCTCGGCCGTGGTGGGCCACCACGTCATCATGAGCCACGCGGCGCGGGCGGCCCGCATGCCCGAGAGCGTGCTCGTGCGCGTCGTGCTCCAGCACCACCCCCGCTTCGCCACGATGGCCGACAAGCTCATCCGGCTCCCGGACGACGTGTCGTTCGAGGGCGGCGACCTCCTCGTCGTCAACGAGGAGATGGTGCTCATCGGGCACTCCGAGCGGACGAGCTTCGGCGGCGTCATGGCGATCACGCGCGCGCTCCTGGAGCAGACGCCCATCAAGCACGTGCTGATGGTGAACCTCCCGAAGCAGCGCTCGTGCATGCACCTCGACACGGTGTTCACGTTCGCCGACCCCGACACCTGCGTCGTCTTCCCGCCGCTCATCGAGGCGGCCAACGACAACGTGTTCCACTTCGAGGCGGGCAGCGGGCCGGGCCACTTCCGCACCCGCATGCTGCCCAGCCTGCGCGTCGCGCTGGAAGAGATGACGGGCCGCGCCATGACGTTCATCGCCTGCGGCGGCGACGACCCCGTGCAGCAGCGCCGCGAGCAGTGGACCGACGGCGCCAACCTCTTCGCCGTCGCGCCGGGCCTCGTGGTGGGCTACGAGCGCAACCGCCACACCTTCGCCGCGCTCCGCAACCACGGCTTCCACATCGTCGACGCCGAGAGCTTCCTCGACTTCTACGGCGACAACGAGGTGGAGGCGGGCGCCCGCATCGCCGTGAAGCTCTGCGGCAACGAACTCTCCCGCGGCCGCGGCGGCCCCCGCTGCATGACGATGCCGCTCGTTCGGGAGTGAGTAGGCGGATGCCATGCGCGTAAGCACGTAGGCGTGTAGGCACGCAGGCAAAATGCCTTTCTGCTTCCATGCCCCCGTGCTTACGCGCTTACTTGCCCCTGGTCTCCCCCATGTCCTTCCCCTCCCTCCTCGACCCGCACCGGCGGTGGATGCAGCTGGCCCTGCGGGAGGCCGAGCGGGCGTTCGAGCAGGGGGAGGTGCCCATCGGCGCCGTCGTCGTGCGCGGCGGCCAGCTCCTCGGGCGCGGGCACAACCGCGTCGAGCAACTGAAGGACCCCACGGCCCACGCCGAGTTGCTGGCGGTGACGGCGGCGTGCGAGGCGCTCGAGAGCAAGTTCCTCGACGGCTGCACGCTCTACGTCACGCTGGAGCCGTGCCCGATGTGCGCGGGCGCCCTCGTCTGGGCCCGCCTCCCCCGCCTCGTCTTCGGCGCCTTCGACGAGAAGGCGGGCGCCGCCGGCACGCTCTACAACATCCCCGAGGACGGCCGCCTCAACCACCGCATCGAGGTCGCCGAAGACGTCGAGGCCGACGCCGCCGCCGACCTCCTCCGCCAGTTCTTCCGCGCCCGCCGTTCCACGCCCGGCGGGGACGGGGTGTGAGGGGAGAAGTGAGGGGGAGAGGGGGAAAGGGAGAAAGGGAGAAAGGGAGAAAGGGGGAGAATGCGGGGTTCGCGGTCAGGGCTCGGTTCCAGCCCCCCTCCTGGACAGGAGGAGTTGGGGGTGGTAGATCCGATCGGGCACCGCCAATCCGGTCACACCACCCCGCCCTCGCTGTACTCGGGCTGCCCCTCCTCGTCTGAGGAGGGGCGATCTCGTTTCTCCACGGGCACTGCCAACCCGGTCAACCTCCCCGCCGCTCGCTTCGCTGGCGGCTGCCCCTCCTCATCTGAGGAGGGGCGGACTGTTTCTATTACTCCCTGTGATACGAGCACCCACCAAAATTGTCCCCGCTTCAAGGGGGACAGGTTTCCGCCCGTGAGCGCGAAGCGCGATGGGCGGAAAGCGGGGGGTCTTTCGCTCCGCAACGGCACCGCCAATTCGGATCTACCACCCCCAACCCCTCCTGTCCAGGAGGGGGGCTGGATCTCTGGCATGCCCTAAGGACATACTCCTCTCTGTCCCCTTCCGCCCCCCGAACCCCGCGCGCCGACGGCGGTACGTTCCCGCATGGAGACATCCCCCGTAGACCTCCTCGTCATCGGCGCCGGGCCCGTCGGGCTCGCGTGCGCGCTGGAGGCGCAGCGCGCCGGGCTCTCGGCCCGCGTCGTCGAGAAGGGCGCCCTCGTCAACTCGCTCACGGGCTACCCCACCGGCATGGAGTTCTTCTCCACGCCCGAACTCCTCCGCATCGGCGGCCACCCCTTCCCCACGTCCCGCTACAAGCCCAGCCGCGAGGAGGCCATCGACTACTACCGCGGCGTCGCCCAGGCGGAGGGGCTCGACGTGCGGCTGCTGGAGCGCGTCGAGGGCGTCGAGGGGGAGCGCGGCGCCTTCCGCGTCGTCACCGGGCGCGGCACCCACGAGGCCCGCGCCGTCGTCGTCGCCACGGGGTTCTTCGACCAGCCCAACCTCATGGGCGTCGAGGGCGAAGATCTCCCCCACGTCGCGCACTACTACCGCGAGCCCTACGCCTTCACCGGGCTCGACGTGGTCGTCGTCGGCGCCAAGAACTCCTCCGCGCGGGCCGCGCTGGACCTCTACCGCCACGGCGCCCGCGTGACCCTCGTCGTCCGCGGCGAGGGGATCTCGCCCAGCGTGAAGTACTGGATCCGCCCCGACCTGGAGAACCGCATCAAGGAGGGCTCCATCCGCGCCCGGTTCGCGACCACCATCACGGGCATCCGGCCCGGCTGGGTCGACATGGCCGGGCCGGGCGGCCCCGACACGCTCCCCGCCGAGCGGGTGCTCGCCCTCACCGGCTACCACCCCGACTGCGCCCTGCTTTCTTCCTTTGGGATCGACCTCGAAGGCCCCGAGCAGGCCCCCCACTTCGACCCCGCGACGATGGAGACGAACCGCCCCGGCCTCTACGTCGCCGGCACGCTCTGCGGCGGCTACGCCACAAGCCGGTGGTTCATCGAGAACGGCCGCATCCACGCCGTCCGCATCGCCGCCCACGCGGCAGGACGCCCGGCGCCGGTGGAGGCGCCGAGGGAGCAACCGTGAGGGATCGGGGAATCGGAGGATCTGGGAATCGGGGAAAGTGAAAGGCAAGGGACCCGTACTCCGGGCCCCCGCTCAATCCCCGCATTCAATTCCCAGATTCCCCGATCCCCGGATTCCCAGATGCCTACAGGCCAGCGGCCTGTAGCGCCGCCAGCACCTGCCGGGCGGCGGGCTGGTTGGGGTCGAGCGCGAGGGCGATCTCCGCCTCGCGGCGGGCGGCGGCGAGGTCGTCCTGCTGCGCGAGCGCCATCGAGAGGTTGCCGTGCGCGTTCGCGTTGCGGGGGTCGGCCAGCGTGGCCTGCCGGAAGAGCGCCGTCGCCTCGGCCGTCCCGCCACGTTGCCCGATGATTGCCCCGAGGTTCAGGAGCGCGTCCGCGTTGCCGGGGTCGAGTGCGATCGCCGCCCGGAGCGGGGCCTCCGCCTCGTCCGGCCGCCCCGCCCTCGCCAGTAGCGTGCCCAGGTTGTAGGGCGCCTGCGCCAGCGCCGGGTCGTCCTGCGCCGCGCGGGCGTACTGCTGCGCCGCCTCGGCCGCGCGGCCCGCCGCCTCCAGGAAGCGGCCGTAGTTCACCCGGATCTCCGCCGCCCGGGGCTGCGCCTCCAGCGCCCGCCGGTAGAGCGGGTCGATCTCCGCGGCCGGGCGGCCCGCCCCTTCATAAGCCTGCGCGAGCGCGTTCAGCCGCTCGGGGATGCGCGGGCCCCGCGCGACCGCCGCCTCCAACGGGCCGATCGCCTCGCGGGGCTGGTTCATCTGGAGCCGCGCGAAGCCCAGCAGGAACTGCCCCTCTCCTAGCTCCGGCGTCTCCTCCAGCGCCCGCGCGAGCGCGTCGGCGCCCCGCGTGAGCGCGGCGCGGTCGCCGCGCTGGCGGCCGTAGACGACGTAGGCCATGCCCTCGTAGGCCGGCGCGTCGGCGTTCTCGCGGTCCTCCTCGAAGTAGGGCTGCAAGTCGCCCGCCGCGTCCGGCTGCGCCGTCCCGGTGATCCGTCCGTCGTCGCGGACGACGCGGATGTAGTGGTCCGTGAACGACGAGTGCGGCGCGTCGTCGGCCTCCACCTTCGGCATGTGGCACGAGAAGCACGGCGCCGTGGCCGCGTGCTGCGTGCGGAGCTGCGGCGTCGGCATGGCCTGCTGGAGCGCGCCCGCCGGGTGGCACGAGAGGCACGTCCGGTTGAAGTAGGACGGCCCCGCGTCGCGGAACCCCTCGTGCGGGTTGTGGCACGTCGTGCAGTCCATCGCCCCCGACTGGATGAAGCACGGGCTCTGGCGCATCCGGTCCGCGTGCGAGATCACCGAGACGCGGTGGGGGTCGCTGTCGGCCAGCGCGAACAGCGCGACGTGGCTCTCCAGCGGGCGCGACGGGCGGTAGCCAAAGGCGTCGGCGGTGTCGCGCAGCACCGAGACCTCGGCGCTGAGGTGGCACTGCTGGCACACGTCGAGGCGGCGGTCCAGCGTGAGGTGGCGCGGGTTCACGATGGTGTAGTCCACCGAGTCCGGCGCCTCCGGGTCCGCCAGGCGGGCTTCCACGTGGAGGGCGCCTGGCCCGTGGCACCGCTCGCACCCGATGCCCTCGGCGAGCGACGTGTAGGCCCCGTCCACGAACGGCACCGGCGGCGAGACGTCGTTGTGGCACGCCATGCACCGCGGCGGGATCGTCCGGTTGAAGCGGTCGTTGGCGGCGCGGTAGCCCGGGCTGAAGTCCCAGCGCCCGCGGCTGCCGTCCCCGCCTTCACCGGCGGCCCCGCCGCTGTCGGCGCCCTGCCCGTCGGCCCCGCCGTCGGAGGTGGCGGCCGTGGCCTGGGTGTACCACGTCAGCGGGAGTTCGTAGAGGCGCCCGCCGACCTCACTGAGGTAGGTCCGCGCCGCCGATCCGCTCCCGACGACCCAGTCCATCGCGCGCACCAGCCGATGCGTCTTCTGGCCGTCGGGCCCCAGCCGGTACTCCTCCTGCACGAACCGGCCGCCGTCGCGGTAGACGGTGTACAGGTAGCCGTCCGTGGGGTGCGCCACGACGACGCCCGAGAAGTCCTCCACGGCGACGGAGTCCGTCATCCGGTAGAACGACCGCGCCATCCCGTGCGACTGGTAGCTCGTGTAGAGATCCTCGTGGCAATCGGCGCACGCGGCGCTGCCGACGTAGGCGACGCCGGGGGCGGTGTTGAGGTAGGGGTTCGGCTCGTCGGCGGCACCGTCGCCGAGCGCGGCGCAGGCGGCCCACAGCAGCGCGACGGCCGCGAGCGCGAGGCCCGCCGCGCTGCGCCGGACGAGGCGTCGGGCCCGGCGCAGCGCGGCGGGGGGAGAGGCGTGCATCGGGGTGCCGGGGGCGCGGAGAGGGGCCGGTGCGGGCCGTCGGAGCAGTCGGCAGCACGGCTGTCCCAGTGATATAAAACAGGCGGGGGGGGCCGTCAAGGCCCCCCCCGCCCTGCGGCCCCGGGGTCTCCCCCGGAGCCGCCGTCTTTCAGACCGGCTTAGAAGCCGAGGCCGACCGTGAACAGGTTGACCCCGTCGAAGAAGTCAGTCCCGCGGTAGGCGTAGTCCGCGAAGATCCGCGTCGTCCCGACGGTGTAGTTGAGCCCGGCGCCCACGTTCCAGCCCTGGTAGAAGGTCTGGTCCATGTCGGTCCGGAGCTCCGCGCCACCGCGGATGAAGAAGAGGTTCGCGTACCCGAGCTCCAGCGCCGCCGAGTACTGATCGGCGTCGTAGGCGTTCGAGCGGAAGTTCCCGAGCCCCGTCACGGTGATGTCACCGGAGAGGGCGCGGGTGTACGCCACGCCGAAGTTGAGCATCGAGGGAAGCTCGTTGCTCACCGCGGCGACCTCGCCGGCGATCGTGCCATTCGTCCCGACCGGGATGTCCTGGACGAGGCCGTTGCCGCCGTAGGAGAGCGACGGGCCGAAGTTGCGGAGGCTGACGCCGAACCGCAGACCCGAGGCGCCCACTTCGTAGGTCATCCCGGCGTCGAACGCGATGGCCGAGGCCGTCATGTCGTCGATCGACTCGTTGATGAACTTCGCCGTGATGCCCGCCGACACGCGGTCGGTCATCTGCCGGGCGAACGTGGCCCCGACGACGATGTCGCTCGCCGTGTAGGTGAGGCCGCCGTCCCCGTTGGGGTCGTCTTCCTCCCGGCGCTCGATGTCGCCGAAGTCCCACGCGGTGATCTGCAGCGCGACGTTGTTGGCACCGAAGCGCTGCGCGACGCCGAAGCTGTTGACGCCGATGTCGGCGACGTACTGCATCCGGCTGAACATGGCGCCCGTGCCCTGGTTGAGCATGAGTGCCGCGGGGTTCATCATGGCACCCTCCAGCCCCGAGAGGGAGGAGAGGCCGCTGGTGTAAGCGTTGGCAAGGCCGGCGGCGTGAGCCGTGACCGGTACGAGGAGGTGGTCGGCAGCCGCCGTGCCCGACTGCTCGGGCGTTTCGGCCAGCTGCGCGCGCGCCTCAGGCGCGGCGAGGCCGGCCGTGACGGCCACCGCCACGCAGAGATTGATGAAGGTCTTCTTCATGGTGGACTCTAGTTAGGCGACGGTGGGCGTCACAGGTTGCTGGTGCGGATCTGGCGCTGCACGACGCCGAACCGCAGGACCCGCTCCCCGATGACAGAGCCGGCGGTGTCCTTCACCTCGATGTGGATGAGGTACATGCCGCTAGCGACCGGCAGGCCCGCCTCCGTGTTCAGGTCCCAGTCGAGCGAACGGGTGTTCGACGACTGGAGCGTGCGGAGGAGCGTGCCGCTCAGCGAGAAGATCCGGATGGTCGCCCGATCCGGGAGGTTGACGAACCGTGCGATCCGGCTCTCGTTGCCCGCCTCGTACACGGAGTAGCCGCGGTACGGGTTGGGCACGATGTTGATACCGTCGATCGACGCCTGCAGCGTGTCGGCCGCGCCCGTAGAGAAGGCGAGGTCGTCCGTGCTGAAGGTGAACACGTCGCCGGGCACGAGGGCCGGCTGCGGGTTCGTGATGATCCGGATCGTCGTGCCCGCCGGCGGGGTCGTCGCGTCGCCGGCGAGGTCGGCGATGGAGAACCGGCCGATCGGGTAGACGAACTGCGCGCCCTGGGCCCCGAGGGCCGGGTACGTGTTCGACTCGAACTCGGTGTTCCGGTAGCACCAGGAGACGTAGTTCCCCTGGTTGGCGCAGTCGTCCCCGACGTGGAACGGGTCGGGCTCGACGAGGTTGTCCCCGTCGGCCGCCGGGTCGTAGAGGGCGCCGACACCACCGAAGCCAGCGGCGGCCTGCGCGAACAGGTCGTAGCCGGTCGGGCGGTCGGGCATCATCCAGTAGACCCAGTCCGTGATCGGAGTGACAGGGCGCGGGCGGCCAGCCCACGTATCGCTCCCGGTGAAGTGGTTCGCCCAGTTCGCCGGCGTGTCGCCCGGCGTGTTGGGGTTGATGAACGGCACCATCCGGACGTCGTCCGAGGGGTCATCCGGCGTCGTGCCGACGTTCCAGATCTCGAACGGCACGCTCACGATGTGGTTGTCCGGCGGGAAGTAGATCCCGAGACCACCAGCGGCCGTGAAGCGCATCTCGAACTGGTCCGGCGCGGCCGTGTACACGAACCGCTCGAGGCGGACGCGCTCGCCGTTGCCACCACCACCCGTCGCGTAGTAGTCGTCGTTGGTGTTGCCGTCGTGGAACACCGTGTTCAGCCCGTAATTCTCGCACCCGAAGTCGGAGGCGTTGGACGGGTCGGGGCAGGCAGCGGCGCTACCGGAGTAGGCCACCTCCACCACGCCCTGGCCGTCGCCCGAGATGTCCGGCACCGCGTCCTCGTCGCCCACCGGCAGCGTGGCCGGGTCGGGCGTCTCGACGGTGAAGAACTCCAGCCCGTCGATGACGATGTTCCGGTCGCTGGCGATGCCCTCGTAGGCCGCACCCGCGCTCGCAACCCGGCTCCCGGTCGTGTTGAACGTGTCCTCACCGTTGAGGATCACCACGCCATCCCGGAGGATGTCGTAGGCCGGGATGACGTTCCCGTCCGAGTCCGTGAAGTCATAGAACCGGATCGTGTAGTCACCGGGGATCACCTGCGTCGGGTCGATGACGCGCACGGAGAGCTGCCCGGTGCCGCCGCCGGCCGTCCGGGTGGCGTCGACGACGTCGCCGCGCTCGGAGTTGAGGAACGCGCCGCCCTGGCCGATCGCGATGTCGGACGGACGCCCGCCCACCTGCGCTCGAGCACCCGCGGCACCGACTCGTCGTTGAACGCGTAGGCCGAGACGCCGTAGTAGTAGTCCTGGTAGTCCGTGAGGTTCGGCACCTCGAAGGAGTACTGGATCCCGGAGTCCGTCCCACGCGCCGCGATGAACGGCGCGAGGATGCCCGTCTCGTTCGGGGCGTAGTCGATCACCTGCGTGATCCCGTTCGCCACGTCATAGGTGGCGACGAGTTCGGGGTCGTTGTCGTTCGCGGTGTCGTAGCGATAGACGTTGAAGCCCTCGAACTCGTAGGAGCACGTCTCCTCGGGGTTACCGGCCGCCACGCAGAGCGGGTCGAGCACGTTGTAGCCGCCGAGGTAGTTGTTGCTCGTCGGGTTGTACGACCAGTTGATGATCAGCCGGCCGGTGAGCTCGGTCGCCGTAACGGTCGGGGCGTCGGGCGGGGTCGGCAGCTCGAAGCCGACGTTGTAGGCCGTCTGCGCGAGCTGGTCGGCGTTGAACATGGCCTGAACCGAGTTCAGGTTGTCGCTCCCGAGCGCCCAGACGATCGCGTAGACGACGTCCTGCGTGTCACCGGGGTTCATCGTGAACGGACCGGTCGAGAGCACGAAACGCCGGTCGTTCGGCGTGTTGCTCGCCGTACAACCGGGGTCGGTGCACCCCTCGCTCCAGTACTCACCCGGCGTGCCGGGGTAGACGAAGTTGACCGGGGCGTTGGCGGGGTTCGTGCCGTCACCGCCCTCCGTCCAGGGCTGGCCCTCGCGGAAGAACCCGGTCATCGTGCGGTAGTACTCCAGCGCGTTCGCCGGGTCACCCGTCGAGCCCGGGTTGTTGTTGTAGTACCCGAACCGCGTCATCTGGAGCGTGTCGCTCCCGACGATCGGACCCTGGAGGAAGTCGTAGCCCAGCGCCGGCGGCGGGGAGCCGTAGGAGCCGGGGCCCTCGTCCGAGTTGTCCGAGTTGTACACGTAGCCGACGCCGAGGTCGGGGTTGCTCCCGATGTAGTCGTCGACGGCGTCGCCGAGGTCCGGGTCGCTGAAGATGCCGATGAAGGCGTCGGTCAGCGGCGCTTCCCCGCGGTAGACGAGGGTGTACTTGTAGAACGTGACGCTGTTGAGCGCGTCGGCACGGGCGAAGGCCCAGGCCTGCACGCGGACTTCCATGCCGAGGGGGTTGGAGCCCGTCTCGTCGTGGACGTTGCCCACGTCGTTCATCACCCACCAGACCGTCTGGTCGCCGATGATGTCGGGGCGGTCGCCGGCGGCGAGGTCGTAGCCGTCGGTGCGGCGCTCCTGCTCGTCGCGCTCGTCGATGCGGCCGTCGCCGTCGTTGTCGACGCCGTCGGTGCCCTCGTCGGTGTCGCCGTCGCCGTCGTCGTCGACCCCGTTACCCGGGGCGGCGATGACGGGGGCGCCGAGCTGCCACGGCCAGTCACGCAGGTCGCGTGCCGCGCCGAGCCCGGCCTCGAAGTCGAGGATGTCCGTCCGGTTCACCTTATAGAGCCGGTCGTAGGCCTCGCAGTCGTTGGGGTTCGGGAGCGAACCGTCCGCGTTGAGCGGGCCGGGCCAGAACTCGTAGTTGTCGTAGCGAGCGCCCGCCATGCGGAGCTCGCTGCCGACGTTGCCGCCGACCCAGATGCCGCCGGCGAAGATCGCCGCGGCGTCGCCCGTCTGGGGGACGATGTAGATCGGCGTGGCGCCGCGCCAGAAGAGGTTGCCGATGTTGTACATACGGGCCCGGACATTGTTGATGTCCAGGTCCTTCTGATCGTCGCCGGGGACGCAGTTGCCAGGGGTGATGACGCTGGTGCGGTTCGCAGTCGGCGTCGTGGTGCCCTGGCCGCCGCGGTCGCGGTCACGGTCGCGGTCGGGCGTGGCGTTCGCAGCGGGCGCGAGGGCGCCGAAAGCGAACGCGAGCGCGAGCGCGAGACTTCCTAGGGGTCGCATGTGCGCGGGGATAACGTGGGATTTGGGGTGGGGGCGGCCCCCCGCTCAGAGAGAGGGGAGGGGGGCCGCCCCTAGAGGGCGCGGAGGCGGCTCAGAAGTCGAGGAGCACGCCGAGCCGGATCTGGCGCGGGAGCGCGTAGAACCGGCCGGCCCCGGCGGTGAAGCCACCCGCGGAGAGCGGGATCGGGCCGTTGGCGAACTGCGAGTACTGGAACGCCGCAGACTCCCCGAAACCCGTGCCCTGCTGGGACACGAACTGCTCGAGGTACTCCTCCTGGGTCGTACCGGTCGAACGGTAGATCGCCGTGGTGACACGGCTGTTGAGGAGGTTCTGCACCCACACGTAGCCCCGGAGGTTGGCCGGGCCGAGGTTGAAGGCGCGGTCGACGCGGAGGTTCAGCAGCGCCGAGCCCGGGAGCCGGAGGCTGTTGAGCTGGCCGACGGCGTCACCCAGCTGGGCGGCATCGATGATGTTGCCCGCCGAGACGACCGGGGTGTAGGGCGTCCCGCTCTGGATGTTCGCGATGAGGCTGGCCCCGAAGTTCTCGAGCAGCCGCATCCCGCCGATCATCGGGCCCTCGCCTTCGCCAAAACGGTAGTCCATCGTGGCGTTGAAGACGTGCCGGCGGTCGAAGTCCGCCGTGTAGATCGCGTCCGGGATGAACCCGCCGAGCCACGCGATGCGGCCCGTCGAGTTCGCGTCCGAGCCCGTGCCGGCCGCGTAGGAGAGCGTGTAGTTGACGTTCAGCGCGAGGTTGTTCGTCCGGCGCAGCTCGAACCCGACCTCGACGCCCTTCGACGTGGTGAAGTCGGAGTTGAGGAACGTGCTGTACTGCGGCTCCCCACTGAGGAGCTGCCGCACGTTGACCTTGTTCTGCTGCGTGCGGTAGAAGCCCGAGAGCGTGAACGCGGCGCGCTCACCGAGCCGCTGGCGGAAGCCGAGCTCGTACTGGGTCGTCCGCTCCGGCCGGAGGGCCGGGTTCGGGATCCGGTCCTGGCCGGTGAGCCCCGCGAAGAGCGGGAACGGCGCGAACGCCTGCTCGGTCGGCCGCTGGCTCGTCACGTTGTAGCTCGCGAAGAACAGCGCACGGTCCGTGACGGGGAAGCTCACGCCGATACGCGGCATGAACGTCACCTCCGGGTCGTACTCCGTGAACGCGTCGGCCGTGAGCCGCTGCTGGCCCACCGTCACCGTCCGGCCGTTGTTGTTCCCGATCGCCTCCTGCACGTTGGCCGGGTTGATCGTGTTGCCGGTCGCGTCGTAGAACCGCCCCGTGAGGTCACGGTAGCCGATGACGGCGCCGGACTCGTCGAAGTAGACCGCGTAGTCGTCCTCGATCACGCCCGGGAGCGCGAAGTTCGGCCCCTGGTAGTAGTCGCTCGTGGGGTCCGTCAGCTCCTGGCCGCCCGCGCGGATGATGGAGTACGGGGCGTAGATGTCCCGCGGGACCTGCGTGTTGTTGTCGAACACGTCGACGCGCAGGCCGAGCTGGAGCACGAGGTCCCGGTACTCGATCTTGTCCGAGAGGTAGCCGCCGTAGTACACCGGCCGGTAGGGCGCGATGTCGAAGGCGTCGCCCGCGGCACCCGTCGCGTAGTACGCGTCGAGGTCCTCGCTGTCGACCTCGTTGGTCCCCAGGTAGTTATACCCGTAGTACCGGTAGGCCGTCGAGGAGAACGAGCCGAAGGCCGCCAGGGGCAGCTCTTCGTAGCTGTTCGCGCACGGCGTGTTCTCACAGCCGGGCGAGAACGGATCGCTGGGGTCGTTGATGTAGTTCGAGATGCGGGTCGAGGCGATCTCGAAGAGACGCCGCGTCTGCTGCTCGTACTCCCCACCGAACTCCAGCTGGTGGATCCCCATCTGGACCGTGGCCGCGCCGCTGAAGCGGTACGACTGGTCGTGACGCTGCTGGAACGTCCCGAGCGGGACGCCCGCGCCGGTGAAGAGGCCGAACGGGCTGGAGACGGAGAACTGCTCGCCGTCGTTGCTCGTCACCTGCAGCACGCCGTTGGCGTCCGTGGTGTAGTAGTGCGACGCGACCGCGTTGATCGGATCCGCGATGTCGCCGTACTGCACGAGCGCCTGGGCCGGGTCCGCCGAGGTCCCGTTGGCATACTGGTGCCGACGGAAGTCGTTGAACTCGCCCTGGAGCTGGTAGAACGCCGAGGTCCCGAGACGCTGACGGAACGTGGTGTAGAACCGCGTCGTGTTGTCGTCGAGGTTGTAGTACCGGTCCGCGAGGAAGAACGAGCGGCGGTAGCTGTACGGGTCGCTCCGCTGCCGGTCGACCGTGCCGCCGACGCGGATGTCGAACGAGCTCCCGAGGTTGAACGTCATGTTCCCGCCGAGCGTCAGGTTCTGGAACGGATCGCGCTTGGCGCGATTCGTCGTGAAGCTGCCCTCGCCGAGGAACTGCGCCGCGCTCGTGAGCGAGACGGCCGAGGAGTCCCCGTTCGTCGCGATCTGGAACCCGGCCGGGAGCGTGATCCCGTAAGCGCCGGGGTTCGTCACGATCTGCTGCGCCGTCGTCGTGCCGGGCACGACGGAACCGGCGTTGAACGGCACGAACTCCACGTCGCCGGCCCCGTTGCGGATCTGGATGTACTGCGGGTTCGCCTGGAGGTTGGCGAAGGCGTCATCCGTCAGCGCGAACACGGAGTCGAAGTACGGGCTGTTGTCCGCCACGTCGAGGTACTGGCTCGTGAGGAAGAACCCCACGCGGCCCGGGACGATCGGCCCGCCGAAGTTCAGCGAGACGTTGTTGTACCCGAACGCGTCGAGCGCCTCGGACGTGATGGCCTCGGCCGACCCGAAGAACTCGTTGGTGCCGGAGCGCGTCGTCACGGCGATGACGCCGGACTGCACGTCGCCGTACCGAGCCGGGATCGTACCGATGAGCATCTCCTGCTCCTGGATGGCGAGCGTGTTCACGCCGAGCGCGCCCACGTTCACGCGGACGCCGTCGACGAAGTAGCTCACCTCCTGCTCGCGGCCGCCACGGATAAAGAGGTCGTTAGTCCCCTCCGTCGTGGTGACACCGCTCTGGAGCGCGGCGATGTTCTGGACGCCGCGGACCGGGAGGTTCGCGATGTCGTCGCCGGAAACAACGCGCGGGGTGCCGATGGCATCCGGCGCGATGAGCGGGCGCTCGTACACGACGTCGATGACGCCGAGTTCGATGTCGCCTGCGGCGAGGGAGAAGTCGAGGGTACGGGTGTACCCGTTGTTGATGGAGACGCCCGACTGCTGCACCGAGCGGAACCCGGTGTACGAGGCCGTCACGCTGTACTCGCCGACCGGGATACCGATGACGCGGTAGTTGCCGTCGGCGTCCGTTGCGGCTCCGAGCGTCGTCCCGTCGACAATGACGTTGGCGCCCGGCAGCCCCACACCCGTGTCATCGATGACACGGCCGGCGAGGGTGCCGGTGCCCTGAGCGAGGGCCACTGCGGGCAGCCCGAGCAACAGGGCGAGTACGTATGTACTCAGGTTGCGGAACATGTGCTACCTCCGAGATGGTGGTGTGATAATGCCGGACCCACGGGAGGACGCAGGACCCGGCGGGAGGGCGTCAGGGACGCCTGAATCGAGTGGATGAGGACCACGACGTGCGCTGCACGCCCCGTACCCAGCGGCCTGTGGCCTGCGGGACGGCGCCCCTCCACCCGCCTGCGGCCCCAAGAGGCGCAGGACAGGGACCAAGTCGGGTCGAGGGGAGTCGTACCAATGTCCAGCGGCGGCCGGATGAGTGATGGGGTTTACACGCACGCGAGGCGAATATACCCGGCCCCCCCTGAGGGGTCAAGGCACGATGAAGTGCCCATTCCACAAAAGATTGTGCCTCCTGGAACAAGGAAGCGTGAAGCTTTCCCCCAACCGCCCCCCCGGCGTCCCCCGAAGGTGCTGCCGATGTGCGAAGCCCCGGCGCGTGGCCTCTATATATAGAGCTTCGGACTTCGAGCTTGGATCTTCGGGAATACGTCCCAGTTGTGGGCGCATTCCCGAAGATCCAAGCTCGAAGACCCAAGAACCGGCCTCAGGCCGACGCCGCCTCCACGTCGCGCACGCCCGGCACGGCGGCGACGGCCGCGCGCACCTCCGGCCCCAGCGGCTCGTCCGTCGTCATCACCGTGAGGGCGGTCCCGCCGGGGGCTTCGCGGCCCAGCGCTAACCCTGCAATGTTGACGCCGGCCTCGGCCAGCCGTGCCCCCACCGCCGCGAGCACGCCGGGCCGGTCCTCGTTCCGGTAGAACAGCAGGTGCCCGGCCGGGCGCACCTCGAAGCGGTAGCCGTCCAGCCCCACGAACCGCCCCTCCCCGGCGCGCCCGTGCCCGAGCACGGCGCCGCGGAGCGTCCGCGCGCCGCCCGCCCCCTCGACCGTCACCTCCACGACGTTCGCGTAGTCGTCGGCCGCCGGGCGGTGGTGCCGCTCGACGCGGAGCCCGTGCTCCTGCGCCAGCGGCCCGGCGTTGATGAGGTTCACCGGCACGTCGCTCCACGGCGCGAGCAGTCCGGCCAGCGCCGCCAGCGCGACGGGCTCTAGGTAGTCGCCCGCGGCGTCGCCGCACGTCGCCACCGTGACGCCGCTGACGGGCCCGCCCCCGGAGGCCCCGCCCCCGGCGAGCCCGGCGGCGAGCCGCCCGAGCCGCTCGGCCAGCGCGAGGTAGGGCGCCGCGTCCGGCTCGGCCGCCCGCCCCAGCCCCGCCCCGTTGACGGGGTGGCGCGCCGGGGCGCCGCCGAGCACCCGCACCACGTCCTCGGCCACCTGCACGGCCACCTTCTCCTGCGCCTCAGCCGTCGAGGCGGCGATGTGGGGGGTCGCGACGACGTGGGGGTGCGCGATGAGCGCGGCGAGCCCCGGCGGCGGCGGCTCGGCGCTGAACACGTCGAGCGCGGCGCCGGCCACCTTCCCGCTCTCCAGCGCCGCCAGCAGCGCCGCCTCGTCCACGATCCCGCCGCGCGCCGCGTTGACGACGTAGACACCGTCGCGGCAGCGCGCGAGCGTGTCGGCGCCGAGCAGTCCGCGCGTGGCGTCGGTCAGCGGGGTGTGGAACGTCAGCACGTCGGCCTCGGCCCACAGCCGCTCCAGCGCGACGAGTTCGAACCCGGCCCGCTCGGCGGCCTCGGGCGAGAGCACGGGGTCGAAGGCGAGCACGCGCATCCCGAAGGCGCGCATCCGCTCGGCCACCCCCCGCCCCACGCGGCCCAGCCCGACGACACCCAGCGTCTTCCCGTCCAGCTCGGCACCGGTGAACGGCTTGCGGTCCCACTTGCCCGACGCCAGCGACGCCGCCGCCTGCGGGATCCGGCGCACGAGGGCGAGGAGCAGGGCGCACGTGTGCTCGGCCGTCGAGACGGTGTTGCCGTCGGGCGCGTTCACGACGAGCACGCCGCGCCGCGTGGCGGCCTCCAGATCCACGTTGTCCACCCCCACCCCGGCACGGGCGACGATGCGGAGCTTCGGCGCGGCGGCGAGCAGGTCGGCCGTGATCTTCGTCCCGCTCCGGATGAGCCACGCGTCGGCGTCGGCCGCGAGCACCTTCAGCTCGTCCGGCGAGGCGCCGAGGTGTACGGCGGGCTCGATACCCCCCTCGCGGAGCAGGGTGATGCAGGCGGGCGAGAGGTCGTCGGTGATGAGGGCGCGCATGGGGACGGGGCCAGAGGGAAAGTCAAACGGGTCCGTCAGTTTATCCGGCCCTTTCTGCTTAGCCCCACGCAGACCCCGCGAAATCCCCGGAAGGGCTTCCGGGCGGAATGCTGAGTGGGGGAGAGGGGGAATGGGAGAGAGGAGAGAGAATGCGGGTGGAGGGGGTGGGAGGACAGGGCGGAGTTCGTGGACGTGGCGGGGTTCCAGCCCCCCTCCTGGACAGGAGGGGTTGGGGGTGGTAGACCGGTATGGCGGTGCCCGTCCGATCACACCACCCCGCCCCGCGCACATCGCGGCTGCGCCGCTCACGGGCGCGGGGCTGCCCCTCCTCGTCTGAGGAGGGGCGTTCCTTTTACTTACCGGCACCGCCAACCCGGTCAACCTCCCCGCCGCTTGCTCCGGCTACGCCTCCGCTCGCGGCTGCCCCTCCTCATCTGAGGAGGGGCGGATGATGCACCTCCGGTTTGTTGGGCCACAAACCAAAATTGTCCCCGCTTCAAGGGGGACAGGCTTCCGCGCGTGAGTGACGCCGAAGGCGGCGCGATGGGCGGAAGGCGGGGGGTCTTTCGCCCCGGCGCACCTCGCCCTCCTCTCCCCAACAACTACCGCCCGTCCCCCACCGCACCTCCCTCCAGCGCCGCGTCGAGGCGGGCGGCCAGGGCGGCGGCGTCGAGTTCGATGCGGGCGCGGAGCTGGTCGATCTCGGCGCGCGCCGTGAACAGCTCCTCGGCCATCTCCAGCGCCCCGATCACGGCGTGCGTGAGGTCGGGCTGCGTGGCGAGCCCGCGGCGGATCCGCTGGAGGCGGGCGTCCACGAGCGCGGCGAGGTGGCGCGTGTAGTCCTCGTCGGCCGGCGCCACCCGCAGGGGGTACTCGCGGTCGAGGATCCGCACGCGGATCGTGCGCGGCTCGTGGGGGGAGTCGGACGCCATGCGCGGGGCCGCTAGGGAGTCGGCGCCGCCGCGTCCTCACGCGGGGCCGGCGGCGTGGCGTCACGGAGCGCCTGGTCCACGGCGGCGATGTAGCCGTCGAGCCGCGTGCGGAGCGCCGCCGCCGCGCCGGGGGCGGCGAGGTCGAGCGGGAGGTCGGCGCCGTCGCCCCCCTCCATCGCCGCCACGCGCCCGGCCAGCGCCGCGTTCTCGGCGCGGAGCCGCTCGATCTCGCGGGCCGCCGTCTCGACGCGGTCGCGCAGCCGCCGGAGCCCCCGGAGGTCGTCGCGCGCTCCCTCGGGGGCCGCCTCCGGCGCGGCGGGCGCCGGCTCCGGCCCGGCCGTGGGGCCCGGATCGTCGGAGGACGTCGGCTTCAGCTCCATCTAGGCAGGGGCGGGGGGGCGGCAAAGATAGAGCGCCTGCCACCTTTTCGCGCGGGTAGGCATGTAAGCGCGTAGGCACGCAAGCAGAAAGGCTCCATGCCTATTTGCTTACCTGCCTACACGCCTACGTGCCTCCTATCCGCGCAGCTTCGCGCCGTGGTCGCGCTCCAGCGCCTTCACCACGCGCTTCATGCGGCCCTCCACCTCCTCGTCGCGCAGCGTCCGGTCGGCCCCGAACGTCAGCCCGAAAGCGACGCTCTTGAGGCCGGCCCCCAGCCGCTCGCCGCGGTAGAGGTCGAACACCCGCACGTCCTGGAGCAGCGGGCGGCCCGCCTCGCGGATCGTCGCCAGCAGCGGACCGACGGGCGTACCCTCCTCCACCACCACGGCGAGGTCGCGCTCAACGGCGGGGAAGCGGCTGATGGGCTGGTAGCGCACCGCGGTGGCGCGCCGGTCCAGCGCCGCCAGCAGGTCGGCGTCCACCTCGGCGACGTAGACGGGAGCCTTCAGGTCGTAGCGCGCGGCCAGCGCCGGGGCCACGCGGCCCAGCACGCCGAGCCGACGCCCGCCCGCGTCGAGCACGAGGGCCACGTCGAAGTGGTCGCCCGCCTCCCCGACCGCTGTCTCCTCCACGTCCGGGAGGTCGAGCGCGCCGAGGGCGTGCAGCAGCGCCCCCTTCAGGTCGAACACGTCGGCCGCGCGGGCGGCGGCGTCCCACCCGCCGGGGCTGGCCGGACCCGTGAACGCGAGCGCGAGCGAGGTGTGCTCGTGATAACCCGCCACCGGCTCGGTCACGTCCTCGTTCGGCCCGAGCTGGGCGCCGCGGGCGTAGACGCGCGCCGTCTCGAAGAGGCGGAGCGCCGAGGCGCCGCGGGCCTGGTTGTAGGCCACGGCTTCGAGCAGCCCGTGGAGCAGGCTCGGCCGGAGCGCCGCCATCTCCTGCGAGATGGGGTTGAGCGTCTCGACCGGCGTCACGTCGTAGCCGACGACCGACGGCACGGCGAAGCGCGCCGCGGTCTCGGACGGGACGAGCGAGTTGCCGTACACCTCGCGGAAGCCGAGCCCGACGAGCCGCCCGCGCACGGCGGCCAGCCGCACGGTGGCCGGGGCCTCGGTGGCGGGCTGGAGCGGCACCGGCGCCGCGGGCGGGTCGGGGATGCGGTCGTAGCCCCAGAGCCGCGCCACCTCCTCGATCACGTCCACCTCGCGCGTCACGTCGGGACGGAAGGGCGGGATGGTCACGCGCAGCCCGGCGTCGACCGCTGCGGCCTCGGCCGCGGCGAGCCCCTCGCTCCGCATCACGGCGGCGGCGAAGGCCTCGAGCGCGTGGGTCTCGCCGTCCACCACCTCGAACCCCACGGCGCGGAGGAGCCGGATGGCGTCGTCCACGGGCACCGGGGTGCCCAGCAGGCGGTTGAGCCGCGAGGGGCGGAGGGTGACGGTGCGGGCGGCATAGGGCCGGGGGTGCGCCTCGGCCATCCCGTCCACCAGCGTGCCGCCCGCCACCTCCACGATGAGGGCGGCGGCGCGGGCGGCGGCGCGGGCCTGCCCGGTCGGGTCCACGCCCCGCTCGAAGCGGTAGGCCGCGTCGGTCGCGAGGCCGAGCGCCTTCGCGGCGCGGCGCACCGAGGAGGGGTCGAAGTAGGCGCTCTCGATGAGCACGTCCGTCGTGGCGTCGTCCACCTCCGAGTTCGCCCCGCCCATCACGCCCCCGAGGGCGACGGGCTTCGCGGCGTCGCAGATGACGAGCGTGCCCTCGGGCAGCGTGCGGTCCACGCCGTCCAGCGTCGTAAGCCGCTCGCCCGCCACGCTGCGGCGGACGACAAGCCGCTTCCGGTATTCCGTCGTCTCCAGCCGCACGTTGCCGTGCCCGTCCAGACCCGCCGGAACAGGCGTGTCGTCCCCCTCCAGCTTGTTGATGTCAAAGGCGTGGAGGGGCTGGCCCAGTTCGCGCATGACGTAGTTCGTCACGTCCACGACGTTGTTGATCGACCGCGAACCCACCGCCTCCAGCCGCTCGCGCAGCCAGTCCGGCGACGGTCCGACCTTCACCCCGCGCACGAGGAGCGCGACGTAGCGCGGGCACCCCGCCTCGTCCTCGATCTCCACGGCGACCGTGCGCCCCGCCTCGCCGCCCGCTTCGGGCACGTCCACGTCGGGGAGCTTCAGCGGGCGCCCGGCCAGCGCCGCCACGTCGCGCGCGACGCCGACGTGGCTCGTCGCGTCGGGGCGGTTCGGCGTCACGTTGAGGTCGAGCACGGCGTCGGCGCCCCCGCGCGCGGCGAGGTAGGCCGCCAGCGGCTCGCCGGGCTCGGCGTCCTCTTCGAGCACGAGGATGCCGTCGTGGCTGTCGCCCAGCCCCAGCTCGTCCTCGGCGCAGATCATCCCCTCGGACGTCTCGCCGCGCATCTTCGCGCGCTTGAGCGTGACGGGCGTCCGCACGGCGGGGTCCTCGCGCGAGGGGAGGTCGAGCGTGGTGCCGACGGTCGCCACGGGCACCTTCTGCCCTGCCGCCACGTTGGGCGCGCCGCAGACGATCTGGACGGGCCCGTCGGGCGTGAGGTCGGGGCCGAGGTCGACCTGGCAGAGCGTGAGGCGGTCGGCGTCGGGGTGGGGCCGCGTCTCCAGCACGTGCCCCACGACCACGCCCGCCAGCGCGGGCCCGGTCCGCTCCACCTCCTCGACCTCCAGCCCGGACATCGTGAGCACCTCGGCCACGGCCTCGGCCGAGAGCCCGTGGTCGACGTAGTCGGAGAGCCAGTTAAGGGAGACTTTCATCGGGGGATCCGAGAATCGGGGAATCTGGGAATCGGAATTCCGAAGGACGGAATCTGTAGGTACAGCGTGCAGGGACCGAAAACCGGAGAGGCTGGAGAGGGTGCGGTGCTCGTCACATTGGACTCAACGGCCGCGCCGTTCACTTTCCCAGATCCCCCGATTCCCGGATTCCCCGATCGTCAGAACTGCCGTAAGAATCGAACGTCGTTCTCGTAGAACAGGCGGATGTCCTGGATGTCGTGGCGGAGCATCGCGAGGCGCTCGCCGCCCATGCCGAAGGCGTAGCCGGTGTAGCGCTCCGGGTCGATGCCGACCTGGGCGAACACGTCGGGGTCCACCATGCCGCAGCCGAGCACCTCCATCCAGCGGCCCCCCTCGGGGTGCCCCTCGATGGCCCACCAGATGTCCACCTCCGCGCTCGGCTCGGTGAAGGGGAAGAAGCTGGGGCGGAAGCGCATCCGCACGTCGTCCCCAAAAAACGCCCGCGCGAACGTGCGGAGCATCCCCTTCAGGTCGGCGAACGACACCCCCTCGCCCACGACGAGCCCTTCGACCTGGTGGAACAGGCAGAAGCTCTTGTAGGAGATGGCCTCGTTGCGGTAGACGCGCCCCGGCACGATCACGCGGATGGGGGCGTCGAGCGAGCCCGGCGGGCCCGAGGCCGTGCGCGCGGCGTGCTGCATCACGCGCACCTGCACGGGCGAGGTGTGCGTCCGCAGGAGCACGCCGCGACCCTCCGGCGGCGGGGGCTCGATCCAGAACGTGTCCTGCATGTCCCGCGCCGGGTGGTCGGGCGGGAAGGCCAGCGCCTCGAAGTTGTGCCAGTCGTCCTCGATCTCGGGCCCGGTCGCCACGGCAAACCCGAACCCGTGGAACACCCGCTCGATCTCGGCGAGCGTCTGGGCGAGCGGGTGGAGGCTCCCCGCCTCGACGGGCGCGGGGATGCGGCCCGGCAGCGTGAGGTCGAGCGCGGGCCCGGCCGACACGGGGGCGGTCGTCTGCACCGCCTGCGCCTCGTCGAGCCGCTCCTGCGCGCGCTGCTTGAGCGTGTTGAGGCGCGCGCCGAGGGCGCGCCTCAACACGCT
>Ga0193752_1001161_pt1 | contig 22565 bp, 18 predicted proteins | sample H1c1metaG_FD_144924 | JGI IMG/M metagenome (GOLD analysis project Ga0193752, IMG submission 144924) | Soil microbial communities from a riparian zone of the East river system, Colorado, United States - H1c1 | ecosystem: Environmental > Terrestrial > Soil > Riparian zone | place: USA: East River...
GTACGCGTGCCGTGATCCCAACCGATGTTGCGACCATCGCCGCCCCGATGAACATCGCCTCGACAAACGATCCGTCCCACCACATCGCGATGAAATAGCCCGCAACAAACGGCAGGACCACACCTAGCACGCCGACCGTCACGGCGCGTCTGCCAACCTGAAATATCGCCTGCGGCTTTGTTTCAAGTCCGACCGTAAACAGCAGAAAGATAACGCCGATCTCCGCCAATATAGATATCATCTCGGACGGCGCGACCCAACCCAGAAGGCTCGGGCCTATTATCACGCCGGCCAATATCTCACCGACGACAGCCGGTTGCTTCAGACGCTCAAATATCTCGGCCATTACCTTCGCGGCCGCCAGCATTATGAAAAGCGAAAGCAGAATCGAAGCATTCTCTACACTTGCAGCTAAAACTATCGGCATATTGTCCTTGTTTCCCGGATCGAGATAGAAGAAATAATAGTTTCTTTATGCTGTTTTGTGAATCTCTGTAAGGGGAAGGTTCACGTATTACTTGATTTTTCCGCCTCGCAAACTATAATCTTAGATTCGTGGCTGGGTAGCTCAGCTGGTTAGAGCGTGGGATTCATAACCCCAAGGTCGGGAGTTCAAGTCTCCCCCCCGCCACCATTAGTACACGAGAGGCCGTCTGTAGAGGCGGTCTTTTTTTGTTCGCTTGCTCGCTCTCGTCTTCTCTTAGTCTTCATTGAAGCTGCCTTTTTTGATAAGTAGGTCATTAATTCCTAAACTAGAAAGCGTGGCGGAAACGGACGGTGAAAATGACAGCAAGCAAACGCTGACAGGCCTTGCGGCAAGGCTTGGGCGGCTGCCGGCGGATAAACGGCGGGCAGCATTGGAAGTGAGCGCGGCGCTTGCGGGCGTGTCTTTGCGTGTCAGCCGCGAGTTTGTCGCCGAGGTGCCAAAGGCCGCAAAAATATTGTCAGCGGACGACTTGCGGGCATGGGGCGAGATGGGACGACGGCTGGCAATGGGCAATGCCGGTTCCGGAGCAAAGTTCTTTACCGACGGTGTCGAACCGCTAAAAGGCCTGCCCGAAAATGTTCGTCCGCTGGTTTTTCAGATCTGCACACGGCAACTCGTACTGTCGAGTTCGATCTCGCTTGAGACGTTCGGCCTTATCCCTGCTCTCGCAAAACAAATAAACGACGACGAACTGCTCCATGACGTACTGCAATTGGCCCTCGACATCGCGAACCGCTCTGCCAAACACAGCTCTGAGTTTTTGCAAAAGACACCGCCGGTCGCGGACGCATTGAATGCGTTTGGCGAAAACAAACGAGAGGTCGCGTCAGGCGCGATAAAACTGGCGTCGGTGTTTGCATCGCGGACGGGCGGAATGACGGCCGATCTGTGGGCAAATCTGCCAAAGGCTTTGGACGGACTTTCGGCTTCGTCGGCTATTCGGCTGGCTAACAGCGGTGTCGAATTTCTGGATCACGGCGGCAGTGTAACGCTTCATTTCGTCGCGGCCGGCAGCGAAGTTTTGCGAACGGCCAAATACGTTTTCGAAGAATGGTGCGGCGTTCTGCAAAAGATAGCGAAACACGGAAACGCCGTTCTGATAGCCTTTTTGCGTGCGACGCCAAAGTTTTTCAAGCAGATAAGTACACACAAGATCAGCGGTATCAAGAGCGAAGAGGCCCGCGTCGCCGCGATTCGCCGCGTGCTCGACCTTACCGGCGTCATCGCCGAGAAAGATGCCGAGAGTGCGTTGGCCGCTTTTAGATCCAGTACGGCCGCATTGAGAAAGGTAACACTAGAGCAGTTCGAAGAATGGATCGAAACCGGCCTTCGCGAAATGGCGGATGAATCGACCAAGGCCCGGCGAAGTTACTTCGCCCTCGAAACACGTCAATCGCATGAACACCTAAGCGATACACGCACCGGACTTCCGCTCGAAAAGGTCCAGACTATTCTGCGCATTTATATCGAAGGGCTAACGGGAAAAGAGGTCGAGATCGGACCGCTCACGGCCATTCCGCAGGAATCGCGTATCGGCGACGGAAAGACCATCTATCTGCCCGCGACTATCGCCGAATTTGATGACGAAGACAAGGATTTTCGCCTGTACAAAGTGCTTGCGGCCCACGGTGCGGGACAGATCGAGTTTGGCACTTTCGATAAGGACACGCTTGAGTTAAAAGCGGCTTTCACCTCGCTGGCCGAACTTTACGAAGCCTCGGCCGACGAGAAGGATATGTTCTCGCTGGCCGGCTATCTTGAGGACGTACAAAAGGCCGAACGGGCGTTGTCCGACACCGAGATGCGTGCCGAGATAAAGAAGCGGCAAAAGAAATTGCCAAAAGGGTCGGATTACCGCGAGGTCTTAAAGGTATTTCCCGAAGCACGCCTTGCGCGCAAAATATTCGGCACGATGGAGAACGCCCGCATCGACAATCGTTTGCGGCATACATACCGCGGCCTGCGCAAAGACCTCGACCTGATGCGCCGCCACCTGGCGGAAAAGCGGCCGTATATATTCGATATTCCGATCCATCAAGTGCCGTTTGAATTACTGTTCCAGGTCACGCTCTGCGGCGGTGCGACGGATGATGCAAGACAGTTTTACGGACAGATCGTATCTGAGATCGAGACCGTTATCGAATCTTACCTGGCGATAAAAGAAGCAACGGTTGCCGATTCACTAATGGCGACGAGCCGCGTTTACACGCTGTTCCAAAACATCACTCCTGAGCAGATGCAGGAGGCCGATGCGGAGCAGGAAGATAAGGGTGAATACGTTTACGAAGATAAAAATTCGGGTGAGGCCGTAACCGAAGACCAGATCAAGCGTGAGCCAAAACCGAAACAGCCCGACGATGTAAAAGATCTCTTCAATGCGTGGAACAGCCTCGAGGAAGACGGCGAACCCGACGACCTGGCCGGAGGCGAGGCGTGGACGCACAACGAGATGCCGGAGCAGGCGCTCGAACCCGGCGATGAGGCGTTTGCCTACGACGAATGGGACCGCGAATTGAACGACTACCGCGTCGGCTGGAGCCGCGTGATCGAAAAGAAAGTGAAACAGGGCGACCGAACCTTTGTTGAACTCACCCGGTCGCGTTATCGCGGCGTGATCTCCTCCATCAGGCATCAATTCCAATTGATGAAACCGGAGAACCTGACCCGCGTAAACCGCGAGATCGACGGCGAAGATTACGACCTGAACGCGTTGGTAGAATATGTGGTCGATCGCCGGGCAGACGGCATGCCGTCGGAGAATATCTACACAAAGCGCCTGCGAAAACAGCGCGATGTTGCGGTGTCGCTGCTACTCGATCAATCGTCTTCAACCGCCCGCACGATCACGCGAAACCCGATGCAGCCTTACACATATCCGGGTCGTCGCATTATCGAGATCGAAAAGGAAGGACTTGTGTTGATGAGCGAAGCGCTCGAGGCGGTCGGTGACGTTTACGCGATAAATGGCTTTACGAGCGAGGGACGACGCAATGTGAAATTTTACGTCGTAAAGGATTTTCACGAGAAGTATTCTGACGAAACCGAGAAACGTATAGGCGGTATCACTTTTCAAAACAACACGCGGCTCGGTGCCGCTATCCGCCACGCCGCACATAAATTGCTGCGTCAGGAATCGCGCACCAAGCTGCTCATAATCCTGACCGACGGCCGCCCGTACGACCACGATTACGGCGACGCCCGCTACGCCCGCGAAGACGTCCGCGAAGCCCTGACCGAAGCCAAGGTCAGCGGCATCACCCCATTCTGCATCACAGTCGACCGCGAATCCGAAGCAGAACTAAAAGACCTCTACGGCGACGTCGGCTACACCATCATCGACGACGTACTTTCACTGCCCGAAAGAATGCCGAATATTTACCGGAGATTGACGAGTTGAAGCCGTTTTGGAGTGTAGAATGGCGAATGTTTCGGCATCTTACGCCGGTAAACCAGGTTGCGTTGTTTCCAATCCCTACGGAATTTCACGCCAACTCACCATCTGAAAGTCTGCCCGTTCAGCTTCATCACTTATAAAACCGTCGTTTACTTCAAACGTGCGATTCATAGTTCTTTATCAAAGCCCCAGAATTCGTCCGGGAGTTCGTCATTGAAATCTTCGCTCATCCAAATTGTCCCTCGACCAAGGCCAAGAACTCGCTGTTTCTTTTCCGCACTATCAACCCCTTCGCGTCCGAGACCGGCAATCCGCTTTTTACCGGACTTTCGCTTCGCGGTCGGAGTTATCGTGCCGATCTCTTCGCCGTTTTCTTCTATGACGATCTCGTCGCCTTCGCGGGCGAGGGCAAGCAGGCCTTTTAATTTTGTCTGAGCCTCTTCGATGCTAACTACGGTGGTCATATCAAGCTTCCTCGGAGAAATAATAACACAGCGATCAAGTCACCAATACGCTTATTGGGCCAACGCTCACATCCCGGGAGCCTTGCCGTCGTCGTATATAAAGATGTGGAAACAGGCGTTCACGCCGTATTCGATCAGTGCGTCGAGTTTGCCGTCGCGTTCCATTTCGGCGAGTTTTGCCATTACGAAATTCTGCTCGTCCACGGGCATGTGTTTACGGGCAAGGTCGAACGCGCAGCCTGATGTGTGAGGCGGCAGCGAGCCTTCGCCGCGGACCTTGAAAGAGTTTGCGTTGCCCGAATTCAACAGGATCTGATAGTCCATCGACCGCGTCAGCGACGTAAGGCGCAACGGCCGGCCAAACTTACCAAAATAGGCCTCGGCGAGTTCCTTCAATATTGGCTTTGCACGGGGCTGAAACATACGCAACAGCCGCATACGCATCTGTTTACGATCGGACGGATTGTTCAGATCATACTTCTTTCCCGCAAAATTTTCCGCCAGGCGTGCAAGTGCGCTGAACTTAGGATGGCCGTTTACGATCTCGCTCCGGGCATCAGGAAAAGCGAACGATGTGAACGGCGAATCCTGGGCCGAACCCCCCACGTCGAGATAAAAACTTTTTGTCGCCATCGGCATCTCGATCAGGTCGTGGGCAGAGCGTTTTGCGGCAAGATCGGCAAAATCCATCGGCTGCTGATAACCTTTTGTGTTCATCTCGCGTAGCTTTGCTTTTTGCTTGATAACGCCGTCACCAAACAACTCTTTCGGGACGTTCAAGCCTGCGGGGCGAATGCCGCCTTCGCCCGGCCTCGGCTCGAACGCCTTCTTTTGCGCCTCGGCAAGCTGAGCGGCGGTAACATTTAATTCCGCTTCTTCCGTATCGGCGGAATCGACTGTTACGTCGGACACATTCTCTGCTTTAATAGCTTCTTCCGAGGTTTCCCACGACGCCATCAGGTCGTCCAGGTCATCTTCATCTTCGCCGCCAAGCGGATCGATCACGCGTCGCGGAATGACCGACGAACTCGCGATCTCAGGCGGCTTTCCGGAGCCGGTAGGTTTCTCTCGGGTAAGGAGATAAATTGCCACGCCGCCGAAGATCAGGATCAAAACGGTCATCACGGCTGATGCGATGATGAGCATTTTGGTATTCGACGCCTTCGCTTTTTGAGTTTTAGGTTTTGGCTTTGCCACCGGTGCCGGAACAGCGACGCCCGGTGCGGGCAGCGATCCCGTCATCTGTTTTGGTTCGATAATGGGTGAAGCTGACGCAGGTTCCTCGTCACCGATCTGGACGCGGATCTCGGTATAGGTGCCGATCTTGACCTTGTCGCCATTGCGAAGAATACGCGGCGGTCCGTCTATTTTCGCGCCATTTACAAACGTGCCGTTGGTCGAGTTCTCATCGGCAATGAGCAGCTCGCCGTCATCGACAAAGAACGTCGTGTTGACACGCGAAAGGCCGGAATCATCAAGCGCAAGCCTGGCGGCATCGGTTCGCCCAATAGAAAACTCATTGTCGATCGAAACCGTTTTCGATTCGTAAGGCCCGGTGATGTGTAGCTTATATTGCACTAATGGTGGTGATCGGCTTCGGTGACTTCCTTCAGCTTGGAAATGTCCATCAATTTGACGAAGTCGTCAAAATGGAACATTGTGTCGTCCTTACAATAGTCGCAAAAGAACGTCACGTCATCGCCCAAATACATATCCTTTAGATGATAGGCAATAAAACAGCCATAGCAACGCTGGATACGCTTGCCGAATTCCTTTAATACTTCGTCGTTTGTTTCTTCCATTTAAAAACGGCATTTCACGAAAAAATAGATTTTACCACAGATGTTTTTCGAGAAAAGGCTTGCAAATCTTTCCGCATTAGTTTTCAATATAAAAACGATGACCGCAATTTTGCTTCACATACATCACCTCCACCATCATGCGCATTCACATTCGCGCATGATCTGATCTCGTTTTCTAAATAACTCGAAATAGATTTTTATCAGGCGCGAACTTGAAAATAGTTTCAAGGGCGTCGTTTTGTATTTTATGGCCTTAAAATTAAAGATCGCTCTGCAAAAACAAGGAAAGCTGGCCGATGGTTCGACGGCGTTGCTGCGTAAATGCGGCATCGGATTTTCGAACGGGCAGGGAAAGCTGCGGACCGAGGCGGAAGATTTTCCGTTGGAGATCTTCTTCCTTCGTGACGACGATATTCCCGATTATGTCGCTGACGGCGTTGCCGATATTGGGATCGTCGGCGAGAACGTCCTGGCCGAGGATCCGAAGCCGGTCGAGACGATCGAAAAGCTCGGCTTTGGCCGCTGTCGCCTGTCGCTCGCCGTTCCAAAGAATCTTGAATACAGCGACCTCGCCGATCTTGCCGGTAAACGCATTGCCACAAGCTATCCCAATATCCTTACCGAATTCTTTACCTCGCGTTCGGTTTCGGCAAATATTCATGAGATCAGCGGTTCGGTGGAGATCGCGCCATCGATCGGCCTTGCAGATGCGGTGTGCGACCTCGTAAGTTCCGGCAGTACGCTTTTCTCCAACGGCCTTCGTGAGGTAGAAACGGTTATGACGTCCGAAGCCGTTTTGATCGCAAGAACCGGCCTCGATGGTGATCTCAGGTCAATTCTCGACAAGCTGCTTTTTCGCATACGCAGCGTCAAGGCTGCTTCGCAAAACAAATATATTCTGTTAAATGCTCCAGCGGAAAAAGCCGGCGAGATCGCCCGCATTTTGCCCGGAATGAAAAGCCCGACGATGGTGCCGCTGGCCGACGCGGGATGGGTGTCGATCCATTCGGTCATTAGCGAACATGATTTTTGGGCAGTGGTCGACAATCTCAAGCGGGCGGGCGCCGAAGGAATTCTGATCCTCTCGATCGATCAGATGATCAGGTAAATCTATGCAAGTTATCAAATATCCACGACCTGAACCCTGGCCCGAACTCCTGCGGCGGCCCGCACTTGAGTCGGCGGCCCTGGAACAAACGGTCAAGGACATTCTGGCCAATGTGCGTACCAATGGAGACGCAGCACTGCGGCAATATGCGCTCGAGTTCGATAGATCTGTGGTCGACGAATTCTTGGTTTCGGACAGCGAATATCTCGATGCCGAATCTCTCGTTCCGCAGGATCTGAAAGACGCGATAGCCGCAGCAAAGGCGAATATCGAAAAGTTTCACGCGGTCGAAAAAGTAGAACGACGTGTCATTGAAACTACACCGGGTGTATTTTGCTGGACGAAGTTGCTTCCAATAGAAAAGATCGGGCTCTACGTTCCAGCGGGAAGTGCTCCGCTATTTTCGACCGTGCTTATGCTGGTCATACCGGCAAAGCTCGCGGGCTGTAAAGAGATCGTTCTATGTTCGCCGCCAAGTGCGAATGGCACGATCGACCCGGTCACTTTGTACGCGGCGAAATTATGCGGTGTTACGAGCATCTTTAAGATCGGCGGCGCTCAGGCGGTCGGGGCGATGGCTTTCGGTACTGAATCGGTCCCGTCAGTTTATAAAATATTTGGCCCTGGAAATCAGTTCGTCACCGAAGCAAAGCTGCAAGTCCTGCGTTACGGCATCGCGATCGATATGCCCGCCGGGCCGTCCGAGCTTGCAGTGCTCGCGGATGAAACCTGTGTGCCGTCATTTGTCGCGGCTGACTTGCTTTCGCAGGCAGAACACGGCTCGGACAGCCAGGTAATTTTGGTTTCCACATCGCAAGCAGTGATCGACGAAGTTCTGACAGAAGTGGACAGGCAGCTTGAATCGCTTCCGCGAAAAGTACTCGCCAAAACGGCTCTTGAGAATTCGAAGGCGATATTCGTCGATTCGATCGAAACAGGTATAAACCTGCTGAATGAATACGCTCCCGAACATCTGATAATCGCGACGGCCGAGGCCGAGGTTGTCGCGGAAACGGTCACAAACGCCGGTTCTGTTTTTATCGGAAATTATTCGTGCGAGAGCGCGGGCGATTACGCATCGGGGACCAATCACACGCTTCCTACGAATGGTGCGGCCCGGGCATACAGCGGCGTTTCAGTAACGAGTTTTATGAAAACTATCACGTACCAACGGATCACGGAAGAAGGCATCAGAAATCTAGGTCCGGTGATCGAAACGATGGCCGCCGCCGAAGGTTTGGACGCACACAAAAACGCCGTGTCTATCAGGCGCGAATTTATCGGCTAACCAAATGACATTTGATCTGCAAAATCTGGTTCGCGAAAACATCAGGGATCTGAAGCCCTACTCTTCCGCCCGTTCGGAATTTGCCGGCGATGCGGAGATATTCCTGGATGCGAATGAAAATTCATTCGGTTCGCCAGCCGGGGAAAAACACAATCGCTATCCCGATCCGCTGCAAACGGAATTAAAATCCCGAATCGCGGAGATGAACGATGTCACACCATCGCGAATCTTCGTCGGTAACGGCAGTGACGAAGCGATCGATCTATTGTTTCGCATTTTCTGCGAACCGGGCCGCGACGAAGCGATCATCTGCCCGCCGACCTACGGAATGTATCGTGTCTCGGCCGACATCAATAATGTTCGAATCAAAGAGGTTTCTTTAACACAGGATTTTCAGCTTAATCTTCCCACAGTGATCGATGCGATCTCCGGGTCTACGAAATTGATCTTCATTTGCTCGCCCAATAATCCGACCGGCAATCTGATGCAGCGTGAAACCATCGTCGAGATCGCGGAAACATTCGACGGTATTGTCGTGGTCGATGAAGCCTATATTCATTTTGCCAATGAACCTTCGCTGCTTTCGGAGTTGGATCGTTTGCCGAATCTCGTTGTGCTTCAAACCTTTTCGAAAGCATGGGGAATGGCCGGATTGCGAGTCGGGATCGCTTTCGCGAGCGAAGCGATCGTTGAACTAATGAATCGCGTCAAGCCGCCGTATAACGTCAGCAGCATTGCACAGCAGGCCGTACTGAATGCACTCGATCAAATGGCCCGCGTCGAAGCCTGGATCGCCGAAACACTTGCCGAACGTGAACGGCTGAAGACAACGCTTGCACAGCTTAAATTTGTCGAGATGACCTATCCGACTGACGCTAACTTCATTCTCGTGAAAACGGCGGATGCAAATTCGATCTACCGTCACCTGATCGAAGAAAAGATCGTCGTCCGCAACCTAACCAACATCGAGCTTTGCGAAGGATGCCTGAGAATTACGGTAGGAACGCCGAACGAGAACGAGAAATTATTGGAAGCCCTGGGGGAGTTTCGAAAAAGAAAATTAATAATTACTAATGTTAAGCATTATAAAAAAAGTACTTTTCATCGACCGTGACGGAACAATTATTCGCGAGCCGCGTGACTTTCAGGTCGATCTGCTGGAGAAGCTTCGGTTTCTTCCGGGTGCGATAACGAACCTTGCAAAGATCGCGAAAGAGACGGATCTTGTTTTGGTGATGGTCACGAATCAGGACGGCTTGGGGACCGATAATTTCCGCGAATCGGCATTTCACCCGGCTCAGAATTTTGTGTTGCAAACTCTGGCGGATGAGGGAGTCGAGTTCGCGGATGTTTTTGTCGATCGCACTTTTCCGCATGAAAATGCTCCTACGCGGAAGCCAGGAACGGCAATGTTGGGCAAATATATGACCGGCGAATACGACCTTGCTAACTCATACGTCATCGGCGACCGGCCGACCGATGTCCAGCTTGCGAAAAATCTCGGGACAAAGGCCATTTATATTACTAATCCGAATTTCCCACTAGAAGAATTAGCTGTTGCGGATGTATTTACGGTCGCGGCGTGGAACGAGATCTATGAACTTATAAGGCGTCCGCATCGAAAGGCAGCCCATCGCCGAACGACAAAAGAGACCGATATTCTTGTCGAATTAGACCTGGACGGCACCGGGCAGGCGGCGATCTCTACCGGCATTTCATTCTTTGACCATATGCTGGAGCAACTCGCACGGCACGGCGGCATTGACATCACGATCGACGCCAAAGGCGATCTGCATATCGACGAGCATCACACAATTGAGGACGTGGCGATCACGCTGGGCGAGGCGTTTTCGCTCGCCCTTGCCGACAAACGCGGCTTGGAGCGATACGGATTCTGTCTTCCGATGGACGACTGCCTGGCACAGGTCGCGATCGATTTTGGCGGGCGAAACTGGATCGAATGGGAAGCAGAATTCAAACGAGAAAAGATCGGCGAAATGCCGACCGAGATGTTCTTTCATTTCTTCAAATCCTTTTCCGACAAGGCTCTCTGCAATTTGAATATCAAGGCCGAAGGCACGATCGAGCACCATAAGATCGAGGCGATATTCAAAGCGTTTGCCAAGTCGATAAAAATGGCGGTTCGCCGCGAAGGTTCGCAATTGCCAAGCACAAAAGGAGTTTTGTGAAAATCGCGATAGTGAAATACAACGCGGGCAACACAGCGTCGGTCGCAAATGCGTTGCTGCGTCTCGGCGTCGAGCCGGTGATCTCTGACGACGCGGAAGTTTTGAGCTTCGCAGATAAAGTGATCTTTCCAGGTGTAGGCGAAGCGTCGACCGCGATGAATTACTTACGCGAACGGGGACTCGATGAAGTTATTCGCTCGCTCAAGCAACCGGTCTTGGGCATCTGTCTGGGAATGCATCTGATGTGCGAATCGTCAGAAGAGAATGAGACGGAATGCCTAAGCATATTGCCGTATCGCGTCCGTAAATTCCGATCGAAGGAACTCAAGGTTCCGCATATGGGTTGGAACACTATCGACAGATTTAGCTCGCCTCTGTTCGATGATGTTGATGCGAATTCGCATGTCTATTTCGTTCACGGCTATTACGTCGAGCACGGAGAGCAAACGACGGCTTCCTGCGTTTACGGTGACGCATTTAGTGCGGCCATTCAGTACGAGAATTTCCACGCGGTGCAATTTCACCCTGAGAAATCAGGCGCAGCCGGTGAAAAGATCCTGACCAACTTTCTAAATATATGATCGAAGTAATTCCTGCAATTGATCTGATCGACGGAAAATGTGTGCGGCTTACGCATGGTGATTTTGCCCAAAAGACCGTCTATTCGGACGATCCGTTAGAGGTCGCGAAACGGTTCGAAGCCATCGGGTTGAAACGCCTGCACATTGTCGATCTTGATGGGGCAAAAACCGGAAAGCCGGTGAACCTTCGCGTGCTTGAAAGTGTCGCGGGCGGCACTAAACTTCTTATTGATTTTGGCGGCGGGATCAAATCAGAAAAAGACCTCGAAGCTGTATTTGCCGCCGGAGCCTCGATCGCAAATATCGGAAGCCTCGCGGTGAAAGAGCCGGAGACATTTCTTTCGTGGATCGAAAAATACGGCGGCGAGAAAATATTGTTAGGAGCCGATGCAAAAAATGGCATGGTCGCGATAGATGGTTGGCAGACGGAAACCGACATTCCGATCCTCTCGCTTTTGCGCAAGTACGCGGAACGCGGAGTTACCAATGCTTTTGTCACTGACATCGGCCGCGACGGAGCGATGAACGGCCCGTCGATCGAAATATACAGACAGATCGCCGTCGCCGTTCGCGAGATCAAACTGATCGCAAGCGGCGGAGTCAGATCTACCGACGATATCGACGAACTATATCGCATCGGCTGCGTGGGCGTGATCGTCGGAAAAGCAATTTACGAAGGCCGCATTAAACTAGAGGATCTTTCGAAATATGCTGGCTAAACGGATCATTCCGTGTCTCGACGTTAAGGACGGCCGCACGGTAAAAGGAACAAATTTTGTCGGGCTTCGTGACGCCGGTGATCCGATAGAATTAGCGGCAAAGTATTCGAACGAAGGCGCGGACGAGCTTGTCTTTCTCGACATCTCGGCCACCAACGAGGGGCGAAAAACCTTTGCCGAACTAGTGAGCAAGATCGCGTCGGAAATAAACATACCATTCACTGTTGGCGGCGGCATCTCGTCGTCCGGTGACATCGGCCTGCTACTCGATGCCGGAGCGGACAAGGTGTCGATCAATACCGCGGCCGTTAAAGATCCGACGATCATCGAACAAGCGGCCGTTAATTTTGGTTCGCAGTGTGTCGTGCTCGCGATAGACGCGAAACTGACAAACGGACGATGGCTCGTCTATCTGAACGGCGGGCGTGTCGCAACTGAGATCGATGCTATCGAGTGGGCCAAACGCGGCGTCGAGCTTGGAGCCGGTGAGATCCTGCTTACGTCGATGGACGCTGACGGAACAAAGGATGGTTTTGAGGTTGGGTTGACGCGCGATATATCGACGCTCGTTTCCGTTCCCGTGATAGCGTCCGGCGGAGCCGGGACCATGGAAGATTTCGCCGAGGTATTCGCGAACGGTATGGCCGACGCCGCTCTTGCCGCAAGCGTCTTTCATTACGGCGAGATGTCCATTCCCGATCTGAAATCGTTCTTAAAAATGCGAGGCATCGAGGTGAGAATATGAAATTAAATTACGCAAAATATGCCGACGGCCTTATTCCCGCGATCATACAGGACAGCGATTCGGGCATTGTCCTGATGCTCGGATTTATGAATGCCGAAGCGGTCGCGGCAACCAAAACATCAGGCCGCGTTACATTCTTTTCGCGTTCGAAGCAGCAATTGTGGACAAAAGGCGAGACAAGCGGAAACTATCTCGAATTCGTATCAATAGCTGCTGATTGCGACAAAGACACTTTGCTGCTCAAGGCGAATCCCGTTGGCCCGGTTTGCCACACGGGAGCAAATACGTGCTTCGGCGAAGTAAATAAAAACTTTCTAAGTGAACTGGAATCGGTCATCGACGAACGCAGGTCGAATCCGACAGACGATTCCTATGTGTCAAAGCTTTTCGCAAAGGGTATCAACAAGATCGCACAAAAGGTCGGCGAAGAAGCGGTCGAGGTCGTGATCGCCGCAAAGGACGACGATATCGATGCGTTCAAAAACGAATCCGCCGACCTATTTTTTCATTACTTAATATTGCTGCGCGCGAAGGGCATTTCGATGAGCGATGTTCTATCAGTTTTGAAAGAAAGAAGACGGTAAACGTCGATCAGATAATTTTCTTTATTTTTCTTGTTTCGTGTAATTCGTGGAAAAAAGAACTTTATCCACGAATCACACGAAACAAATCAAAGAAAACCACTGATGAATCTCAATTACCCGGATTAAGAATTAGGGAATCACTCAAGAAATCCCAAAACGCTGAGACGGTATATTTAGAAATACATATAGCAGCTATTTCACGATGCCGCGTTTAGAGGTTTCGATAAACTCGACCAGCAGATCTACTTCCTTGCAGTCCGAAATATCCTCTCGAATTCGTTCTACCGCTTGCGACGTGTTCAACTTTGCCGTGAGCAGCAGGTGATATGCGTGGTGAAGTTTCTCGATCGTTTCCTTTGAATAACCGCGGCGTTTCAGTCCGACCTTATTCAGTCCGTAACATTTCGCATGGTTGCCCTGAATGATCGCAAATGGCGGAGCGTCCTTCACAACGACCGAATAGCCGCCGACGAACGCCTCAAATCCGACTCGGCAAAATTGGTGAATGCCCGAATACGCGCCAACATTCGCCCGGTCGGCGATCTCGACGTGGCCGGCCAATGTCGCGGCGTTTGCCATGATGACGTTGCTGCCGATCTGGCAATCGTGCGCCACGTGCGCCTGTGCCATGAATAAATTGTCGTCGCCAATTTTGGTCAGCCCGCCGCCGCCTGCAGTGCCGCGATGGATCGTCACAAATTCGCGTATGTGATTCCGTTTGCCGATCTCGGTCGCGGTCGGTTCGCCTGCGTATTTCAGGTCCTGCGGGGCAAGGCCAATGGATGCGAATGGAAATATTTGCGTCTCATCACCGACAATCGTCTTGCCGTCGATCACGACGTGCGAATCAAGCCGGACACTCGAACCCAATGTAACCGCGTCGCCAACCACACAGAACGGCCCGATGTGGCAGTCGTCGCCAATTATCGCTTTAGGTGAAACGATCGCGTTGTCGTGAATAAAAGTGGCCATATAAGGTAGGAAGGAAGATCAGTCTTTCTTGGGGCGGTCGGCAATGATGCACATTATTTCGGCTTCGGCGGTGATCTGGCCATCGACGCGGGCGGTGCCCTTCATCTTTTGAACTTTGCTGCCGATCCTCAGAGCGATCACCTCAAGTTCCAGTGTGTCGCCGGGAACGACCGGCTTGCGAAAGCGTGCAGACTCTATTCCGCTAAAAAACGGGATCTTCGAATCGCGGTCTTCAAATTCGCGCAAGGCAAGAATGGCACCGACCTGTGCAAGTGCCTCGATCTGCAGGACGCCCGGCATCACCGGAGCACCGGGAAAATGGCCTGCGAAGAACGGTTCGTTTATCGTCACCTGCTTTATCCCGACGATCCGCACCTTCGGCTCCAGTTCGATGATCCTATCGACCAGAAGAAACGGGTATCGATGCGGCAGGATCTCCTGAATTGTAATTGAATCGTAGATAACCATATCGGGCGTCAAACGCTAAAAATCAGCAGCCAGCAGAAGAATTACTTCGACCGGCTGCTGACCTTGTTCAAATAAAACGCTAACGCCTATTTAGGTGTTACGGCTGTGGCCGCCGTTGCCGGACGTGCGTTAAAGAAAACGATGAAATCCTTCGTTACATCAACCTTTGCGGGGTTGAACGCGAGGATCAAGCCAGCGCTGTCAAGCTTTGCGGCGTCCAGGATAAGATCGTAACCTTTCGAGGTCGCATAATCCTGCATCGCTTTGCCGATCTCCTGAAGAAGCGGCCCCATCACCTGCTGTTGGCGGCGTTCGAACTTGGCTTTTGCATCTTCCTGTTCGCGCTTGATTCCTTTCTCCAGCGTCTGATATTCTTCAACCTTTGTTTCAGCCGATTTTTGGTCTATGGGAACGCCGCCGGGTGCATTCACCTGGTCCTGGATCTTTTTGATCTCGACGCCGAGCGTGTTAAAGCGTGTGACCATGCCCTGGATCTTTGTTTCGACCGGCTTGAATTCCGTTTCGAGGCTGTTCATGGCATTCTGATATCGGGTGATGCCGTCTTTACCGTCGAACGCAGCCGTATTGATCACGACCATTTTGCCGCTTCCGGCCGACTGCACAGGCGTCTGAGCAAACGCCGATACCGCAAAGATCGCCGCAAAAACAAAACATGCGGCCGCAATATTAATTCTCTTCATTTTTCTTAATAACTCCTTCGAACTTCGCAAGAACAAGCTGAAACTTGTCTGATATCTATCTTTGAAACAATTTTTGCCTAATATGTTGCCTGCCGTGAAAAAAGAGGCGCAAAGACAGCTATCCTATTTCATAGGCTCGGAGATGTCAATTTTTGAAAGTTTGGAGTTCCGGCTTTAGCCGACCTACTGTCAACGAATGCCCGCTAAAGCGGGAACTCCAAACAATTAAAAAGTTCGTCCGACCGTAAATCTAAATCCGTTTCGCTTACCAGGCAGAAATATTCCCGGCAATTCCTCGGTAACGCCGAATTTTCCATTCGGATTATAATAATAAATAAGGCGGAACGGTACGTTCACGATCGGAACCTGTACGCGAAACTCAATGCCGACACTGGCCTTGAAATCGCTAAGCTTGGTAAATGCCGCATCATCGACCCTTAACAGCGAATTCTGCTGTACTTCTCCGCGAAGATAAAACTGATCTATACCGGCGGGCAGACTGGTCGGGCATCCGAATCGATTACCTCCGCAGAACAGGTTCCGGAATTCGCTCTTGGTCAACACACGGTTGTTGTAGTACAAGATCGAACCGAAAAGGCTTTCCAGCGCAGGTGCGTTGATCAATCCAAGAGCGGTCAATCTTCCGGCGCCGATAAGCCTGTCGTCATCCAGAAATTCACTGTTGATGACCTGCGTTCCGGTTTTACGAAGATTGAAAACACTTCCGACGTCGGCAAACACTGCCATCGTCGCCGGCCCAAAGATCGGTATGCGATATTCGAGATTGGCCAAAAGCTGCGTATCGCCGCCGATGAAGCGATAGTTACGCGAAAGCAATGCGGGGTTGGAACCGTCAAAGCCCGTTACATTTCCAATCGTCTTGATTTCATCCAAAATCGTAGTACCATCAGGGAACACGGGAAATCCAGTCGGTGCGACCGGCGTACCCGACGGATTTGTCGCCACGGAAACATTTCGGCTGGTGACATATGTGTCGAACGGAGCGACCGGCCCGATGGATCGTGAATTGTAACCGCGAATGTCGTTCTCACTTCCCAGATAGTACCGTTCATATACCGGCACACCGCCGACGTATGCGATCGAGTTTGCGTTTCGGATAGCGTCCGTAATAGCGAACGCACCTATCGTTCCCGCTTGTATGCGAAATGCGAAAACCTCAGGATTCTTCGATTTCTTACGTCTGATCGGTATGAACTGTGAATAGCTGACGTTCGGCTGATATGTTCTGACATCGCCGCCGAGGCCGGCTAGCGCGGCCGTAAATGAAAGCGACGTACCGCTTAATGTGTCGATGCCGTTTGCCGCTGGCTGGCGTGTGTCGTAAACGAACGAGCCGGTGATTCGGCTGGTGATGATATTGGGTATCGCGTAGATGACGGGAATACGCGATGCGGGGTCTTCCAATTCGTTGACCGGCGGATCGGTGATCGTCGTCGCGGAAACCTGATAGGTCAAACCGACGCGTGAAAATTGGGTGAACCGGCGCTTCTTAAAAAAGATCTCGGACAGCGGCGCCGTCATAAAGACATTTGCGCCGTAGGTGCTTTGCGTAAACAGATTGCTTTCGTCGACCGTGACCTGCGCCAGCGGGTCAAACGTGAGTTCGTCGAGCAGGCTCTGGTTTTGCGTCAGGAACGTACCTTCGCCAAAGAATCTATATCGCGATGCGAAAAGCGAAAAACCTACCGAAATCGGCCGATCCCGGAAATAGGGTTCCTGATAAGTGAATTGCAGACTCTGCTGACGGTTGCCGATACCGACCTGGAACGAAAGGATCTCACCACGGCCGGCCAAGTTATTGGTCGAATATTCTAAACCAAATGACGAACCGCCGAGTCCGCCCGCTGCACCGTTGAACGAGATCTGCTGCCGGCCTTTCTCGCGGACCTTTACGTTAAGGTCCACATCGCCCTGCTCTTCGTCCGTACGCCTTTCAACGTCCTGGTCCTTATCGATCGGATCGAAGTATTGCGTCTGGTTAAGACGGGCGACTGAGATCTCAAGATAGTTCTGGTTATAGATGTCGCCTTCGTTCAACAGAAACTCTCGACGCAGAACACGGTCGCGTGTAAACGTGTTTCCGGTAAACTCCAACCTTCGTAAGGTGAACTGCTTTCCTTCTTCGATAACGATCTTGATATCGACTATCCCTTCGTTCGGATTGGTCGGGCTGTCCTTGAACTCCGGTTCGTACTCCGCTGTAAACTCCACAAAACCCTGCGAGCCGTAGAGTTTGCTCATGTTTTCGTAAACAGCATCCTGCAGCCGTTTGCCGTCGGCGATCTCGCCGGTTTTGAGGCCGACGTAAGCAAGTATCTGCTGTTCCGAAAATATCGAGTTTCCCTCGACCTTTAGTTCACCTACGCGAAACAGTCTGCCTTCTGTAACGGGAATAATGATCTTTAGCGTGTCGTCTTTCGATGAGATCAGCGGAAGCGGAAGCGTAATGAGCGGAATAAAGTCGGTACGTTTCAGGCCGAGCCCGACAACTTCGGGGTCGCCGATACGTGCTTGAAAATAACCTTTCGACCGCATATACCCGCCGACATTCTTTCCCAGATCGTATTGCAGCTTTCTCAGGTCAAGAATGTCCATTCCCTTTACGCGCGAGATCAATCCCGTTTCTTTTACCAGCGTAAGAGCTCCGCGCAGTTCGCCGTCCTTAAAATGTTCATTCCCGACGAAATCGATCTCAATTATGCGCGAGCGGTTTCCCTGCTCGACCTCGAATGTAACCCCGATAGACGTCGCAGAGACTTCTTCTTCTTTAACATTGACGGTCGCATTCGGATAACCTTTACCAGCCAAAAGCTCGCGCAGGATGCGGGTCGCGTTTCGCGCTTTTACGGGATCGTAGATCGCTTCCTTTGAAACACCGACACGCTTTTCGCGAAATTCCTTTAATATGTCCGATTCCGGAACGGCCTTCATTCCCGTGAATTGAAGATCGCGAATGATCGGCCACTCGCGCACCTCGAATATCACGTTAACGCCGCCGCGAACGCCCTCGGTGGTAAGTACGCGCGTGGAGGTCTTGTCGAAAAAGTTTAACGAAAGGAGTTCTTTTAGATCGCGTTCGAGAGCGGCCGGGTCATATACATCACCCGGCCGCGTCTTGATGTAATACAAAAGATCGTCGTCGCGAAGACGGCGGTTGCCCTGAACATCGACGGTTTCGACTATTTGCTGCTGGAAAGCGGTATTAACTGCTTCGGAAGCCTTGGAATGAACTTCCGCTTTCGCAAGGACCGGAGTCGTAGATACTGCAAGACTCAATAAGACAAGTCCGATTGCGCTCAAATTTCGCATAGAAACGATAATCCCTTATAAATGCATTTGAAAGCCGAGGAGAGCTTCCCCTGTGCCGTCGCTTTGCTGGAGATGACAAAACGTAAGGATAACCAAAAGCAAACGGCATTTCAACGGCGGTATTAGTACTCAACCTAAGATTCGCACCGACTAGCACAGGTTGCCTTTTGCACCAAACGCGATAAAGACCGGATTATACAGACATTTAGCGGAAATTAAAAAGCGCGGCGGCCGTTGATATGGCAAACCACGCTTCAAAAATTAAAGCTGAAATCGGCTTTATCCCAGGCTCTTCGAAAGCATTTCGAGAGCGATCGTTTCTTCGGACACTAAGGCAAATGCGAGTTTGCCGTCCCCTGTTACTATCTCGATCTCGCTGCCGTCTTCGATGTCGCCTTGTATCAGCGCCTCGGAAAGTTCGTCCTCAACGTACTTTTGCAACGCTCTCTTTAGCGGTCTCGCTCCATAGTTACGATCTTGAAACGTCTTATCCATCAGCCATTTACGGGCATCTTCGGACAGCCGTATCTTAAGTCCGCGTTTTTCGACAACGATATTCAAGGCCGCAACCTGAAGGTCGATGATCTGCGAAAGATCGTCTTCGCTGAGTTCGTCAAAAATAATGATCTCATCCAGCCGGTTGATGAATTCCGGTGCAAATGTCTGCTTTACCTGCGACATCACCTGATCTTCCATCTTCTCTCTGGAACTGTCGGCACCGCTCTGAAAGCCCATACTGCCGCGTTTTTGAATAAAACGTGCACCGATGTTCGAGGTCATTATAAAGATAGCGTGTTTGCAATCGACCGTATTTCCCTGTGCATCGGTAAGAACGCCGTCTTCGAAAACCTGCAAAAGCAAATTGAACAGGTCCGGATGCGCCTTTTCAACCTCGTCAAACAGCACGATCGAGTATGGCGAGCGGCGAAGCTTCTCGGTCAATTGTCCGCCCTCGTCGTGGCCGACATATCCCGGAGGCGAACCGATAAATTTAGCCACCGCGTGCTTTTCCATGAATTCGCTCATGTCGAAGCGGATCAGCGAGCGGTCGGAACCGAACAGGAATTGGCCTAATGTTCGTGCGACTTCCGTCTTTCCGACACCGGTCGGCCCGAGAAAAAGGAACGATCCGACCGGACGGCTCGGATTCTTTAGCCCGGCCCGCGACCGTCTGATCGCACGTGCCAGAGCCGAGATCGCCGGCCGCTGCGAGATAATTCTCTTATGCAGTTCGCTTTCTATCTCAAGCAGCTTCTTGGCTTCTTCTTTTTTGATCGAGCTAACGGGAATGCCTGTCCAGCGGGCGATCACGTCGTCCACATCGTCCTTTGTCACCTCGACGCCAAAGAATGAATCTTCGATCGTCTTAAGTTCGTAGGAAATGATCTGGTCTTCGTTTGCCGAAGCCCGCTTCCAGCTATCGACCGTTTCCTTCCACGATGGCTCGCCGACGTTTTCCTGTTGATGCCGCAGTTTGGCCCGCGCACCTGCTTCGTCCAGAACATCAATCGCTTTGTCCGGCAGAAAACGGTCAGGAATATATCGATTCGACTGGAAAACCGCAGCCTCGAGAGCCTCACGCGTGTAGCGGATCTGATGAAAGGCTTCGTAGCGTTCGACAACGCCTTTTATTATTTCCAGCGCATCCTTTTCACTTGGCGGATCGACCTTTATCGACTGAAAGCGGCGTTCGAGGGCACGGTCTTTTTCGATCGTCTTGCGGTATTCCGCCGGTGTCGTCGCACCGATGACCTGTATCTCACCGCGCGATAGCGCAGGTTTCAAAATATTGGCCGCATCCAGCGTTCCCTCGGCCGAACCTGCACCGACAAGAGTGTGAAGTTCGTCGATGAACACAATGCTGTCCGGGTTCTCGCGAAGCTCGGCCATTATCTTTTTCAGCCGCTCTTCAAACTGGCCGCGATATTTTGTACCGGCAACGACAAGGGAAAGATCGAGCGAAAGAATGCGTTTGTTCTCAAGAAAACTCGGAACGCCTTTATCGACGATACGCTGTGCAAGCCCTTCGATTATCGCCGTTTTCCCTACGCCGGATTCGCCGATCAATACCGGATTGTTCTTGGTTCTGCGGCAAAGTATCTCGACAAGGCGTTCGATCTCGGCTTCGCGGCCCACCAGCGGATCGAGTTTGCCATTAGCGGCATCGATCGTCAGGTCGCGCGTGAATTCGCTCAAATGCGGTGCCTTTGTGTCGTTTTCCTTTGGCGCCGAGAACAGATTCGACTTACCGGATTGCCGCATCAATTCTTCGCGTACGTCCTGTGCCCGCAGGCCGAATTGAAACAATATCTCTGCCGCTATCGAGCTTTCTTCGCGGATCAAACCAAGCAAGATATGCTCCGGCCCGATATGTCGGTTCTTTAAGCTGCGGCTTTCTTCGTTCGCGTAAAAAAGTGTCTTCTTGGTCTCCGCAGACAAATGCAGTTCGGCCGACTGCGGAATGCGGTCGCGCACGACAATGCGGTCCTCGACTTCGCGTCGCATCGTATCGGCGGTCAGATTGTGACGGAATGGAAAGAACCGTGCGGCTATGGTTTTATCTTCCCGCATCAGGCCGAGGAGAATGTGTTCCGGTGCGATCACGGGTGAGCCATACTGCAATGCCTCATAGCGTGCAAAGAAAATAACCCGGCGTGATCGTTCTGTATAACGTTCGAACATAAATCAATACGAGGTCTTCGCGTGTATGACAAGTATAGCGAAGACTCCATCGGAGAATCCAAACAGCATTTCTGAATTTAATGAGCTATGCCGTATATACTTGTAAACAAAGGGAAAATCCAGAAAAACTTTAGTTGGTCATCGACGACCTCGAATCGACCTTTATCTTCTTTGGGGCATCTGGCTGCGGAATCTCAAGCACGAGCGGCTTGCCCTTCTTCCCTAATCCGCGAAGAAGTTCGCCGGTCGGCGCGAGTTCCACGCGCGACGAAAGCACCCGCGTAATACGCTTTGGCAGCAGCATCGGGGCAAGCCCGGCGATCGAATCGGCCAGCGAAACAATGTCGCCGCCGCCGGACCAATGCTGGCGGACAACGCTTGCGTCAGTTCGATTCACGAGCCGCAGCAGCGTAAGAGCGACGACATAAAGATCGTCTACCTGTCCGATAAAGGGGAAAAAATCGGGGATAAGATCGAGCGGCGAAATAACGTAAATGATCGCGGCGACGAACAACGCTTTTTCCGCCGTCGGCACACGAGCATCCTTTAACAGGCGCCCGAGCAGCTTGACCATGTTCGGCAGGAACATCAGGAAATTGCCCATTCGCCCACGCGCCTCGCGCCGTTTCAGCTTGCCTTTCGGCCGTTCGATATCGCTCATCGTTTTAACCCGTTCTACCGTTTTCACCAGTCTATGAACAACCCGATGTTTGTGCAAGTTTATACAGGAATGGTTGTATGGTAAATTCTACGAGCAGTTCTCAGTAGTCAGTTTGTCGGTTGCCAGGTCTCGGCTGACTGCTGCAACTGACAACTGACTACTGACGATGATCCTGCAAAACATCCGACAACGAGCGGCCGCCGATCCACAGCATATTATTTTGCCCGAGGGCGAAGATGTCCGCACGCTGCAGGCCGCCGAGATCTGCAGCCGCGACAAGATCGCCAAGGTCACTGTCATTGGCAATGATGAAAAGGTTCGGTCGATAGCCGTCGAGTCGAACGTCAACCTGAACGGCGTCGAGATCCTAGATCACCGCACGTCGCCCGA
>Ga0193752_1001162_pt1 | contig 22553 bp, 22 predicted proteins | sample H1c1metaG_FD_144924 | JGI IMG/M metagenome (GOLD analysis project Ga0193752, IMG submission 144924) | Soil microbial communities from a riparian zone of the East river system, Colorado, United States - H1c1 | ecosystem: Environmental > Terrestrial > Soil > Riparian zone | place: USA: East River...
ATCTGGCCTTCCTCGCGCTGTGCGAGCGTCTGCGCGGCCTGCTCGCCGCGGCACAGCGCAGGAACGGCGAGATCCGCGAGATGCTGGCCGCCTCGTTCGGCCGCCTCAACGCCGAGTTCGGCTTCAGCCTGGCCCAGGGCAAGCCGCTCGACTTCGACCGCTTCACGAGCGAGCTGCAGCTGATCGAAAGCAACTACGTGCAGTACCTCGGCCTGACCCTGGCCCTGCGCCTGGCGCAGCCGAAGTTCATGGAGCAGTTCCGGCGGATGCTGATCTCGAAGCTGCGGGTGGTGTTCGAGAACGCCAGCAGCGAGCTCGAGCTCTGGAACAAGGCGGTCTCGGCCCAGGTCGATTCGCAGCTGCGCGAGCGCCGCAAGGCCTTCAAGCGGCGTCGCGAGACGCTCGAGAAGATCCAGTCCGCGGCCGGCGAGCTCGAGCTGCGCATCGACGAGATCGAGGCGCAGGACCAGCGTCTCGTCGAGTTCCAGGCGAAGACGAGCGAGCTCGCGGAGAACCTGCGCGAGTACGCCCTGGTCGCGCCGTTCTCCACCGACGCGTCGCTGACCGCGCTCGACCTTCCGCTCTTCGACGACGCCGTTCCGGTGGGCGACGAAGAAACGATGCAGCGTCAGGCTTGAGCGGTCGGGGCGCGGCGCCGGCCGGGTTCGCCGGCCGCATCGTCGCCTGGCAGCGCGAGCACGGCCGGCACGGCCTGCCGTGGCAGGGCAAGGATCCGTACCGGATATGGCTCTCGGAAGTCATGCTGCAGCAGACGCAGGTCGCGACCGTGCTGGCGTATTTCGAGCGCTTCCTCGGCCGATTCCCCGACGTTCGCGCGCTCGCCGCCGCTCACCTCGACGATGTGCTCGCACTCTGGAGCGGGCTCGGCTACTACAGCCGGGCACGCAACCTCCATCGCGCGGCGCAGGTGATCGTCGCCGAGCACGGCGGCGAGTTTCCCCGAAGCAGCGTAGCGCTCGCCGCGCTGCCGGGGATCGGCCGCTCGACCGCTGCGGCGATCGCCGCGTTCGCGTTCGGCGAGCGGGTCGCGATTCTCGACGGCAACGTCAAGCGCGTCCTCGCCCGCGTGCTTGCGTTCGAGGGCGACCTGGCCGAGGCCGGCGCCGAGCGCGCGCTCTGGAGCGAGGCGACCACGCTCCTGCCGGCGCGCGGCATCGAGGTCTACACCCAGGGCCTGATGGACCTCGGCGCGACGATCTGCGTCGCCCGCTCGCCGCGCTGCCTGCTCTGCCCCGTGCGCGAGCTCTGCGCCGCGGCGAAGGCGGGCACGCAGGAGCGCTATCCGCTCAAGTCGCGCCGGCTGGTGCGCGGCCGCCGCGACAACGCCTGGCTCGAGCTGCGTTGGCGCGGCCAGGCCTGGCTGGTGCAGCGGCCGCCGAGCGGGGTGTGGGCGGGCCTGTGGAGCCTGCCGGAATTCGACACGCCGGAAGCGCTCGAGGCGATCGTCTCCGGCTGGCCGGGCCGCGGCGAGGCGCTGCCGGCGTTCGTTCACGTTCTCACCCATTTGGACTGGCATTTGCGGCCGCTGCGCTGGACGTTTCCGGCATCGGCATCGGCGCGCAGCGTCGCGCGTTGCACCTCGCTCTGGCCCGGGGGCCGGTGGTTTCCGATCGAAGAGGCCCTGGCCCTCGGCCTGCCGGCGCCGCTGCGCAAGCGTCTGCTGCCGGGCTGAGGCGCTGCCGGCCGGGGCCGGAGGCGCTCAGCTCGCCGTGTGGCGAACGCGCATCAGCGAGTCGATGATGTCGAGCCGTGCCAGGGGATCCAGGGTCAGCAGTCGATGCTTGGCGTCGACCGGCAAGGGCAGGATCTCGCACCACCGGTTGGCCACCCAGCCGGCGCTGTCGAATCGATGCGGCTCGAGGAAGGGCTTCGCGCCTTGCGCCGACAGCGTGGCGACGGCATCGACCAGGCTCTTGACGACGTTGGCATGCGACGCCGCCGGCGCCACCACCGGGTCGTCGGCGAGCGGCTTCGCATCGCCGAGCCACAGGCCGTCGGCCTGCTGCTCGCTCGCGGCCAGCGAGAAGCGTGTCGTGCCGCGGCAGCGCACGAGCAGGATGTTGGCCTCGGCGCTGTCGACCTCGATCAGCTCGGCGAGCGTACCGATGTCGAACAGCGCGACCTGCGCGCCGGAAACGCGGGTTTCGCTGCCGGATTTCAACGCGACCACGCCGAACGGCGACCGCTCGCGCATGCAGCCTGCGATCAGGTCGAGGTAGCGGGTCTCGAAGATCTTCAGCTCGAGCAGGCCGTCGGGAAACAGCACCGCCTGCAGCGGGAACAGCGGCAGCGCCGGGTCGGGCAGGTGGCCGGTGGTCACGTCGGGTCGAGCTCGCGATGGCGGATCAGCGGCGCGGCCTCCTGGGCGAAGCGCTCGGCCAGCCGCTCGGCGAACCAGACCGACCGGTGCTGGCCGCCGGTGCAGCCGATCGCCACCGTCAGATAGGCGCGCTGGTCGGCCTTGAAGGCGGGCAGCCAGCGGCGCAGGAAGGCGGCGATGCGCTCGAGCATCTCGACCGCGTCGGGTTGCGCCGCCAGGTAGTCGGCGACCGCGAGGTCGCGACCGGTTAGCGGCTTGAGCTCGGGCACATAGTGCGGATTCGGCAGGGTGCGGACATCGAAGACATAGTCGGCGTCTAGCGGAACGCCATGCCGGTAGGCGAAGCTCTCGAACACCAGCGTCAGCCCGCTCTCGGGCGCGTGCACCAGCTCGCGCATCCAGCTGCGCAGCTGGGTCGGCCGCAGCTGGCTGGTGTCGACCACGGTCGAGAGCTCGCGCAGGCCGGCGAGCAGCTCGCGCTCGAGCTCGATCGCCTCGACCAGGGCGCCGCGATCGGCGAGCGGATGGGCGCGGCGCGTCTCCGAGAAGCGGCGCACCAGGGCGGCGGTGGTGGCGTCGAGGAAGATCGGATGGACGGCGACGCCCTCGCCCTTCAGCTGCGCCAGCAGCGGCAACAGGTGCGGCAGCGAGGCGGCGCTGCGCACATCGACCGCGATCGCGACCCGGCGATCGTTCTGCTTGCGCTCGAGGCGCAGAAAGTCGCGCAGCAACTCCGGCGGCAGGTTGTCGACGCAGTAGAAGCCGGCGTCTTCGAGGGCGTGGAGAGCGACCGACTTGCCGGAGCCGGAGATGCCGGTGACTAGCACGATCTCTCGGGACGTCGGTGCGGCATCTCCGGCTCCGACGTTGCCGGGCAGGGCTGCTCCCTCTCCGCTTCGCTCCCCTCCCTCCGAGAGGGAGGGGCCGAGCCCGTTGGGCTCGCTCGGGGCGCCGGGGTCGCTCATCTTGCGGTCTTCTTCGCGGGCGCCGGCTTGGCGCTGGATGAGAGCATCTCCTGCGCGTGTGCCAGGCTGGTCGACGACAGCTTCTCGCCGCCGAGCATGCGCGCGATCTCGGCGACGCGCGATTCGCCGGCGACGGCGTCGACGGCGCTGCGGGCCTGGCCCTTGCCGGTCTGCTTGGACACGACGAAGTGGCGATCAGCGCAGGCGGCGACCTGCGGCAGGTGGGTCACGGCGAGCACCTGGCGGTCGCGGCCGAGCTGCTTCATCAATCGGCCGACGGTCTCGGCCACCGCGCCGCCGATGCCGGCGTCGACTTCGTCGAAGATCAGCGTCGCCGGCGCCTCGCCGCCGGTGTCGAGCTCGCTCGTGACCACGGCCACCGAGAGGGCGATGCGCGACAGCTCGCCGCCCGAGGCGACCTTGCCGAGCGGGCGCGGCGTCGTGCCGGCATGGCCCGCGACCAGGAATTCGGCCGATTCCAGCCCGAACGATTGCGGCGCGTCGGTGGCTTCGAGGGCGACCTCGAAGCGGCCGCCGGCCATGCCGAGCTGTTGCATCGTGCGCGTGACCGCGGCGGCGAGCTTCGGCGCGGCGGCGCGGCGGGCGGCCGAGAGGCGCTTGGCCGCGAGGTCATAGGCGGCGCGCGCGGCGTCGCTCGCCGCGCGCAGGCCGTCGAGGTCGGCGGCCGCGTCGAGCGCGCGCAGCTCGTCTTTCCACTGCGTGTGCAGCGCGCTCAGCTCGGCCGGCGGCCGGCGGTAGCGGCGAGCCAGGCCGACCCAGGCCGACATCCGCTCGTCGACGGCGCGCAGCCGCTCCGGATCGAGCTCGGTCCGGTCGAGATAGCCCGTGAGCGTGTGCGCGGCGTCGCGCAGTTGCGCCTCGGCGCCGCGCAGGGTTTCGATCGTGCCGGCGAGCCGGTCGTCGAAGGCGGCGACGCCTTCGAGCGCGTCGATGGCGCTCGCGACCAGCGATTCCGCGTCGGCCGCGCGCTCGCCGTCGTTGCCGGCGATCGACGCCAGGGCGCCGCTCGCGGCATCGAGCAGCGACTGGGCGTTGGCGAGGCGCTTGTGCTCGGCGTCGAGCTCGGGCCATTCGTCGTCGCCCGGGGCGAGCTTGTCGATCTCGCCGAGCTGCCACGCGAGCCGCTCACGCTCACGCTCGAGCTCGCCCTGCTTCGCGCTCGCGGCGGCGAGCGCGTCGCGGGTATCGCGCCAGGCGGCCCAGGCCAGGGCGACCGGCCGGGCGTCGACCTGCGCATAGGCGTCGAGGATGGCGCGGACCGAGGGCGCGCGCGTCAGGCTCTGCCAGGCGTGCTGGCCGTGGATGTCGACCAGCGCCTCGCCCGCTTCGCGCAGCTGCGCGGCGGTCGCGGCGCTGCCGTTGACCCAGGCCCGGCTCTTTCCCTGGGCGTCGATCGTGCGCCGCAGCAGCAGGCGTCCGGCGTTCTCGGCGTCGGCCTCGAAGCCGGCCTCGGCGAGCCAGGCGTCGAGCGCGGGCGGCGCATCGAACTCGGCGGTGATCTCGGCGCGCGGCGCGCCTTCGCGCACGACGCCGGCGTCGCCGCGGCCGCCGAGCGCGAGCTGCAGGGCGTCGACCAGGATCGACTTGCCGGCGCCGGTTTCGCCGCTCAGCACGGTGAGGCCCGCGCCGAGCTCGATCTCGAGCGCGTCGACGATCACGAAGTCGCGGATCGCAAGCCGGTGCAGCATGGCTCAGACCGTTCCGGAAGCCCAGTGCAGCTTGTTGCGCAGGGTCGAGTAATAGCTCCAGCCGCGCGGATGCAGGAAGCGCGCGCGGTGCGCCGAGCGGCGCACGTGGATCCGGTCGCCGTGGGCGAGGCTGGTGAGCGACTGCATGTCGAAGTTCACGCTGGCGTCGCGGCCGGCGACGATCTCGATCGCGACCCTTCCGGAATCGGGCACGACGATCGGCCGGTTCGAGAGATCGTGCGGCGCGATCGGCACCACCACCCAGCCGGCGATGCCGGGATGCAGGATCGGCCCGCCCGCCGAAAGCGCGTACGCGGTCGATCCGGTCGGCGAGCCGACGATCAGGCCGTCGGCGCGCAGGTTGGCGACGAACTCGCCGTCGATCTCGATCTTCAGCTCGACCATGCCGGCGGTGGCGCCGCGGCTGACGATCACGTCGTTGAGGGCAAAGCTCTCGAAGATGCTCGCGCCGTCGCGCTCGACGTTGCCCTCGAGCATGGCGCGCTGCTCTTCGTCGTATTCGCCTTCGAGGATCGCGGCGAGCGCGCTCTCGAAGCCGCCGAAGGCAATGTCGGTGATGAAGCCGAGCCGGCCCTGGTTGATGCCGACCAGCGGCGTGCCGTGGCGGGCGAGCTGGCGGGCGATGCCGAGCATCGTGCCGTCGCCGCCGAGGACGATGGCGACGTCGCAGGCGGCACCCAGCGCCTTGGCGTCGAGCGCCGGCCAGGCGGCGATTCCGGTGTTGCGCGCGGTTTCGGCCTCGATCGAGACCGCGAGGCCGCGGTCGACCAGGAATTTCGCGATCGAGCCCAGCTCCTCGCGGATGCCGCCGGAGTTGAATTTGCCGACGAGCGCAGCGTGCCGGAAGCGGGTCGACATTCGCGGGATTACACCACAGCGACCCTCTTTTGCCGGGGCGAAAATGGGCCTGCTACCCTGTGGGAACCATGCTGGACGAGCGCGCCAAGACCCTCCTGAAAACCCTGGTCGAGCGCTATATCGCCGACGGCCAGCCGGTCGGCTCGCGCACGCTCTCGCGGGCCAGCGGCCTGGAGCTCTCGCCGGCGACGATCAGGAACGTGATGGCCGATCTCGAGGAGCTCGGCCTGATCGCCAGCCCGCACACCAGCGCCGGGCGCATTCCCACGGCGCGCGGCTACCGCCTGTTCGTCGACACGATGCTGACGGCGCGGCCGACGCAGCTGTCCGACAGCCCGCGCGACGCCGCCTTCGAGGCGCATCTGAACGCCGACCAGCCGCAGCGCGTGATCGCCAACGCGGCACAGCTGCTTTCCAGCCTCTCGAGCTTCGTCGGCGTGATCACCGCGCCGAAGAAGCCGAGCGTGTTCCATCACATCGAGTTCATGCGCCTCTCGGAGCGGCGGGTGCTGGTCATCATCGTCGCGCCCGACGGCGACGTGCAGAACCGGGTCATCTTCACCGCCCACGACTACACCAGCTCGCAGCTCCTGGAAGCGAGCAACTACCTGACGGCGCACTACGGCGGGCTGACCCTCGAGGCGGTGCGCGAGCGGCTGAAGACCGAGGTCGACGCGATCCGCAGCGAGATCTCGGCCCTGATGCAGGCGGCGGTGCAGGCCGGCAGCGAGGCGATCGCCGAGAGCCACGAGCAGGTGGTCATTGCCGGCGAGCGCAATTTGCTCGCGGTGCAGGATTTCTCCAGCGACATGGGCAGCCTGAGGAAGCTCTTCGATTTGTTCGAGCAGAAGACGCAGCTGATGCGGCTGCTCGAGGTTTCGAGCCGGGCCGAGGGCGTGCGCATCTACATCGGCGGCGAGAGCATGGTCGTGCCGTTCGAGGAGCTGTCGGTGGTGTCGTCGCCGTACGAGGTTGACGGCACGGTGGTCGGCACGCTCGGCGTGATCGGGCCGACGCGCATGGCCTACAGCCGCATGGTGCAGATCGTCGACATCACGGCGCGGCTGGTCAGCAACGCGCTGAGCGCGAAGTAGGAGCACGACATGCCGAGCCGAGAACGGGTCCAGGCCTTCGTCGACGCCGTGCTCGCCGGCGATTTCGTGCAGTCGATCCGCGACTTCTATGCAGAGGATGCGACCGCGCAGGAGAACCTGAACCCGCCGCGCGTCGGCCGCGAGGCGCTGATCGCGCACGAGCAGAAGACGCTCGACTCCATGGGCAAGGTCTCGCCGCATCTGACGACGCTGCTCGTCGACGGCGACCGGGTCGTCATCGGCTGGCGCTTCGACATGACCTCACACGAAGGCGTCACCCGGCGGCTCGACGAGCTCTCGCTCCAGGCCTGGCGCGGCGACCGCATCGCCAGCGAGCGCTTCTTCTACGACCCGGCGTCGATCCTGCCGGTCGAGGGCGGCTGAGCGGCTCGATTCGACCTCATGCGAAGATGCCCGCCGCGGGCCGTTAGCTCAGTCGGTTAGAGCAGAGGACTCATAATCCTTTGGTCGTTGGTTCGATCCCAACACGGCCTACCAATCAGCGCAGGCTTGGCTTGCGCAAAGCTCGGTCGCACCTAGGGATGGCGCCCCGGCCCCAGCCATCGATCCAACGCCGACTTGAGTGATGCAAGGTCAGTTGGTTTCAGCAGGCATTCGTCGATCCCGGCCGCTTGGTATCGCTGCGTCTCGCCGCTCAAGTCATACGCAGACAGGGCGATGATGGGAATTCGACCGAGGTGCATTTCCTCCCTGCGCAGCGCGGATGCGAGGTCATAGCCGTCCATGTCCGGCATGCTGATGTCGGTCAGGATGAGCGCGAAGGCTCCGGTGCCCCAGAGTCTCAAGGCCTCGATTCCAGTGCGCGCGACCCGGGCTCCATAGCCCAGCGCCGAGAGCTGTTGGGCTATCAGCTTCGCACTAAAGTCGTCATCCTCGGCGACGAGAATCGTCAGAGCACGCTCATTCACGGCCGCACCAGAATCGTTGATGCGGCATCATTCCGCGAGTGGAGCATAGCCACCCTCCCTGGGGTCGCCCACTGTCAACTCTGACAAGTCATCCGCTCGACTGCGCTGCGGCGGGTCCCCAGATGCGGAGGCGCCCGGGCTAGCGTCGACGGCAATCCGTCCGCGTCACTTGGCCGCAACGCGCTTGGCTCTGGCCGGCGAGCCGGCGGTTCCGCGGAGCGCCGCCGGATCCGGAACCCGAAGCTGGTTCTGGAAGGTATCGATCGCGGCCTGTATCTGCTGGACGACGAGCCGGTGGTAGACCGGAGCCTTGCGGCTCTCCAGCGCGTCGATCATTTCATCGTGGAGCCGCAAGGTCTGCGCGGCCCGCGCCGCATCCTGCCAATGGAAATGCCTGACGACATAGGACCGCTCGCGCAGCATGATCAGGATGTCGGCGAGCCAACGATTTCGCGTGGCGCGAGCAACGATGCCATGGAACTCGGCCCGAACTGCGAGCATTCGAACCAGGTCCCGCTTGCCCAGCGCCGCGCCGAATTCCCGATTGGCACGCCGCAGCTGCTCGATTTCGGCCGCCGTGATGTTGGCAGCCGTGGCCGCAGCGGCAGAGCTCTCCAGCTCGATGCGCAGGTCGTAGAGCTTGCGCAGGTCGTCAGCGCCGACATCGACGACGACGGCGACACCCTTCGGCCCGCCCTCGACGAAGCCTCGTTCGAACAGGCGCTTGATCGCCTCGCGAACGGGTGTGCGGCTGACGCCGAACCGGGAAACCAGGTCCCGCTCGGAGATGCGCTCTCGCGGACGCAACGCACCGGAGAGGATGTCGCCGACGATTTCGTCGAAGACGCGGTCCGCCTCGGTGGATCGGGGCGCGATCTTCTTCAACGGCGAGTGGTCAAGGACATCTCCATGACGTGCTGGCGCGCGGCCGCGCGGATTGCCGCCAATTGTCTCCGATCGGTTCTTCCTCATGAAGGTCTTCGGGACGACGACTTCCATCACAGCGCTGCTGTGGCCTGGAACTCGATCAGAAGTCCTGGATCCGCCAAATGGTTGACCTCCACGATGGTGCTCGTCGGCAGCTTGTTCTTGAAGAACTCCATGCGTGAGGCGACGATCTCCTTGAACTCGCGGATGTCGGTCGTGTAGACGACGATGGAGACGATGTCGTCCAGCGTGCCGCCCGCCGCCTCGAGCACGGTCTGCATGTTGCGGATGCACTGCCGGGTCTGCTCGGCCATGTCGCCGGCACCGACGAGCTTGCCGTCGGCATCGCGCGCGAGCTGCCCCGACAGAAAGATCAGTGACCTCGGGTTGTCGACGCGGATGTAGTGGTGGTAGATGGTCTTGCGCACGTTCGCGAACCCGGGCGGATCGCCGCGCGTGATGGTGCTGCTCATATCGAAGCCGGTGAGGGGGAGGGCGCCACGATGCGGTTGCGCAGCACCAGGGCGGGAGATTCGATGGCGCATTCGACGATGTCGCCGGGCTTGAGGAAGAGCGCCTCCGCATTGGCCTTGCCGACGGCGACGCCGCCAGGCGCACCGGTCGAGAACATGTCGCCGGGTTGAAGAGGTATCAGCCGGGAGAAGTGCTCGATGATCGCCGGCAGCTTCCAGATCTGCTCGGAGGTGTTCACGCGCATGCGCTGCTCGCCGTTGACGCTGCAGGTGACCCACAGGTCGTAGGGGTCGGGAACCTCGTCCAGGGTGACGATGCAGGGACCGAGCGGGCCGAAGCCGGGCGCGTTCTTCGACGTCCAGAAGCGCGAGCCCGAGACGACCTCGCGCTTCTGGGTCTCGCGGCAGGTGAGATCGTTCAGGATGGTGATGCCGGCGACATGGTCGAACGCGTGCTCGGCCTTGACCTGGTACGCCGCCTTGCCGATGACGAAGACGAGCTCGGGCTCGTAGTCGAGCTGCTTCACGCTCGAGGGGCGGACGACGTCTTCCTCGTGGCCGGCGAGGCAGGCGTTGAGCTTGACGAAGCCGGTCGGCTCGTTCGGGAGCTCCTTGATGAGACCCGTGCGCTGAAGCTCGGCGAGGTGCGTGCGGTAGTTCTTGCCGACGCACAGGAACTTCTCCGCATCGGGCACGGGCGGCTTCCAGACGACCTCGCGCAAGTCGGTCAGCTCGGCGGGCTTGGCCTCGGCGAGCAGATGCCGAACGCGGGCGAGACCCTTGTCGCCCTCTCGCAGCAGCTCGCGCATCGAGCCGTAAGGAAGCTTGAGCATGTGGTCGCCGGTGATCGCACCGACGTGCAACCTGCCGGCATCGGCGCGAGTCGCGAAAGTGGCCAGTCTCATGATGTGGTGATGATCCTTAGATGTCGAGCTCGATGCGGTCGCCCTGGCAGCGGGATACACAGGGCATGACGATTTTGTTGGAGGCCCGTTCGGCCTGGGTCAGATAGGAGTCGCGGTGCTCGGGGACGCCGGAGACGACGCCGGTGGCGCAATGCCCGCAGACGCCGTACTCGCACTCGCTGTCCATCCTGATCCCCGCCGCCCGCAGCGCCGAAAGCATCGTGTCGCTTTCGCCCACGCGGATTTCTCGACCTGTGCTGTGCTGCACCACGACGAAGTCCGGCGGTTCGGAATCGCCGTCCACCGCCTCCGGTGCAGCAAAGAACTCGAAGTGGAATCGGTCCTCTCGGTCCTGCCGTTCCGCGAAGTCGCGCACGAGGTTCATTATCGGCGCCGGACCGCAACAGTAGACCTCCGTATCCGGGGCGCTGTGCTGCAGCTCGGTGTTCAGATCATAGAGGCCGCCGCTGGTCGAGTCGTAGTGGACATGCACGTCGTGGAAGGACGCCAGGTCGGCAACGCTGTCCCGGAATGCCAGGTCTTCCGGCGAGCGACAGAGGTGCACCCAGCGCGCGCCGACTCCGTCTTGCCGCAGCCGGCGCAGCATGGCGAGGATCGGCGTCATGCCGATGCCGCCCGAGATGAAGAGATAGCGCGTCTTGCCGAAGACCAAGGGGAATCGATCGCGCGGACGCGAGACGCGAAGCGTCGTTCCCGGGCGCGCGTTTTCGGCGAGCCAACGACTTCCGCCGCGACTCTCGGACTCCAGCTTGATGCCGAGCCGGTAGCGGTCCTCGTTCTCGGCCGGACCGCAGAGGGAATAGTGGCGGATGATATCCGTGCCGCATCGAACCGCGACATGCGAACCCGGCGACCAGCGCGGCAGCACGCCGCCGCCCGCTCTGCCGAGCTCCAGGGCGACGACATCGCCCGTCTCCCGGACCGCATCGTGCACCACCACGTCGATCCAGTCGTCGTCGTGGGATGCACCGTATCTCATGCGGCATCCATCCAGCGGGTCACCGACGCACCATCGGCCGCCGGACGGGCCAGCAACGGACGCTCGGTGTTCCGATAGCCCACGTTCACGACGCCCATGATGCGAGCTTCGGGAGGCGTCAACCCGACCAGGCGGTGAACCTCGTCCGATTCGGCGAGAACGCCCGTCGTCAGGAGCGTGCCGACGCCCTCGGCCGCCAGGGCGAGCATCATGTTCTCGATCGAAGCCGCGACCGCGAACTCCTCTTCCTTCTGCTCGACGCGCGGATTCGACGCCGACGCTGCACAGCCGACGACGATCATCACGGGGGCATCCAGCGCCCTCTGGATGGCCCTCTCGGCGTCGCGACCGAGGCGGCGCGCCGCCGTCTCGTACGCGGCGGCGAGCCGATGGCGCGCGTCGGCTGCGAATACGAAGAAGCGCCACGGGCGTGTGCGGTGGTGATTCGGCGCCAGCACGGCGCACTCGATGGCGCGTTCGACCACCTGCCTCGAGACCGGCGTGTCCAGGTACGAATAGATGGAGCGACGCTGCTGGGCCACACGCTGCAACACGTCGATGTCGGTCGAAACCGGGGTGGGAGCAAGTACGGCAGACATGAACTTCAGCGCAATTCCCGTTGACAAACGGGTTGATGCGGCCGACTATACATGCATTGGCATGCCAATACAACATACCGATTGACGCTTCGCTGGAGGTTCCCATGACCGCTCCCTCTCGTTTCCGCATCGCCGCATTCGTCGGCTCCGCCATCGCCGCCGCGCTCGTCGCATCGCCGGCCACCGCCGCGGAAGTGGTGCTTGCCACCTGGGGCGGAGCCTGGGGCAAAGCGATCACCGAGCAGGCGATAGCTCCCTTCGAAAAGGCCACCGGAGTGAAGGTCCGCGTCATCTCCGGCGTGTCGCTCGCCAACATGCAGATGGTGGCGGCACAGCGCGGGGCTCCGAAGATCGATCTCATCATGTCCACCGTCCAGGACGCCGTCGTCGCCTATAACGACGGCCTGCTCGCACCCCTCAGCGCCAAGGAGGTCCCCAATCTCGCCGCCCTGCCCGATAGCGGCATCCGCCGCGACGCCAGCGGCGCGCCGATGTTCGCGGGCATGTGGATGTACCCCTACGGCATCGCCTACCGCACGGACAAGGTCAAGGGGGAGATCAAGTGCTGGAAGGACCTGTGGCAGCCTGCACTGAAGAACAAGGTCGGCGTCTCGTCGCCCAAGTACATGAACGGCTACTTCCTGCTGATGGCCAACAAGATGGCCGGAGGCACCGAGGCCGACGTCTCGCCCGGCTTGGCGATGGTCAAGACGATGGGCCAGAACCTCGTTGCCGTCGCAGACGATTCGGCGACGCAACAGCGCCTTCTCGCCGAGGGCGAGGTCTGGGCCGTTCCGATGATCTCGACTCCGGCATTCAAGCTGGCCGATGACGGTGTGTCGGCCAAGTTCGTGGTCCCGTGCGAAGGCGCACCGGCCGGCCTCGACGTTCTTTCGCTCGTCAAGAATGGACCCAACGCTGCCGATGCGAAGAAGTTCATCGACTTCTACATCTCGCCCTCGACCATCGCCGCGGTCGCCGCCGAGCTGAAGATCACGCCGGTCAATCGCAACGCGAAGATCTCCGCGGAGCAGGCGAAGTACACGATCTCGGACGCCGACTTCAGCAAGCTCACGACTTTTAGCGACAAGGCCATCGCCGACAACCGCGCCAAATGGCAGGACTCGTGGGACCGCGAGATCGCGCCGATGACCAAGCGCTAGTCGCGACGCCCTGCCACATGCCGTTCATCATCGCCAACGGCGTCCGCACCCACTATCGCTCGGTCGGGGACGGTCCGCCGTTGTTGCTCATCGCCGGCAACGGCATGGAGCACACCACCTTCGACGAGCAGCTGCCGAGCTTCTCGAAGCACTTCCGGTGCGTCGTCTATGACTTGCGAGGCATCGGCCAGAGCGACGTCCCCGATGGCGGCTACGACACCCGCACGATGGCCGCCGACGCCTGGGCGCTGCTCGATGGCATCGGCGTCGAAGCCGCCCACGTCGCCGGATATTCCCTCGGCGGCGCCATCGCCCAGGAAATGGCGGCCGCAGCGCCTGAGCGAATCCGGAGCCTCTCGCTCTACTCGAGCTTCGACAGGGCCGATCCCTACCTTCGGCTCCGGTACGAGCTGCTGGTGCGCATCGCACTGGAATCGTCGCCGGAGGTGTGGGCGCTGTTCAGCGCGTTCTCCGCGTTCGGCGCCGACTACGTCGACGCCCACGAAGCGGCGGTCCGTGAAGAGATCGCCAAGCGTATCGCGCGGTGGAAGGGCGATCGCGCGCCCTCTCGGGTCGGCCTGGCCGGCCACTACCGCGCGGTCTTCGAACACGACTCCACTGCACGCCTGCGGCAGATCGCCTGCCCGACGTGGATAGCCGTGGGCTCCAAGGATCCGGTGATGCCGCCCAGCTATTCCCAGCGGCTCCAGGCCGCCATACCGGGCTCGCGCCTGGAGATCTTCCCGGACCGCCCGCATCGAATCCTGAATTTTCAGGCGGAGGCGTTCACTCGCAGGGCGCTTGAATTCCTGCTGTCGCAGCGCCTGTCCTAGGCCGCCGCGACGAGCTGTGACGCCCGATCAGTCGCCTTTGCGGTCGAGCTGCGTCGAGGAGACGACGAAGCCGCGCTCGTGGCTCATGCGCCGGCGTCGCGTCTCGCCTGCGCTTCTTTCGACCAGCGCGCCCCCGAGGTAGACCGCCGCAATGCTGTCTCGCAGCGCACGAATGTCGCGCAAGGGGTCGGCGTCGAGCACGAGCATGTCGGCCATGCGTCCGGCCGCCAGCGTGCCGACGAGCTGATCCCATCCGAATGCGCGCGCATTCGTCGCCGTCGCGGAGACGATCGCCGCCATCGGCGGCATGCCGAGCAGATCGACCATCAGCTCGATCTCCCGGGTGTGCCACTGACCGTAGGGCGTGACCGAGAACCCGGCCTCCGAGCCCATCATCAGCGGGATGCCCGCCTCGAACGCACGTCGATGGATGTCGGCGAGCGCGTCGAGCTCGCGCTTCTTCGTGTCGATGTAGTTGGGATCGACGCCCACCTCGCGTCCGTGCTCGACGATGTTGGCCGTGAAGGTCATCGTCGGGCAGATAGGCACCTGCAGGTCGCGCACCTCGCCGACGTCGCCCGGCCGCATGTACGAGGCGTGGATCAGCCAGTCGACACCGGCGCGCGCCGCCTGCACGACCGTTTCGGCGTAGCGCGCATGGATCGTCGTCTTGCGACCGAGACGGTGCGCCATGTCGACGATGGCCTTCATCTCGTCGTCGGTGAAGCACCCGCTCGCGTCGGCCAGGCGCTCCTGCGCCTGGCTGTCGCCGCTGATCTTGACGAGGTCGACGCGGTTCTTCACCTGCCGACGAACCTCGGCCGCCATCGCGTCCCGCGTCGAACAGAGCACGCCTTCCGCTGAAGCGGGCATGCCGAGCCAGCTCGGAAAGTAGTCGGCGAAGCCGCCGTCGGCGACGATGTGGCGGCCGGCCGCGAAGATGCGCGGGCCGGGAAACATGCCGCTGGCGATCGCATCCCGGCAGGTCACCGCCACGTTCCAGGTCGAGCCCGAGTCGCAGAACGACGTGACTCCGCTGCGCAGCACCTTGCCCGCGTTCCAGACGGCGCGAACCGCCGACCATTCGGCTCCGCCGTAGACGTCGACCTCTTCGGCGCTGCGGCCTTCTCCGTAGGAGATATGGCAATGGGCGTCGATCAGGCCGGGGACCACCCACTTGCCTCTCAGGTCCACGGTCTCGTCGGCTGCCTCGTCGCCCTTCCCGGGTGCATTCGGGCCGGCCGCGACGGACACGACGCGACCACCCCGGACGCGAACTCGCGCATCGGCGACGGGCTTGCCCCCGCTGCCATCGATCAACGTCGCGCCGACGAACTCGACGACACGTTCGCCGTGGGGCGCTGCGCCCGCAGTGGGCACCGGTTTGCCCTCGTCGCGCTGCTTGGCCATCGCGTCTTGTCCTTTCCTCAGACAGAGCTCGATGTTGTAGAGCTTCATGCAGTTGCCGGCGACCACCTTGAAGCGTTCCTCCGGCGACATGTCGCCCAGCACCCGCTCGACGTTCTGCGTCGTGTTCGGGTAGGGGCACGGCGGATGCGGGAAGTCGGAGCCCCACATCATCCGGTCGACACCGATCTCGCTGCGCAGCTTGGAAGCGAGCGGATCGTTGATGATTCCGGCGTAGATGTTCTCCTCGACGTAGCGGCTCGCGGGCTTCTTCTTCAGGTGGTCGAAGCCCGGGAAGGTCTGGATGCGGTTGAGGCGGTATTTGAGGATCGGCAGCCAGGACGCGTCGTATTCCGAGAGGACCACCTTCAGCTTCGGGAACCGATCGAAGATGCCGCCGAAGATGAACTCGTTGGCAAGCGCCGGCGCGGCTTCCGCGAACAGCTCGAGGAAGCTCTGCGGCACGTCCTCGCGCTCCTTGTCGCCGTGATAGGTGAACGGATCGCGTACCCGGCCGGTCACGATGTGCAAGGTCACCGGCAGCCCGGCCTCCTGCGCTGCTGCCCAGAACGGGTCGTACTTCTTGTCGCGGTACGGCGCGGCGCCGTCCATCGGGCTCGTGCCGATCAGGATGCCGCGCGCCCCCCGCTTGAGAACGCGCTTCAGTTCCTTGAGCGCCCACTCGACGTCGATGACCGGGATCATGGCGTTGGCGAACAGGCGCTTGCGATCCTGGGAACAGTATTCCTGGATCCAGTCGTTGTAGACCTCGGCGCACGCGTTGCGTGCGGCGCCGTTGGGCATGCGCGGGATCCATAGACCCCAGGTCGGGTAGAGAACCTCGGCCGCGATGTTGTCCTTGGCCATGAGCTCCAGGCGGTAGGCCGGGTCGGAGCCGGCCTTGGCCAGATCTTCGAGCCGACGATCGACGCTGTTGGCGGAAACCAGCTCGTCCATCTTTGCCGCTTCGCCCGGACGGCCGACGTAGAAGAACAGGCCCTCGCGGCCTTCGAAGCTGCTCACTTGCCGGGGGACGTCGTTCGGGAAACGATCGCCGAGCGTCTTGGTCCAGAGGTCGCCCGGTTCGAAGACGTGCGAGTCTGCGGAGATGATCAGTTTTTCCATGGTGCTAGGGTTTGAGTGTCACTTGAGGCTGATGCCCATTTCCTTGCCGAGCTTCGAGTACATCGCGTAGTCGGCGTCGAGGTACTGGCGGAACTCGTCCGGCGTGCTGGCGATGGGCGTGATCGCCATCTCCTTGAGTCGCGCGGCGATCGGCGGATGCTTCATCGCCGCGGCGAACGATTGCTGAAGCTTGGCGACGATGTCCGGCGAGGTGCCGGCCGGCACGAGCACGCCGTACCACGGCGGGATGGCGCCGCTCGGAAATCCCGACTCGGCCATCGTCGGGATGTTCGGAGCCAGCTCCGAACGCATGGGCATCGCAATGGCGATCGGGCGGACCCTGCCGCCGCGCTGGTACATGAGCACGTCCGGCACATTGCCGTAGGCGACCTGGATCTGACCGCCGGCGAGCGCGGTCATCGTCTCCGACATCCCCTTGTAGGGAATGTCGACGAGCTGAATCTGGGCGACCTGCTCCAGTCGCTTCCCATTGACGTTGCCGCTGCTGCCGGGGCCGAGGGAGCCGATGCTGTAGGTGCCCGGCTTGGCCTTCGCCAGCGCGACGAACTCCTGGAGTGTCTTCGCCGGCGAGTCCTCCGGAACGGCCACGAACTGGGCGATCGTGCCGAGCAACGTCACCGGCGCGAAGTCCTTCTTCCAGTCGTAGTGAACCGGGGCGCCCAACGCAGGCGCGGAGACGATGTTGGTGGCCGTCGCCAGCACCGTATAGCCGTCCGGCCGGGCACGCGCGACAGCGGCCGTGCCGATCATGCTTCCGGCGCCGGGGCGATTCTCGACGACCACCGAGTGGCCGAGCGTTTCGCTCATGCGATCGGCCACGAGCCGCAGCAGGATGTCGAGCGATCCACCGGCGGCGAACGGGTTGATGATCGTGACGACCTTGGTTGGATAAGGCTCGGCCGCGACGCCGCCGAGCGGCGAGGTGCCGAAGGCCACGATGACCATCGCACCGAGGAGACGAGCGACCTTCATGCGGACCTCTCGAAGGTGGAGGCGGACGAGGAATTGAAGGCGGCGACCGCCTGTGCATTCCACCCGGCGTCCTGCCAATCGACGAATGCGAAGCGGCGGCCGGATGCATGTTCCAGACCTCCGCGCAGGGCGCCGGCCGCCGTCGAACCGTAGAAATTCGCGAACGCGTCGGGAAGCGGCCGGCTGAAGGGCGTCGCGAGCCAGAGGCGCAGCAGCGTCCTCTTCTGCGCCGGATCGGAATGATCGCGGTAGTCGGTGCGGGAGTGGTAGGTGACGTGGCTGTTCAGGAGCTGGATGTCGCCGGGCTGCATGTCGAACGTCAAGCCCAGCTCGTCGGCAAGCGCCGAGACCATGACCAGCGCTTCCTGCTGACGCTCGGTCAGGCGCGCAACGCCGTCGATGCGCTGGGCGCTCTCGATGAAGGTGCGTGTGAAATAGCTGGTGAAGTGACCGTCGCGCTCGGCAAAGACGGGCCGCTCGTACCAGGGCGCTTCACCGGCGACCTCCTCGCCTTGGCGGCTGAAACAGAACGGCTCGTACAGGACTTCGAGCAGATCGGGTCGGCGCGCCAGCATGGCGTTGTGGATCGCCGCCGCGCTGACGATCTGGCTGCTGCCGCCCCATTCGGCATTGCGCACGCACAGCAGGCCGAGAACATCCGCCAGGTCGCAATGGAAGCGCAGCGGGCCGGGGGCGCGGAACGCCCGGCTCGTGCCCGTGCCCGTCTTCTCGCCGACATCCTTCACCTCGGCGAGCAGCTGCCAATGGCGGGTCTGATTGATCGGAACGCCCAGCTGCATCCCGATGCCCCAGAACAGCAGCTTGCGATCGTCGCTCGACAGGTCACCGATCGGCAAGCCGCGAAGCATGACGAATCCGCGGCCCGACTCGAGCTGCCGGCCGAGCTCGATGAAACGCTTCCGGAGTCCGGGGACGGCGAAATCACCGCGACGCATGGCCTCCGGAGCGAGGGCGCGCGATTTCACGGCATCGAGTGCGGTCCACAGCGCGTCGACATCCGAGGCGCTCCAGCGATCGATCCAGTCCTCGCCTTCTGCCAGGCGCTTGCCGTCCCACACGAGCGGGCCAACCACGGGTTTCATGTCCATTCGGGTCTCACTGCGTGACCGGCTCGTTCGCCGACGGCCAGATGCGGCGATACAGGCGCGTCAGGATTTCGCCGCTCGTCACCGGCCGATCGGGATCGACGGTGCTGTGGAACGTGGGTGCGAGCTCGACCTTGCCGGCGCGCTCCTGCAGGATCGGCGCGATGACCGCGTCGTAGCTCGGATTGAGGAAGAACGGGATCGAATAGCGCTCCCTGCCGTAGCGGTTGATGACGCGGTGCGGTGTCGCCAGCAGCAGACCGTTCGTCCAGACCTTCATCGCCTCGCCGAGGTTGACCACGAAGCTGCCAGGGATCGGCGGCACGCCGATCCATTCCCCCGATTCGCCTCGAATCTCGAGTCCACCGGTGTCGTCTTGGGCGAGCAGCGTGAAGGCGCCGTTGTCGGTGTGCGGACGCGTGCCGAAGCGGCCGTTCTCGAGGCTCGACGGGCTTTGCGGCGGATAGTGGAGTAGGCGCAGGAGCGCCATCGGCTTGTCGAAGAAGCGAAGGAACGTCGCTTCGGGAAGATCGAGTCCGAGCGCAGCAATGGCGACGAGGTCGCGAGCCAGTCGGGTCACGCCGGCGACGTAGGCGAGCACCTCTTCGCGCATCCCGGGCATGGCCTCCGGCCACGGCGTGATGCCGTGAAGCGGCTTGCCGGCGAGGACATCCGGGTCGTCCGCGGCGTGCTCTTGCCAGACGTGGAAGCTCTCCAGCTCATTGCCCTTGAGCCCGGGATCGTTGCCGAGCTGCTGCATCGGCAGGTAACCGCGCCAGTGCTTCGAGTTCGCCATCGAAAGCGCCGCCTTCTGCTCCGGCGGGAGATCGAAGAAGGTGCGCGCGAGATCGAACATTCGATCCGTCAGGACGCTGGATACGCCGTGGTTGACGATGTAGAAGAAGCCGACCGTGCGACAAACGTCCACAAGACGCCGCCCCAGGTCGCGGCGTACCGCGAGGTCAGGGTGGCGAAGTTGCGCAAGGTCGAGGACGGCGACGCTGGACATCGTCACTCCGCCTTGATGTTCTCTTCGCGGGCGATGCGCGTGTAGGTCGCGATCTCGCCGCGCATCGATTCGCCGAAGCGCTGCGACGTTGTCGCCGCCACGTCGAGCCCCAGGTCGGTCAGCTTCGCCCGCACGTCAGGCGCGTTGAGAACGGCGATCAGGTCCTTCGAAAGCCTGTCGAGCAACGGCGCCGGCGTCGCGGCCGGAGCGAGAAAGCCGTACCAGGCCGCCTCCTTGATCGATGGAAACCCGGCCTCGCCGATCGTCGGTATCTCGGGCGTCGCGGCCGTGCGCTTGTCGGTGATGGTCGCCAACATCTTGATCCGCTTGTCCTTGTACTGCTTGATCGCGGAGGGAAGATTCATCATCGCGAGCTGGATCTGACTGCCGGCGACTGCCAGCAGGATGTCGGCCTGACCCTTGAACGGAACCTGGGTGAATACCACCTTCTCCGCCTTCTCGACCTGCACCGCCACGAATTGGCTCTGGCTGCCGGTGCCGCTGGTGCCGAGCATGATCGGGTTCTTGGTCGATCGCGACCATTCGAAGAGCTCTTTCATCGAGTTGAAGGGCGAGTCCGCCGGCACGATCCACGCGTACGGTGCGTAGCCGACCAGAGTCAGCGGCGCCAGCTCCTTCAAGGTGTCGTAGGGGAGGTCGCTGCGTATCGCCGGCATCGTCGACAAGCCGTTGGCCTGCAGCAGGATCGTCTTGCCGTCCGGTTTCGATTTGGCGACGGCGCCGGTGCCGATGATTCCCGCGGCGCCCGGGCGGTTGTCGACGATCACCGTGTGATGCGCGGTCGTCTCCTGGAGCTTCTGCGCGACGGTTCGAGCGATCGCGTCGATGGTGGACCCGGCGGCGAACGGAACGATGATCCGCAGCGGCGTGTTGTCGGCTGGCTGCGCGGTCGCTGCCGTGGAGACCAACGCGACGAGAGTGGCGAGGGCCAGGCGGCGGGCGACGTTCATGGGCTGCGACTCGTCAACTATGTACACCTTGATGGTATACCAGTGACCGTGCCTGTCAAGCGGTATCAGCGCGTGGCGTCACCGATGCCGAAGAAGCGATCGACGCCGATCAAGCGCTCGACGACGAGGACCGCGGCCGTTGCTGCGACGACCAGCAGGGTAGACACCGCCGACACCGTCGGATCGAGGTTGAACTCCATGTACTGGTAGATGGCGATGGGCAGCGTCCGCGTGTCCGGCGCGATCAGGAAGATCGTCGCCGCGAAGTCGTCGAAGGACATCACGAAAGCGAACATGGCTCCCGCCACGATGCCTGGCCGGATGAGCGGAAGCGTGACATGCCAGAACGACCGGAACGGTCTGACCTTGAGGCTTGCCGCGGCCTCGTCGAGCCGCCTGTCGTAGCGACCGAGTGCGGCGAGGACGGCGCGGAACGCGTACGGGAAGGTGATGGCGACGTGCGCGCCGACGATGGCCGGGATGCCTGCGCCGACGCCAACGCGACTGACAAAGACGAGGACGGCCAGGCCGGTCACGACCAGCGGGAGAAGGATCGGCGACATGAAGAGCGACTCGAGCGCGCGCGCGCCCCGTCCCGGCCGGCGCCACAACCCGTAGGCGGCGAGCGTGCCGATCGTGACGGAAATCGGCGTCACCAGCGCAGCGACGGTGAGACTCGTCAGGAAGCTGGAGATGAACTCATCACGGCGAAACACGTTGACGTACCACTTGAACGACCAGCTCCGCGGCGGAAAGGTCGCGTAGGCGTCGCCGCCGAACGACATCGCGATCACCAGCGCGATCGGAACGAACAACAGGGCGAAGGCGCCGATGCGCGTCAGCCAGAGCGCTCCGATGCCGACACGAAGCCGAATCCGGGCCGCGGCGCCGCGGTGGCTACGCATGGTGACTCCGCTGCCCGAAACGTCCGGCGAGCCAGAGGCAAGCCACGGTGAACGCGAGCGCCACCGCGCTCAGCGCCGCCGCGACCGGAAGGTTCTGCGCGAACAGAGCCTGGTCGTAGATGGCGTTCGCGACCATCCGTACCGCGCTGCCGCCGAGAACGAGCGGCGTCGCGAATGCGGTGCCGGCGAGCACGAAGGCGAGCGTGCCGGCGGCGAGAATGCCAGGCGCCATCAGCGGCAACGTCACCCGGAACAGCGTGACGACCTCGTCCGCCCCGAGGTTGGCCGCCGCCTCTTCGAGCGTCCGATCGAAGCGCTTGAAGCTCCCCGCCAGGGTGAAGACGACGAAGGGAAGCACGAAGTACACGAGTCCGATCGCGACGCTCGTCTCGTTGCGGATCAGCGGCACGAAATCGTTTTCCGCGATCAGCCCGGTCGCCTGCAGCGCGCGGTTGACCAGTCCGTTGTTGCCGAGCGCCAGCAGGAGGGCGTAGAGGCGGACGATGAGGCTCGTCATGAACGGCACCGCGACCAGCACGATGAGCGTGGCGCGGACGCGCGCCGATGGCGTCCTGACGATCCAGAAGGCGATCGGCAGGCCGAGCAGCAGGCTGCCGATCGCCGCGACCGCCGAGAGCCGAAAGGTCGTCGCCAGGGCCGAAAGGTACAGGGGGTCGGTCAGAACGCGTGCGTACGTCGAGAGACCGAGCTCTCCCGAAGGCAGGGCTCCGATCCGACCGGTGGCGTGAAAGCTCCAGCTCAGAAGGTCGAGCAGCGCGGCCGCGAAGACGGCGAAGACGAGCAACCCCGGCAGAAGGAGCAGCCGGGAACCGAATGCCGGAGCGCGTCTGGCAGTCATCGACGGATGACCCGCACCACCGCCGGGTGCCAATGGAGGACGATGTCGTCGCCGACCTGCAGTCGAGCCGCGGCGTGCTCCGCCGGCACCTTGACCATCAGCTCGTGCGTCCCCAGCGCGGCGCGCATCTCGACGTATGCCCCCATGTAGGCGCTGGCGACGAGCCGGCCCTTGGCCTGGTTTACCGCGGGACTCGGTGTCTCGCCCGGCGCGCAGACGTAGATCGATTCGGGTCGGATCAGGAGCAGGGCGGCGCCATCCGGCTGAGCTCCACCCGCGACGCGCACGGTGTCGCCCCAGGGGACCGTGAAGCTCGCCGCATCGCCATCGGAGCCGACGAGCGTCGCCTCGATGACATTGG
>Ga0193752_1001163_pt1 | contig 22544 bp, 16 predicted proteins | sample H1c1metaG_FD_144924 | JGI IMG/M metagenome (GOLD analysis project Ga0193752, IMG submission 144924) | Soil microbial communities from a riparian zone of the East river system, Colorado, United States - H1c1 | ecosystem: Environmental > Terrestrial > Soil > Riparian zone | place: USA: East River...
CTTGTGCTCAACGCGATCCGAAACAAAATTGTATTAAGAGTCTGTGCGGTAATCAAAGCCCAGAAAAACTATAGCCCCAGTTTGGTTTTGTCATAGGAATCGCAATGACGTCTCCGACTGCCTACTAGCCTACTCCCTACTCTCTTGGACTAAGCAAATAGCGCAGCTATTTGCGCCTCATAATTCTTCATCACCACCTTCCGCTTCAGGCTCAGTTTCGGGGTAAGCTCACCGGAATCAACAGAGAATACACGCGGAATCAGCATGATCTTTTTGATTTGCTCGTACTGCGCAAGATTCTTGTTCGCAATCTCCACTTCCTTCATGATCCTGTCGCGCACGTCTTTGTTTGCAGCAATCTCTTCGTTCGAAGTTCCAATATCGATCTTCTTGTGTGCCGCCCATTCCCTTACGAACGAAAACGCCGGAACTACAATTGCCGCCGCGAATTTTTCTCCTTCGCCAATGATCATCGACTGCTCAATGAACCGCGAAGCATTCAGGAAATTCTCGATACGTTGCGGAGCGATATATTTTCCACCGGAAGTTTTGAAAATTTCCTTCTTGCGGTCTGTGATTTTCAGGTAACGTCCCTCAATGAACTCACCGATATCGCCGGTGTGAAACCAGCCTTCGGAGTCAATTACTTCTGCCGTGGCGTCGGGACGGTTCCAGTAGCCTTTCATCACGTTCGGACCTTTCACGAGAATTTCTCCGTCCTCCGCAATTTTCACGGTGTTGTTCCGGATCACCGCGCCAACCGTTCCGAACCGGATCCCATCGCGCTCCAAAGTATTCACAGCAATAACCGGCGACGTTTCCGTTAATCCATAACCTTCCAGCACCGGCATTCCGGCCGCCCAGAAAATCTTGCAGAGGCGCACGTTCAATGCAGCTCCACCGGAAACCATGCAGCGTACATTTCCGCCAAGCGCTTCACGCCATTTGCTGAAAATAAGTTTCGATACAATGCTCAACCGGAAATTGTACCACCACGAGCGGCGTGAATCAATATCATATTGTTCGCCAAGCTCAACAGCCCAGAAAAACAACCAGCGTTTAACGCCTTTGAGTTCTTCTCCTTTGGTGATGATGCGGTCGTAAACTTTTTCAATCAGGCGTGGCACGCAGGTAAACATTTCCGGTTTGAGTTCACGGATATTCTCGGCCACTTTCTCCAGGCTCTCCGCGTAATAAATCGAAGGGCCGCGGTAGAGATAGAGATAACTGAGCATGCGTTCGTAAATGTGATTGAGCGGAAGAAAACTCAATGCCCTGTGCGTGTGGTCAACCGGTGGCAGGTCGCAGAGGATGGTAAAATTGCTCACGAGGTTATTGTGCGTAAGCATCACTCCTTTGGGCGTGCCCGTTGTTCCGGATGTATAGAGCAACGTCAGCAACGTGTCGGGAGTGGTCTCTCTTTTCACTGCGTCAATTTCACCCGTGTGCGGATTCTTTTTTCCATCTGCAACGACGGTCGTCCAGCTGGGAAAACCGGTATTCTCTTCGATCGTGTAGACCTGGACTTTGCATGCTACGCTGGCCGCTGCTTTGGAAACTTTTTCTCCGAGTGTAGAAGTGTCGGTGAAGAAAGCAACAAGCCCCGCGTCTTTGATCACGAATGCGAGATCGCCTTCGGACAGATTCGGGTACACCGGAACAAGAACCGCGCCCGACAATTGCACACCGAAATCGATGATGTTCCATTCCGGGCGGTTCGCTGCCATAATGCCCACGCGGTCGCCACGCTTCACGCCCGATTGAATCAGCCCCGCTGCAACATCATGCATCGCGGTGATTGCTGTGCTGGCCGACCAGGTCTTCCACACACCATTTACTTTTCCTGCGTACATATCGGGTTTGTCACCAAATTGTGCGGGATAAAAATCGAGAAGGTCAAATACACGCGTAGGTTCGCTCATACAGGCTGAATTAATTGACTAAATATACGATTTCAGAGGGAAATTTTATTCGCCGATGGCGTACATTTCAATACCGATGACCAGTTTGGGCATGTCAGGATATTCGCTCAGCGGAGGATTGTCTATAATCAGTTCGGTCATCCTGTACATAGCGAATACAGAAGCCCACTCCCAGCCGAACCGTGCGGTAAGTCCGTAGTTCAGGCGGTTTACGTATTGAAGCTGGGTGTTCTTCACGCGGGTACGTCTGTGCGCAGCAACCTGTGAATTGGAATCGTAAAATTCATCGACGTAGAAATGTGCCGCGCGCATAGCGTAATCGCCGTAGAAACCAACATCCAGGTAAATGCCCAGGATATTTCCGCGCCTGCCGAAATTAATCCGGTCGCACAGGGCAAATGAAATATTGTGCAGCGACAACCGCTCGCGTTTGTGATTCCCGGAGAATCCCGGAAGCAGCTTCGTTTGTTGCTGGTTGATCACAAAGCGATCGCAGCGATAACCGAAGTCCAGTACGAGTGCATTCCAGCTGCATATCTTTGCTTTGCAACGCAATTCGCTGCTCACGGAAGTGCTCCAGAAATTAGTTTCCGCGCCGGTTTCGTAGAGCGGTGCAAACACCCCGATCTTCATGAGGTGGTGTACATACACCGACCTGTTCTTCCCGAACATTGGAATTTCGCTCGAGGTATCCGGTTCTTCGTGCAGCAATACACGCTGTGCAACCAGGCTTCCTGATTGTACAACGCAGAGCGCGAACAGTATTTTAAAAACCAGTTTCTGCATAATAACCTCGGTACCACACGCAAAGTTTATATTCTTCGGTGCGTTCAATCATTGCGAAATAGAGTGAAACAGGATCGGGCGTTGACACTTCAATAACGTTGTATTGAACCACCCGCCCTTTGCTGTCGGTGAAATTCCAGAAAAGCAATTGTGTTTCCGGGTCTGCTGTCAGGGAATCAGCAATGCCGGTAATGTGAATGGTTATGCCTGTTGCCGAACGAACGAATTCAAACGAAGGATCTGCCGGTGTAAATCCGTCGCGAAAAAAATATCCCGCCTGCGGCATTCCGTAACCGTGTGCGTAATCGTAATACGGATAGAGATGCGCGGATTTACGCAGAGAATCAATTGTTCCCATCGCTGTAATTTCCGGGTACTTCTGCATGAGGCAGGCAGCGAAACCTACAACCAGCGGACACGAAAAAGATGTTCCTTCTCCTTCTTCAAACAAATCACCTTTCTTATCGTGGCCGGCAACAATCACATTTCCGGGCGCACAGATATCCGGTTTCCTTCTGAAATCCGGCGGAGGCCCCATAGCGCTGTAATCGGCAATGAATCCTTTTTCACCCATTGCGGTGACAGACAAAACGCTGTCGGTTTCTGCAGGTGCAAGCAGTTGCGGATTGGAGCCCATGCCGTTATTTCCTGCTGCGGCAATCACCAGTATTCCTTTGGACGCTGCGACTTTGCATGCACGTGAGATCACCGGTTTGTTTCCATCAAGGTCTTCTGCGAAATACGCATTCTCATTGGGACCGCCGGAAATATTCACGATGTGCGCACCGACCTGGTCGGCCCATTCCAATCCGGCGATGTATCGTTCCTCTGCGCGGTATTGATTGCCGTATTCTTTTGAAATTATTCCCAGGAAAAAATTGGCATCCACAGCCATTCCCATCGGCTGGCCATTGTACTTGCCGGCAATGCACGACAAAACCATTGTCCCGTGATCCGTTTTCTCCTTGTACACAATGGAATCGTTACGAAGAAAATTTCGTGTCTTGCGAATCTGGTTGTTGAAACGCAGATCAGAAAATGCACTGTGATTGTCAACGCCCCAGAACCCGGCATCGAGAATGCAAATATTGATCCCCTTGCCCGTGATCTTATTGGCAGCAAACTGTTCACCCTGCATGCGCTTGATCTGCACCGAAGGATCGTATTGAGATCCCGCATTCGGATTATCCATGCTTGCGGACGTCCATTCGAAACCCGCCTGCAATACAACTTCTGATACACACGGCAATGTTTTCACTGCGTTGATTTGTTCGTCGGTGGCCACAACACTCACGGCATTCAACCAGCGGCTGGAATAACCGAGCGTATCAACCAGAGCTCCAACCTGCTGCTGGTAAACAGGACTTACCGGGTAATCGGAAATATCATAGAGGGAAACTCGATTTTTCTCGCGGCGTTCAATAGCAGCCGGATCAAAAAATGCGTAAGGATCAAAAGAGGAACCATTTTTATCGGTGAAGTACACCCACCAGACCTTTTGAACATTCGCCAGTGAAGGGAACGTGATGGTCAGGAAGAGGAAAAAGAGAAAGTGTTTTCTCATACGGGGCAATGTAAAGATAGTAATTCCAGTGCGCAGTCAGTCAGTACGCAATAAGCCCGCGTCCACTGCGCACTGCGGACTGGCTTACTGCGCACTTTTTTGCTAGTTTCGTGTTCCAACACATAACCATGACCATCGATCTCCGCAGCGATACCGTTACCCGCCCTTCCAAAGCCATGCTGGATGCTATGTTTTCCGCAGCAGTTGGTGATGACGTTTTCGGTGAAGACCCAACGATCAACGCGCTCGAAGAACGGACCGCGCAGATGTTTGGCAAAGAAGCCGGTTTGTTTTGTCCTTCGGGAACGATGACTAACCAGATTGCGATCAACGTGTCCACCAAACCGGGTGATGAATTGATCTGCGATTATACCTCGCACATTTACCAGTACGAAGGCGGTGGAATGGCACGGAACTCGGGCGTTCAGGCCAAACTACTCACGGGCGACCGCGGCAGAATTTCGGCCGGACAGGTAGAGGATAGCATCAACCAGATTTTCGACTGGCTCACCCGTTCCAAGCTCGTAAGCATTGAGAATACGGTGAACAAAGCGGGAGGAAGTTATTACTCGCTGAAGCAAATGCAGGACCTCAGCGCGGTCTGCAAAAAACACGGATTGCTACTACACCTCGATGGCGCGCGGATCTTCAACGCGATTGTCGAAGCGGGTTATTCCTCCAAAGAAATCGGTCCGCTGTGTGATTCTATTTCGATCTGCCTCTCGAAAGGACTGGGAACGCCAGCAGGTTCTGTACTCGTTGGATCGCGTGAATTCATCAAAGAAGCACGCCGTGCCCGGAAAGTTTTCGGTGGAGGAATGCGCCAGGCCGGGTTTATTGCGGCTGCTGGATTGTATGCGCTGGATCACAACATTGACCGCCTCAAAGAAGATCACAAACGCGCTGCGGAACTGGCGAAAACGGTGAAGGCGCTTCCTTACGTGAAAGAAGTTTTGCCAGTGGAAACCAACATCATCATCTTCACTTTGCATGATGCCATTCCACTCGATTATTTCATGCAGCAACTATCCGATAACGGAATCAAAGCTGCTGTATTCGGAAAACAAACCGTACGATTCGTTACTCACCTCGACATTGATGATAAAATGATTGAGAAGACGGTGGTGGTGCTCAAGCGGGTGCAGTAATGGCCGCAGAGACGCCGTGACGCAAAGAAAAACGCAGAGAGTTGCTCCCTGCGTTTTTCTTATTTTTCACTATGCCTTTGCGCTTTCTCTGCGACTCAGCGCCTCTGCGGCCATCACACCCGGAACTTAAACGTATGCGCCTTCAACTCCTCATTCGCTTTCAGAATTTTTTTCTTGAGGTTTTCCTTGAACGCCAGAACTTTTTCGAGCAGCTGGTCGTCGCCCGCGGCAAGGATCTGTACAGCGAGAATACCCGCGTTTTGTCCGCCGTCGACACCAACAGTTGCAACCGGAATTCCGGGAGGCATTTGTACAATTGACAGCAGCGAATCCCATCCTTCGAGTGAAATGGATGAACGGCATGGAACGCCTACCACAGGAAGTGGAGTTAAAGCGGCAACCACTCCCGGCAAATGTGCCGCTCCGCCAGCGCCTGCAATGACTACGCGGATGCCACGTTTATGTGCGCCTTTGGCAAATTCCATCACCTGTTCAGGAACACGGTGCGCGGATAATGCGTTGATCTCAAAAGGAATTTCAAACTGGTCGAGAATTTTTGCAGCTTCCTGCATAACGGGCATATCGGAGGTGCTGCCCATGATGATACTTACTTTCGGTTGCATATAGATCAATTTTGAGATGCCAAAGATAGAACTACTTCGCGGAATGAAAAGAAGCGCGACAGACTATTTAAATCACCGGAAAAGAAGCGTATGGTACCCGCCGCAGATTTTGTTGATAACGCAGATGCGAAACATGCTAAAATTTTTAAATGATTCTATCGGGCACGGGTTGGTAGTGTCTCACTTTGCTTTTTTTACACGGCGACACAGCGTTAAAAGAAGCACGAAGCCCGATCTAAGCCCGGGCGCTCACGGCGCGTTACCGTTATCTCGCCGTGAGCGCCTGGGCTTAGAATAAGAAATGCTGTAAAAATGCGCTCCCGATTGCTATCGGGACCGTGTCAAAATATCAAATGCTCAAACTGAGGCACTACCCACGGATTGAATCATTTGGAAATTGTGCGCACATGTAATCTGTGAAATCTGCGTAATCCACGGCAAAGAAATAATCACCGAAAAGGATTTACCTTGGCACACAAAATTCCGCACGCAGCCAATGAAACTGAAACTACTTTTCCATTTTTCGCTCATCGCGCTCATCGCATTCGAGATTTACAAAGCGTATCTCATTCTGCCGTTCCCGGGAAGCCAGGAAATGCCCGCAGCAGATACGGCATGGTTCCTTTACCACTACCGCTGGTTCATCCGGCTTTTACTCTTTGCCGGTGTTGTGGTTGGTTTCATGAAAGCGTTCGAAAAACGAAAATGGATTCCGTTCCTCACGCTTTTTCTCACCGGATTCGTGGTGTACATGACCAATTTCAAAATGACTGCCGAATCCATGTTCCATGAAGCGGAGAAACTGGAATTCGCCGCACCGGCTTCCGGAAAAATTCCGATGGATGCGCTGGTCATTGGTGTTACACACAACGGAGTTTCCAAAGCCTACCCGATCCGTTACCTGACGTTTCATCACCAGGTGCAGGACACTGTTGGTGGAAAAAATATTCTCGTCACCTATTGCAGTGTATGCCGCAGCGGAATTGTTTTCGAACCAACCGTCAATGGAAAACATGAAACGTTCCGTCTTGTGGGCATGGACCAGTTCAACGCCATGTTTGAAGACAAAACCACCGGCAGCTGGTGGCGACAGGTGAACGGCGAATGCGTTGCCGGCGAATTGAAAGGACAAACATTGCCATTGGTTGAGTCAGAACAACTCACTCTGGCGCAATGGGCGAAACGTCACCCGAATGGAAAAGTGATGTTGCCCGATGCTTCTTCCGTTTCGGGCTACGATGATGAAACGTTCGAAAAAGGACGCGACACGAGTTCACTCACGGGCACCGACACTGCATCGTGGCATGATAAGTCGTGGGTCGTTGGTGTGGAGTACAAAGGAAATTACCGGGCGTATGACTGGAACCAATTGAAACGCGAACGCGTCATTAATGATGTTATCGCCGGTGAGCCCGTTGTCATCAGTATTGATAGCGCGAATGTGAATTTTCATGCGTGGGTCATAAAAATGGCTCCGGTGTCTAATACAAGCGATACGCTGCAGTATATGTCCGCTCCGGTCGGAGCATTTACACCTATTCCTGCGCGACAGATGTTCTGGCATACGTGGAGAACGTTTTACCCGGCCACAACGCGATATGGAGTAAAATGAACTTCGAAAAAGATTTGTTTTGCGTTGTGGCACCTTCGGTGCGTAGCCACAGATGCGCAGATTGCGCAGATTTTTTGAATTGATTTTTGTGAATTCAGAAAATCAATGGAATTAATTTTTTTTAATCTGCGAAATCAGCGCATCTGTGGCAAACCCGGCGAAGCCGGCGCAAAGAACTTACGTGATGGTCCCGAGAGAAAATAGGTGCTGATTTATTCCCGACAATTGAAAAAAACCACAGAGAAAAAATGAGCGCTTTTCACAGAGGTACACAGAGATTAGGGCTCAGTGAACCTCTGTGAAATCCCTCTGTGCCCCTCTGTGGTTAAAAAATTACGCCTTATAGTACGCCGAACTCAAAAACGGAATCGGGTTATACGCCGCAATCCGGTTGAAACTCGTATCCACCGCCTTTCCGGATGCCAGATCCAGGTCATTCAGTTTGTTCCGCAATTCATCGCGCAGCATCGCCTCATCCTTGTTCTTCTCAACAACGTAGTAATCCGTGCCGAAAAGAATTTTGTCCCCCAGCAACGGCGTGTTGATGTCCGCATGGATTTTTGCGTGCGTTGCAACATCGTTCAGGGTGAATGAAACATCCGCGTACACGTTTTTATTTTCCGTGATGAGTCTTTTCACCGTCTTGTACCACTCTCCGTTCTTTTTGATCTCATCCTCACCGGCAAAATGTCCGAGATTGATTTTCAATTCAGGAAACATTTCCAGCACCTTGACATAATTTTCCGGTTCAGTAAAATTCCGCTGGTACTTTTCATTTTTCGCGATGGAGAGATCATGAAAATTATTTTTGAACCGCGGAGGTGAAAGCGATTTCAAATCGCCACGGTAATAGATCACACCTTCAATACAGTGGTACGTGATGGGAATAAATTTTTCCTGCGCCCATTTGTAAAGCAGATCCAGTTTTTCATCAAACGGATAATAACCCAGCGCAGGATACATTTTAATTCCCACGAAACCGTATTCGTCAAAATACCGTTTCGTCCAGTCGAGTACTTTTTGTCCGTTGGTAAATTCCGGCCGGCGCGGATCAACAAAAATGAACGGCAGCAAACGGTCTTTGTAATGTCCCCGCGTGCGCAGGCGGATGATTTCGTCCAGCTGCGTTTTATAATTGGCCATCGGGCGACCCGCTCCCATTTGTTCCATATCCATCAGTAGCGCAACAAAGCGTACGTTGCCCCAGCCTTTGTAGTAATCTTCCAGCATATTGAAGATCACTTCCTGTTTCGTTCCGAGACCGATCTCCGCGAATTTCGCTACGCGTTCAAGTTCAGAATTCACAGCGCCATAGCGAAGCCGGCTGAAAAACTTCGTGAGCCGTTTACTCACCGGGTCGGTGGCCAGTATGTTCATGATAGGCACACCAACTACGTTGTTCGGAACGTATTGCGCGGAGAAAATATGTGTGTGACAGTTGTAGTAGATCATTTGCTTTCGTCTTTAGGTTTAACCGCACTACGCATGCCGATGAAACGCGTTAAAAGATTGAACCAGTTGTCGGCTCCGTAACTCAGGGCTGCCCCGGTAATCAACCAGCCCACTAAACTGAGTCCGATGTATTTGAGCAATTCCCACAGGAATGGAAGAATTTTCTGTGGACGCGATTGGGCAGTGAACTTTGGATATTCTTTCTGCCCCACAACTTCTTCCACCGACCAACCGATAGGAAGATCGAGCATGCCTACTTCTTCATACGCATTCGAAATCGATTCGATGTTGTCTTTGATCACAGAATCCATGGGAAGAACAGCAGGTTTCTTTCCGAAATTGATCGCTTCACTCGGCTCCGGACGATTTGATTCATTGGCCGTATAAGCAACAGCCGCAGTCACCACCTCATCGCGCAGCAATTTGTCCTTGTAAAAATCCTGCGCTAAAGAAATGGCGTCGATGTTGAACACAACAGCAACAATAAAACCACCGATAAACAGCATTTTCGTCAGCGAACGCTTGTACCACGTAGACGTTGCTCCCATGTAATCGTCGTACCACTTGATGATCGCCTTTTTCAATCCTTCGTAATCCTTCACGCCCATCCCGAACGTGCGCAGTACTTGCTTCAGGTCGCTTTCCTGCATCGTGGCTACGGAAGAATTAAAATCTTCGACGATACCTGTACCGGCCTGCACACTTCCGTCAACCATGTTTTTTTTGTCGTCCGAAAATTCCGGGATGCTCACGACGAACTCTCCGCTGGTGTGATCAAAATTCAACCGCGGAAGTTTTCCGTCAACGCGGATCACGTCGATCAATGCATCAGCGAAAACCGAAGACGGAATATAGTGCGGGTACGTGGCTGAATGCTCCTTCAGGCGATCCACCAGCGGGTGAGTATACAGCAGGTGCGTGTAGTTTTTATTCAAACGATCGTTCAATACGTCGTTCAGCGACCGGCGCAAAAAATGGGCACGTCTTCGTGTAATCAGCTGCCACAGTTCGATGGCGCCGGAAACGATGATGCTAAAAAGAAGGAAAATGAAAGCCATCGAAATGGCGACATCCAGGAATACATTCATGGGCATTGTGGTTTGATGTACGAATAAAGAAAATTTAGGCGAGGAAAGTTGTTTGCAGGCGGAGAATTTATCAACCGCGGGTAGGTCACAAACAGAGGATCGCTTGTATGCTTTGGGCCTTCGGCCCCTTTGCCACAGATTCGCAGATTGCGCAGATTTAAAAAATTAATATTTAATGTTGTACGAATCTTATTGAGCGATTAGCATCAGCGATTGATAATTCAATCATAAAAATCTGCGTAATCTGCGAATCTGTGGCGGCCCGTCCGCCGCGGCGGACGTAGCAACACCAGCAAGCCAAATACAAATCCCGCCGTAAGGCATTTGTAAATCAATTTAAAATTTGATCCGGCAAAACCAATCTGCGTAATCTGGGCAATCTGCGGCAAAAGAATTTGGTTACGTTAACGCGTAATTATTTTTTTGCGCTACGCTTCATACGCACTTTGGATTTTCAACGAATTGTGCTATCTTGGTTTTGGCAACACTGAACTTGTATTTTCTTTTTCCTGGATTAAAAAAACATCGCATGAACCATTTGGGAATCGTACGCGTATTTTTTTGTGCAGCATTGTGTCTCGGCACGACCGCACTCGTTACTGGTCAACCCCATTCTTCTTCTGAAGAAGCTAATGCGCCTGTAACCATCAATGGAACACAATGGCGCCAGACCGGCTCTGGTTCCTTCATTGAGAACAAAGGACAAATGACGGACATGAATGGCAAAACCATTCCATCTGTTTTCTTCCAGACGTCATCGCCCGGAGTAGACGTGTACCTCCGCGATTCGGGACTCACTTACGTTTTCACACGCATCATTACCGATCCCGGCAATTCACCGGCCAAAGGAAAAACGGCAACGGGTGTACAAACAAAAAAGGAATGGGGCCGCCTCGATATGATCCTGGAAGGTTCCTCCATTTCAAGAGCGCAGATCGTTACCGGCGCACCTGCAGGACAGGGTTACACGAATTACTATCACGCACATTGCCCCGATGGAATTCTCCGCGTGAATGAATACAACGAATTGATTGTTGAAAATGTCTACGAAGGAATAGACCTTGTTCTTCATACCGATCAGTCATCCGGAATCAAGTATGATTTTATCATTCACCCCGGAGCAGATCCCGGTAAGATCGTAATGAAATACAACGGTGCCGAAAACATTCAGCTGCTCAACAACGGCCGCGGTCTTCGTGTGAAAACCAAACTGGGCGAAATTACCGAAGGAAACGTTTTCAGTTTCCAGGATTCGAAAGCCAATGAAATCAGTTCTTCGTTCATCCTCGAATCAAACCGTCTGCGCTTTTCCGTTGGAGAATATGATCACGCGAAAATCCTGACGATTGATCCGCCGTTGACCTGGGCTACCTATTACGGCGGCAGCGCCGATGATTTTTGTTTCGACGTAATCACCGATCAACAGGGAAATGTTTTCGTTACCGGAACTGCAACAGCATCCAATTTTCCCTGCCTGGATCCCGGCAGCGGAACGTATTACCAGGGAACCGGAATTTATTACACGCACTGGATTTCAGATGCGTTTGTCCTGAAATTCAATAACCAGGGTGTGCGCCTTTGGGCAACATACTACGGCGGCGATGGTGCTGAAGTGGGTTATGGAATTAAAATCGATCCGCTCGGCAATGTCTATGTGGTTGGAACCGCAGAAGGAGTCGGGATGCCGGTGCAGGATCCCGGAAGCGGCGCCTATTATCTCGGAGCAACCGCCGGTGGCAGCCAATTGATGACGAACCTCAATCTCGGTGATGGTTTCATTCTGAAATTCGACAACGCCGGTGTGCGGCAATGGGCAACTTATTTCGGAGGTGCGGGTGCAGACGGTGCCATGAACCTCGACATTGATAACGCCGGAAATATTTATGTAGCCGGAATTACAGCGTCAACAAATTTTCCGGTGATTGATCCCGGTGTTGGTGCCTATTACCAGCCAAACAATGCCGGTGCAGAAGACATTTTTATTTCGAAGTTCAATACTGCCGGTGTGCTGACCTGGTCTACATACTACGGCGGCTCCAGCGACGATGATGCATTCGGTATTGCAGTCGATGACAATGGCGACGTATACGTAACAGGCAATACCGGTTCATCCGATTTCCCTACACTCAATCCGGGAGGAACTGCATTCTTCCAGGGAGCTTTATCGGCTGGTGTGAATACCGACATTGTGATTCTTCGTTTTCATAGCAGCGGTGTTCGTCAATGGGCCACGTATTACGGTGGAAATAAAACAGAAGAAGGACAAAACATTTGCGTTGATCTCAACGGAATTATTTATGTCACCGGCATGACCACGTCCAACGATTTACCGACACTCGATCCGGGTGCGGGCGCTTATTACCAGAGTGTATATGGTGGTGCAGATCCGGGCGACGGCGGAGACGTTTTCCTTCTGAAATTCGGAACGGGGGATGAACTGATCTGGGCGACGTATTACGGCGGAACCGAAGGAGAAAATGATCCGAACAATGAATATTTCATGTCGGCGTCATCTGTTGCAACGGATGCGATGGGCAATGTGTACGTGTCTGCTTCTACGGTTGCTTCCGACTTTCCGGTATACGATCCGGGCGGAAATTATTATTACCTCGGAACATACCAGGGCGGATTAACAGATGGCGGTGATGCCGTAATTTTGAAATTCAGTTCTACCGGCACGCGTGAATGGGCAACGTTGTACGGCGGAACCGATGATGATTTCAGCGAGGCCATCACGATGGACCTCACGAACAATTGCCTGTACGTTGTGGGGTACACCTTGTCCGGTTCCGGTTGGGGCGGTCCATCTACGAATCTCTTCACTGTTGATCCGGGCGGCGGCGCTTATGTACAGCCAACAAACGCATCGTTCAAGAAGAACGGTTACATTCTGAAATTCTGCGACAGCTGTGTGGCGCCTTCCGTAAATGTGGCGAGCGGCGACATCTGCGGAATTGATACGGTGATACTCGACGCGGGAAATCCCGGAAGTTCTTTCCAATGGAGTACCGGCGATACCACGCAGACCATTGTGGTAACCACACCCGGAACTTATTCTGTGCTGGTGACCAGTGACGGATGCTCAACAACCGAATTTGTGGTAGTGGGTGATGCCGGCTCGGGAATGGTCGACGACCTGATTATTCCGAATGTATTCACTCCCGATAAAGACGGCACCAACGAGATGTACGGAATGAGTGGTACATTTGGAAATTATTACCACCTGGAAATTTACGACCGGTGGGGAACAATGGTATTTGAATCCTGGGACATGGTGCATTTGTGGGATGGCTGGTACAACAAACAGGAAGCAACTGCCGGTGTGTATTACTATCTTTTCGAATACAATCTACCGTGCTCCACACCGGAAGCACATTATAAAACAACAGGCTTCCTGCACCTGATCAGGAATCAACCGTAATGAAAATAGAGATCTGGAGTGACGTGATGTGTCCGTTCTGCTACATCGGCAAACGGAAATTCGAAAAAGCGCTGGAGCAGTTTCCGGGAAAAGTAAACGTGAAAGTAGAATGGAAAAGTTTTCAATTGAATCCTGACCTGAAAACTGATCCTTCGAAAACGATTAACCAGCATCTTGCCGAAATCAAAGGATGGTCGCTGGAGAAAGCCGTGGAGATGAACGAACACGTGACCAAAATGGCCGCGGAGGTGGGACTCGCTTACCATCTCGAAAAGGCTGTTGTCGCTAATTCGTTTGACGCGCATCGTTTATCGCACCTTGCCAAAAAACAGAACGTGCAGGACCAGCTGGAAGAATTGCTGTTCGCCGCGTATTTCGTAGAAGGAAAAAACACGGCAAATCACGATACACTTCTTGAACTTGGTGTTGCTGCAGGTTTGAATGCTGAAGAAGTTGCAGTCATGTTAAACACCGATGCATTTGCGGACGATGTCCGTCACGATATTGAAGAAGCGCAACAACTCGGTTTGCGTGGCGTTCCCTTCTTTGTCTTCAACAGGAAGTACGGCGTTTCAGGCGCGCAGCCTTCGGATGTTTTCCTCGAGACGATGACGAAAGCGTACAATGAAAGTCAGCAGTAATTTCGATTGATCATCACCCGCTGATTCCGCAGATTTCGCAGACGACGCACCGTCAAATAATTTTGAATTGATAAATCAATTTAAAAATCTGCGGCATCAGCGTAATCTGCGGCAAAAAAAAATCGCGGCTGCATAAGATATTTCAGCATCCGGCTCAATCGAAAAATAAATACATCGACTCATCCTTCCTGTGAATAACTGGCTCGAGTTGGTACGCCTGTTTGATATTTTCTTTGGTCAGCACCTCATCGCGGCTTCCACCGGCCACTACCCTGGCCCGGTTCATGAGCACGATATGATCCGCAAACTTCGCGGCAAGATTCAGGTCGTGCACCACACCAAGCACCACCATGTCCTTACTCTTTAGCAATTCAATGAGCTGGTGCATGAACTGAAATTGATAATACACGTCAAGAAATGTAAGCGGCTCATCGAGGACAAGATACCTGCAACGCTCTGCAACCGGGTACCAGAGCTGCACAGCCACACGCGCAAAATGTACCCGTTGTTTTTCACCTCCGCTAAGCGTCATGTAATTTCGTTCTGCAATTTCCTGCACATTGAAAAAACGCATCGCTTCTTCGCAGGCTGTTTCATCCGGTACGCCCGGCTTGCCTGTGAAGTGAGGATACCGTCCCATCATCACCACATCACGTACCTGCATCGGAAATACGAGATCGATGTGCTGGGATAAAACTGATCTCATTCGTGCAAGCTCCGCAAAAGACAACCGGCTGATTTCCTGGTCTCCGTAAAACACGCTTCCGCTCTGCGGTTTGAACTGACCGGCGATGAGTTTGATCAGTGTTGATTTTCCCGCACCGTTTGGACCAATGACAAGATTCAGTTTACCGGGCAAAAATTCCGCCGATACATCATCAAGCAATATTTTATCGTCAATGCGGTATGTAACATTTTTTACCGTGAGCATAGTTCAGAAGAAATAGTTTTTTCTGCGCAGGAGAATAATAAAAACCGGAACGCCAACCACGGATGTAACAATGCCAATCGGTAATTCCGCGGGACTTAAAACGGTGCGGCTGACCAGGTCAACGAGGCTCAGCATGATCGCTCCAAGCAGCGCACTGTTGCGAATAAGAAAGCGATTGTCGGAACCACTGATGATGCGCAGCAGGTGCGGAACGATCAGTCCAATGAAACTGATCACGCCAACGAAAGCTGTTGCGACAGCCACCATGAGTACATTGACCAGCAATACGGATAGCTTCAAGCGTTTCAGGTTAATCCCCAGGAACTGCGCTTCTTCTTCACCCAGCATAAGCGCGTTCAGGTGTTTACCAAAACGTAATGCTATGCCAATGCATACTACAGTGGACACACCAACCACCATCACCGAATGCCAATTGGCGCCGGACAATGTTCCGAGTCCCCAAAAAGTAATCGAGCGCGCTTGCGGATCGCGTGCGATGTACGAAAGAAAGCCAACACCACTCATGAATAATGCATTCACTGCAATGCCCGTGAGAAGTAAAGCCACGACTGAACTTTTTCCGGTTTGTCGCGATTGAGAAAGTACAAGCACCAATCCTGTTGAAAGAATTCCTCCTGCACAAGCTGCAAGAGGAAGCGTCCATTCACCGGTATTGAAATGAAACAATGCGCCCAACACGAAATACAACGCAGCACCGAATGCCGCTCCGCTGGATGTGCCCACAAGCCCCGGCTCTACAATTGGATTCCGGAACAGCGCCTGCATTAAAGTTCCTCCCACTGCGAGACTCGCGCCTACCAGAATGCAAAGGATTCCGCGCGGCAAACGGATCTCCATAAAGATCCGCTCGTTCAATGTCATATCCGCTGATGATGAAAAATATTTCCGGAATGATGAAAATATTTCATCCAGGCTGATGTTCACCGCTCCGAACCGGATGGAAAAAAGAGCGGTGACCACCAGCGTAACCAGCAGGACGACAAATGTGAGACGATACGTTTTACTTGCTGCCACCGGGGTGTATGAGTTTGCGAAGCATGATCACATTTTCTCCCGTACGCGGTCCGAGGTAAACAAGATCATGTTCCTCCACCCGGTATATGCGTCCGTTCTGCGCAGCGCGCGTTCCGGAAACACCGGGCAGCTCTTTTATTTTTTCAGATGTCCCCAGGCGATCGTAACCAAAATCAGTCAGCAGGATGACATCCGGATCGGACTGGGCAACAATTTCAGCAGAGATTTGCCGCATGCCTTTTTCGCCGGTCACAGCCATTGTTCCTCCTGCCCAGTTTACCATTTTAGCTGCGGTACTGTGTTCCGTCATCACCATGTAATTGTTGGATGCCTGTCCAAAGTGAATGACGAGAACTTTAACACTGTCCCCGGTATTTCCTGTAGTGTCCAGCGCTGCCTGCATGTCCCTGTCGAGTTTTTCACAGAGCGAATCGGCCGCATGTTCCTTATGAAAATAAGCACCCATTTCACGGATCAGCATTTTCGTGCTGTCAATGGATCCTCCCTTCGCGGAAAAAACTTTCATCGGAATTTTCAGGTCTTCAAGTTGCTTCACTACATGCTCCGGCCCGATGTTATTGTCGTGCAGAATGAGTGTAGGTTTCGTAGCGAGTATCGCCTCTACACTTAATGCGCGGTGATAACCAACCGTGGGTAGTTTCTTTGCCGCTTCGGGATACGTACTCGATATGTCCACTGCAATAATATCATTCTGTGCACCCAGCGCATAAATGATTTCGGTGTACTGTTTCGAAATGCAAACAATCCGTTCGCGGTGATCCTCCTGTTGGGTTTCTTCGTTTGAAAAACGACCGCATCCAAACAGGCACACCGACACGGCAATTACAGTCAGTATTGCTTTCATAAGTCAGTAGATTATAAATGGAAGGGACCATTTGCAACAAGCGGCCCCTTCCACCGGGTTAGAAAATATATTTCAGATTAACGCCAGCGAAGTAATTGATCTCGCGCGGAGCAGGCAGGTACGCATCAGGAATCTGGTTCACAAATACCATGTAGTAATACTGTGCGCTGGTAATGTTGGTTGCACCAAAATAGGCGTCAACACCATAATGAGATTTGAACACTTTGCCGTACCCGATTTTAGCATTGACGAGGCTGAACGCCGACGTTTTTAGAAGTCCGTCGGAAGTGATCGGCATCGGATCGCGGTACGAATACGTTGCGTTCAGGTACAATCCCATTTGGGTGGCCACATCAAAACCGCAATTGAAAGTTATTGGAGAAACACCTCCAACAGCCTTGCCGCTGTAATCCACTTCGATCACCTGCGTGCGTGTTGAGTTGAGTTTCTGGAACTTGAAGTTCTCGTATTTGAAATCGGAATAACAGAAGTTCGCAAAGGTTCCGACAGAACGGAAGAATCCGGTTGGAGATTCAAACACGGTGTATTTCACCAATACCTCGAGTCCTTTATCGTTCTGGGTTCCTCCGTTCGCAACATACGTGTATCCTGTAGTTACACTATCGAGCGGAACAGCAACGGCCGTCATTTTATTTTTGAAGACGGCGTTGAATACAGCTACCTGGTAAGTCAGTCGCCCGTTCATCATCGAACCTTTTGTTCCGATCTCAATCTGCGTTCCTGATTCCGGCTTGAGGCCCAGGTTCAATTCTCCGGTTGTAGGAATATAGAAGTATGAACTTACCGGTGCTTTGTAACCGGTGCTGTAAGAAACGTACGCTGAGATCATCTTGTTAAATACTTTGTTCAACGCAAAATGCGGAGACACGAGTCCATCGTACGTTGCTTCATACTTTGTTGGGATCACAGTCACCGGTGCATTGTTTGCGGCCACATAAAAACGGTCCTGCAGCATAATGCTCATCGAACTCATACCCACACCGGCAATCAGTGCAAAATCATGCGGCATGCCCAACGTCCATTCCGTAAATACAGAATACGTTTTTGAGTTGGTAAACGTGTTGCTTCTCATAGACCCGATGATGTGCGTGCCCTGTACATTCGTACTGTCGACAACCATGTTGTAACCGATAGTTTGTGCGAGCTGCTGCTGTGCTTCGGCACCGGTGATACCACTCAGGGTGAATTTTTCTCCCAGTTTGAATTGCATATCAATCGTAGTGCGGAAACCATAATTCAGCGGATTTTTATCTGTCCATCCGCCTGCCGAACTCGCATTGTTCGAAACACCGGTACCAAACAACGATGATGTATTTGAAACGTGTTCGCTGAACTTATACGTGTGACTGATCCCGCTTCTGAAACTAACCACATTCGAATGCGCGTCGTTCAGAATGTACGCCGTGTTGCCCGCATAATTCAAAGTGTCGTACTGGCCAATGGTCAGCTCACCGTTACGCTGATCGTAACTGTTGCTGTAACCGATAAACGCAAAAACCGTTTGGCGATCATTCGGACGGAACTCACCCATGAGGCTGACAAAATCTTTGTGCGACGCGGTATGAACCATAAATCCGTCGAAAGTTTGTTTTCCATAAGTGAACATGAGCGACGAACGCGCCGCACCGATTTTAACGTGCGTACTGGAACGCATCAATCCGAAACTGCCAAACAGTACATCCTGCCCGATTGACGTTTTTCCGTTTTCCGGCTGAATCGTGCGCAGGTTAACCGCACCGGCTATGGCCAGTCCGTACAAAGTACCTGCTGGTCCTTTGGTGACTTCCACGTTTCCGATTGAACCGAAATCAAGATCATCCATTACGGTGATACCTTCGGCGTCTGTAATTGGAATGCCGTTCAGGTAAACTTTGGAACCCTGTCCGTCGAAATTGCTGCTGATCCCGCTTGTACCGCGCGCGCCGTTTCCGTAACCGCGGATATTGAACTGCTGTCCACCGGAAATCGTGCGCTTCTCCATGAGTACACCGGGTACATTCACATTGATCGCATCATCGAGGTAAAGACCTGTCGATCGTTTCAATTCGAGCGGACCTAGTTTGGCAAGCGACACGGGTTGGTGCAACATATCCCTGTTGCCGGATGTCGCAGTAATTTCCACAACGTTCATCATGCTCGATGGAATGAGTGCAATCGTCAACTCTTCGCTGCAGTTGTGAACAGTCTTAGTATATGTTTCATACCCGACGAATGAAACGACGAGCTTGATTGAATCTGAACAATCCACGGAAAACATTCCGTCCTTGTCTGTTGTGGTTCCAGCGGTTCCATTGACCCTTACAGAAGCCCACGCAAGCGGACTGTTATCATTGGCGTCAACCACTTTTCCTTTCAGTTGACCCGTCTGGGCCACCAGGCTTGCGGAGATCAAAAATCCGCAAAGTGATATTATAAATGTTTTCATTGTTGCTGTCAGTTTTTGTTGTGTGAGAAATCACAAAATGATTTTGAAGCATACCGGAATAACCCAGGCATGAACAGGCGAATGCAGCATTCGGAATAGAATGCACATCACCGTCAGGCAGAAGTTTTTCTTCCTTACGCGTTCAGAAATAGAAAGGATAACTAAGCAACAGCAACCTGGGGAGGAGGAGTTTCCTCGCGGCAGTAAATGAAAGAATACAGGGACGTAAAAGAAGCGTGTTTCGTGGGCGTGCTGCTCCTGAAAGGCAACAGCAGCTGTACGGGTGATATAAAACGTGTTGATAGAATCAGTTTCACAACCTGCGAATGGCTATGCCTGGCAGATCTTCCATGATCCGATTGTTTACCCATGGCATGGTCAATCATTGCGAACAAGTCGCTGTCCTTCCGATCGTCGAGGCAGTAGTAAAACGTTTTGTCTCCCTTCTTCTCGGTCCGGATAACGTCATACATCAAATCATTGTACCGAAATTCTTTGCCATCGCGAACCCATACTAACCCGCTTTCCTGATTCGCATCAACTACAATAAGGATTTCATTTTCTGCTGAGGCCTCATGGATTCTCAGTTCGGCCTGGCTAAGCAATATGGCCCGCTCAGAAATGAAAAGCATCAGCAAACCTATTGTATTGAACAGAAAAACAACTGTCAACAACCACGCTGATATTTTGTAAACCATCCCTGCGAAAATAAGTAAATATTGCAGACGTTCCGGTACAACTTTTTGAACAGCCAGAACAGGATATACTGTCCAAAAAATCAAAGATTCCCCCGATGTTTAGCATTAATACCGGTTTAATCAGGAAATAACCTTCATACCCGGTAATTCTGCTAAATTTACCGTGATGCGATTCCTACTCTTTCTCTTCCTGTTTGCCTTTGTAATGCCCGCGCACGCCGGCGACAATCCTCCACTTGGTGCCCGCATTCAAGGCATGGGTGGCTGCGGCACTGCACTTCACGCCGACATCTGGGGCGTGCAGAACAACCAGGCTTCAATCACAGGAATTGAATCCTTCCAGGCTGGTGTGTTCTACGAATCGCGGTTCCTGATGAGTGAACTCGGCATGAAAGCATTCGCTGCTGTGCTCCCAACGAAACAAGGTTCGTTCGGCCTCCATGTAAATTCATTCGGTTACAGCCAGTACAGCGAAATGAAAGCCGGGATTGCATACGCACGTCAACTCGGCGAACGTTTTTCCATGGGCGTTCAACTCGATTATCTCGGCACGCGCCTTGGAGAAAATTACGGTTCGTCTTCCGCAGTTGCAGGCGAGATTGGAATTCTTGCTGAGCCTGTGAAAAATCTTACGGTTGGATTACACTTGTTCAACCCAACACGCGCGCGGCTTTCCGGGAATCTCGATGAACGCATTCCAACCATCATGCGTTTCGGAATGTCGTACAAATTTTCAGAACAGGTATTCGTAATCGCCGAAGCCGAAAAAGATGTCGATTTCAAAACACAGTTCCGTGGTGGTATCGAATACCGTCCGCTGCCTGCATTTTACATCCGTGCCGGCGCGGCTTCAAATCCTGGCATTGTGTCGATGGGATTTGGCGTAGTGCTGAAAAAATTCCGCCTCGACATTGCCTCTTCGTTTCATTCAGTACTTGGATTTTCTCCTTCGGTTGGATTGCAATACGGACTCTAGATGAAACAATTTCTACCGGTTGTTTTTTGTTTGATGTTTGCCACGGCGGGAAATTTATCCGCACAGGTCGACACAACCGATACCGGCGAAGATCCGCTCAACCAGCAACTCGAAGTACTCGGTGAAAACCTGGGAAGCGAAGATGTTGACTTAACTGCGCTCACCGAAGGATTGCAGTTCTACAAAGAACATCCGCTCAACCTGAATACCGCTACGCGCGAAGAACTGGTTGACCTCGGTTTGCTTTCCGAAATCCAGATCAACAACCTGATCATTCACCGTGAAAGATTCGGCGACCTCATAACCATCTATGAACTGCAGGCCATCGATGGATTTGACCTGGCCACGATTTACATGATCCTTCCCTATGTAAAAGTGGCTGATCGTTTTGAGGCGGGACATTTCACCGTCAAAGAAATGTTTCAGAACGGCAAACACGAAGTCGTGTTGCGCAGCCAGCGCATCGTTGAAGAACAAAAAGGATTTACACCGGCAGATAGTGGCGGCAGTCCAAACTCGCGCTATCTCGGCAATCCATACCGGATTTATACGCGCTATCGTTTCACGTATGGCAACTTTGTAAGCTGGGGCGTGACTGCGGAAAAAGATTCCGGTGAAGAATTTTTCAAGGGCACACAGAAAAACGGTTTCGACTTTTACTCGGCGCATTTCAGCATCCGCAACATCGGCATCTGCAAAGCAGCTGTCATTGGCGATTACCAGGTAAGCTTTGGACAAGGACTCGTTGCCTGGACCGGTTATGCTTTCGGGAAAACATCGTTCACGGTAAATACCAAACGAAATGCACTGGGAATTCGTCCTTACACTTCTGTGGACGAGAACAGGTATTTCCGCGGCGCTGCAACCACGCTCAAGTTTGGTCCGCTGGAAACAACTGCATTCTTCTCCATGCGTAACCGCGATGCAAACATTGCAGAATCGGATACTACCGGAACAGATATTGAAATTCTCGAAGTAAGCAGTCTCCAGGAAACCGGTTATCACAGCACGCCTTCTGAAATTGCAGACAAGCATGCGCTGGGCGAAATTCTCTACGGCGGAAATATTTCATTCCGGAAACCGCGCTACTCGTTTGGTGTAACTGCCATTCATTCGCAATACGATGCGCCGTTAACGCGTACGTTGGGACTGTACAACCAGTTTGAATTTTCCGCACAGCAAAACACGGTTGTAGGAGCCGATTACAGTTTCACGCTGCGCAATTTCAGTTTCTTCGGAGAAGGTGCACGAAGCGCGAACGGCGGCATGGCACTTTCCAATGGTGTGCTGATCAGCATGGACCCGCGATTGGCTTTCACTGTACACCATTGGAAAG
>Ga0193752_1001164_pt1 | contig 22542 bp, 20 predicted proteins | sample H1c1metaG_FD_144924 | JGI IMG/M metagenome (GOLD analysis project Ga0193752, IMG submission 144924) | Soil microbial communities from a riparian zone of the East river system, Colorado, United States - H1c1 | ecosystem: Environmental > Terrestrial > Soil > Riparian zone | place: USA: East River...
TAAAAAGTTCGTTGGCCGCCGGTCGTGATGTTGCCAACGAACTTTTTAGCTGGCGTCGAGGTGGTGCCGCCCGCGCCCGCAGTTGCGTTCACGCCCCCCGTGCCGCCACCAGCTGCGCCCGCCGCCACTGCCCGGCCGCCGCTACCAGCTGCACTCGAAGTTCCGGCAGTGCCCGTGCCCGCTCCGGCGTTCGCTGGTTGTCCAGCAGCGCCGGAGCTTCCCGCAGTGGTGCTGCCACTGGTTCCAGCGCGACCGGCTGAGCTCGTGCCCCCGGCGCCAGCGGACGCGAGCCTGCCTGCGGTCCCGGTCCCGGCCGTGGTGAAAGCGGAGCCAGCACTGCCGGCGGTTTGTCCCGCGGTAGCGCTGTTAGCGCCGGCGGTCGACATGCCCATGCTGTCTTGAGACGGCTGTGACGAGCTGGACGAACACGCCGAGACCGCAAGTGCGATCAAGGTGACTGTGAAGGGCACGTGTGCGTGTGCGATCGAAGTGTGAGTCGAGCGGACGCGGTCAGTAGCGCTGGGACGGTGGGTCACGAGAACGGCCTTTGATCGTGAGCGCCAACCGGTCGCGGCGCCTGAATGGTCTGTGGAAACGCTGAAAGCGATTCGGGTCAAGAGCAGAAATGAATGCTCAGAACCCACTCGTCCGATCACGAAAAGGGCAGGGGATGGCGCCGGCGCGCGTCTACGCCGCGCTCAGCTGCGCTCCCGTCTGGTTGCAAGATTTCGTGTACGATACCTAGGTGCGCCGATGCCGCTCATGGCGACTGTTCGCTGGCATTCTCGCGTGTGGCTCGAGTTGCTTCTCGAGTGCCGTGCAGGCGGATGAACCGCGTGCCGCCAAGGCAGCGCCCCCTACCACGGTGAGCTGCGCCCCGGATATCGCGCTGTCGGATGCGGCAGCGGAGTTGCTCCTGACGGGCAAAGCGCCCGACTCGCAGCAGCTCATGGCTGCAGTGAGAGCCGCAGGCTCGGAAGCCGTTGCGCCGCGCGCGTTGTATTTGCCGGCAGACGATCCAGCGCACGTCGCGAAGTGGCTGACGGACATGCGCGCGAAGAACGACGTAGACTTGATCTGCGGCGATGCGCGAAGCGAGCGAGCGCGGCTGATCGTCGCGAGTGCACGTGCCGCGACGCTAGTCGTCGAACGAGCACACTTGCGAGGAACGCTGGCAGCCGGGTTCGAGCGACCCGAGCTAATCTTGCGGCGGCGAGATGGAACGCTGACGCGAGTAGCGGTCGAGCGCGAGGCGTTGGAACGAGGAATTCCGATCGATCCGGAGTGGCAGGCGACGCAAGTTCAACTCTTGGCGTGGGGGCCGAGCGGTCCGCGTCCAGTCGCGGAACGTGCGCTGACGCGCGAAGGTGAGCCCGACGCAGTCGAACACTTGTCGTTGTCGTCGGAAACGCCGCTAGACGCGAACGGGATCGCGGACGTGCTCGCTCAGCTGCGTGCGAGGCACGGTCGTCCGACGTTGAGGCGCAACCGTTTGGCGAACGGTGTAGCGCAGGCTCATGCGAAGGCTGTCTGCGCGCAAGGCAGGGTCGTGCACGAGTTGGAGCCGGGAGTCGATCCGGAGACGCGAATCGCGCGCGCGGGTTTGAAGGCGCAGCTGACGGGTGAGACGGTGGCGAGAGCGGCAGATGCAAATGCGGCAATGGAGGCCACCTGGCAAAGCCCATCACATTCGCTGACGTTGTTGGAGCGGCGCTTTACCGATGTCGGGATCGGCCTAGCAACCGACGATCAGCATCGAACCTGTTTGGTGGTCCTGCTGATGGCGTGGCCAAGGCCAGTCCCACGCGCGTCTGCTCGAGCAGCAGAGCCGTAGCGAAAGCTGAGTCACTCAGTGACTGGGCTGCTCGAAGTAAGCTCGCCGCGGAGCGCCAGGACCCGACTTGGCGATCCCTGCAGCTATCAGCTGCGCCAACCCGAGAGCCAGCAACGCCGAGAAGATCGGCGCGCTCCCGAGTGCCAAGAGCGTCTGCGAATCCACCAACCTGAAATCGGGCGCTTCAGCACTCTTCGGCCAGACCGCGTGCAGCAGCTCCAACGTCGTATACAGCCCGTACCAGAGCAGAATGAACGTCCCCCAAGCCGCTGCACCGGCAGTCGTGCGCGCGTTCATGAACGATAGCAACGACAGCATCAGCAAGATCCCGAACGGCAAACCGACGAGCCGAGGTGCCCAAGACTGCCAAGCGGTGTCGAGCATCGTCAGCTGATTGAAGACGCCGCTCATCCACAGGAAACTCGCGCCCAGCAAAATCCCCAGCGCGACCATGAACCGAGACAACGCCGAAGCGCGATGCCACGCCCGAAAGAACAACCCCGCAGCTAGCAGCGTCACCGTCAGGTTCAACACCACCGCGCGCGGCCCGTTGTCAGTGCTCATCTCGGTCCACAACACCACCGCCAGCCCCGTAGCAGCAACGGTCGCAACCGCAGCAGCCCGCGCCGCGTAAGGCATCCGCGGGACCCCCAATACCGCCAGTGCAGCAAACGCACCGCACAACGGCGCTCCAATCCCGTGCCCTCGCGTCAAAAGCCACGTCGCGGCCACACCCAACAAACCCAACGTCGGGCTCCAAAACCGCAGTAACCCGGGCGCGGGCTCGGCCGGTGTCAGATCGCGCTGCAACGCCTCCGAAGCGAGCACGGGCGGCCGCACCATCGGCGCGTGCGCTCCGGTTGCGTACGGACTCGTCGTCCGAACCTCCGGCATCGGCATCATCAGCTCACGGAGCGTCACTTCCTCGTGTGAGGGCGGCGAAGGGAACTTCAGCTCCTCGACCGGCTCCACCGGCGCGGGGGGCACGGGCGATTCGATCCGCGAAGCCGCACCCGCAGCCAGCAACTCGCGCGACTCCGGCTCTACGATGCTCTGCCGCGCGCCATCCTCGCCGCTCAGGTTTGGGACGTGCGCAAAAGGTGGAACCGAGTCGCCAGCAGCCGGACTCGGCGCACTCGAAGACGCCTTCGGATGTTCACTCGCACGTCCCCAACGCCCAGCCGGCAAGCTGAGGTCTACGTTCGGCATCAACTCGCCGAGGCGGTCGACCTCCAACCGCACATCGCTGCCTTCGTGGAACAGTTTTTCTTCCTGTTCCGCGCCGCAAGCCGGACATCGATCGGCGCTTTCTGCGACGTCGGATCCGCATGCCATACATGTGCGAGCTGTCATGGCTGCGTCGTTCTCAAGGATTGCCGCATCATAGCTTAGGTGTCGAACAACACTGGTACTCCCGAACACCGTGGAATGCGGCGACTGTGCAGCCCTGTGAACTGGTAGCCGGATACCACGACACGATTGTCATTGGCCAACTTCACACCTGTCGACTCCGAACCCACCTGCGCTGCTATGCCCGAACAAAATGTTGTTTGGTTGCTCGCAGTTAGATCATTGGATCCAGGTTTGGCACTCAGTTTGCACTACGGGCTAGTCGAAGCTTATTTCCACCGCTTGATATCTTCCGCTTAGTTCCGAACTTCGCTTCCCGACTTCCTTAAACTTTTTTCCTCCTCTTAGTTTTACTTCGCATTCCTTCTGTCGGAGCAGAGCCGGTCCCAGAATCCATCCCTCGGTCCGGGGTTTTGGGACTGGCTCTATCGCTTTAGACTGGCGCGGTTTTGCGACCCCCAGGAATCAGCGTCTCGAGTCTAGCCGGCGCTGGCGCTCGCTCGCCGCGGTTCTTCAGCTGGCATCGCTTCATGGTCAGAGGCTGCGCGGTCGCTGGCTGCGCCGCCTGGCTTATGTTTGCCGGCGCGTGCACGAGCGTGTCGAAGGACCTCGGCACGGTCTCGCTGCTCTACCGCGACGCGCGCTACGAGGCCGCATCGGCGTGGCTGCAACAACTCTCGCTCGAGATCGCCAGCATGGATCTGCGCGAGCGCGCGAAGTTCCACTACCTCCGCGGCATGACGGCGTATCGGCTCTACCAGTATCCCGATGCCGCGCACGAGTTGGCGCTGGCCGCGAGCGCAGTCGCCGCCACCGGCGACGCGCTCAGCGATGAACAACGCGGAATGCTCGATCAAACACTGGCCGAAGTCGCGCTCAGCACGAGCTACATGACTTCCGCCCCTTCACCGTAAGCGTGTACCGCGACTTCAATCGCTCACGACGCGCCGGCGCAAACCAACGAGCAGATCTTTCGTTGCGAGCTTTTCTTTCTTCAGCTCGTGCACGAGCAACTGCTCCGACATAGTCAGATAGCGATGACTGTCCAGCTCGGCGATCTGCTCCTTGAGCGCGTGATGACGGCGCTCGAGGCGTTCGATCTGAAAACCTGATTCGAGCTTGCGCGAGATCTTCTCCATTCGATCCTCCGGTTCGCGTTTTTGCTTGCCGCTCGGCGGTGATGCGTGATCACTCAGCGGAGCTTCGTTCGCCTTGCCGCGGCACTTCGTTCCCAGTTCAAGCAAGCGCCACACTGCGCAGATCGAGGCCGAGAATAAGCGTGTGGCCAACGATCCTGCAATGCCTCACGTAAGCTGGTTGCGTGCGATCTTTCCCTGAATGGTCTATAGGGCCTGGCCGTCGGGTTTTCGTGCGGGACACGAAACAATCGAAGCTGAGGCTACTGACCATGGAAACAAGCAATCGCAGCGGCGCCCGGCATAGGCGGCGTCACGCAATGGCGGGTGTCGCGGCGGCGCTACTTATCATTTCAGGGACATTCGCACGCGCGCAGACGTCGCAACCCCCCGCGACAACATCGCCTGCGGTTAAGCCGCAACCAGCTGCGCCACCTGCCTCGGCACCGGCTGCCAGTGCGGATGCTGCACGGCAAGCTGCAGCCACAGTGCAGTCGTTTTACGACCAGACGAAAGATCTGAGCGCTAGCTTCTTTCAGACATATGTAAACAAGGTGTACGACCGGACTGATCGCAGCTCCGGGAAGGTGACATTCAAGAAGCCTGGCCGGATGCGCTGGGATTACGCGAAGCCCAACGGAAAAATCATCGTGGCTGCGCAAGGCAAGTTCACATTGTTCGAGCCTGGTGACGAGCCCGGAGATGTCGGCCAAGTCATCGAACAAAACTTCCAAGAGTCGGACCTTCCCCAGGCGATGGCTTTTCTGATGGGCACCGGGAAGCTCGAAGACGACTTCGACTTCAAGCTGCTCGACTCTGCGCGCGAGGGTTATCCTGCCGGCAAAGTGCTCGAGCTCAAGCCGCGCAAACCGAATCCGCACTTCGATCGGCTGCTGTTTTACGTCGAGTCGACCCCGAGCTTGCGCGGCCTCGTGCGCCGCCTCGTGATCATCGACTCCACCGGCAATCGCAACCGCTTCGACTTCAGCGAGTTCAAGTTCAACACGGGCGCGCCGGATTCCACATTCACGTGGAAGCCGCCGGCGAACGCACGTCGGGTGCACATGTGACTCGCCTCATGCGCACTCTCGGCCTCGTGATCGCCTGCGCCGCGTGTTCGTCGCAGAGCGCGAACCCACCGCCTGCGCCCGAGACGCGCTCGACTGGTGCGGATGTCTCGCAGCCGTCAGCTGCAGTGGTCCGGCCTGACGATTTGCGCGGCACCTGGGTCGAGTACTGGGCGGTGGACGGCGGTGCCGACACCGAGCGCTATTCGTTCAGCGAGCTCGGGCACTTCGAGTGGAACTCGACGTATTCGGCGCAGACCTCGCCGCACGCGCCTCAAACTGCAGTCCGCAAAGCCGGCGTGTTTCGCCTAGAGCGCAACGGTTCGACGCCGGTGCTCGTGCTCGAGGTTCAACACGAAGCGTTCGCAGCCTGCGCCGCTCCGTGTGAGGCCACGACCGGGCCGCGCGAAGTGGAGCACGCGACTCCGCTCGTCGAGCGCTACGAGCTCGGTGAATGCCCGAGCAACCCGGAAGCGCAGCGCGTGGACGCCAGCTACACGTGCCGAGCGTTCGGCGGCAAAGCATTTTGGCGCAAAGCGCGGGATGCCTCGACTGAAGACAAAGCGGGCTGAGCTCAGGTGTTCTCGCCGCTCGGCAGAAGTGTATGCGTGACGAGCGCGCGATGGATCGCTTGCGCCACGTGCGAAGCGCGCCAGGCAGCAGCTTGCATCTCGGAGACGTGCGCCTTGAGCGGGCTATCCGCCGGCATCTGCCGCAAGAGCACGAACGTGTAGTTTAAAATGACCGCGATCTGATTGTTGAAATCGTGTGCGATCTCCGACGCCACGCGCTGCAATGCAGTTTGTAGCTCGGACCGACCGGTGCGCTTACCAGTACCAGCAGTCCCAGTACCTGATGGCTCAGCCAGACTCGATGTTGCAGCTCCCGGCGCGAACTCGGCGCGCGCAGCTCCGTGCAACACGACGCAAAACTTTTCCGCTGCAGGCTCGTCGTCGCAGACGCGCTGCACGGTGACTTCGACATCCGGCCCCGGACTGCGCAGACCCAAGCGCCCCCGCCAACAGCGTGCGCGATGGAGCTCTCGCCAAATCCCGTTCAGCGTGCGGCGATCGAGCGCCGAGACATCGGAAAAGAACTGCCCCGACAAACTGGCTTCCGAGAAAAACGCTTCAGCCGCGGGATTTGCGTAAACGATCACCCCGGCGCGGCTGATCAGCAGCACGCCATCGGTCGACGCAGCGAGCGCTGCGAGACAAGCCGACGTACTGAGCGACTCGCCCTCGTAGGTAGTGGAACGGCGGCGGACACTACTCGGCCGATCACGACGCGTCGCGCGTTCGAGCGCGTTATCGCAGTGGTCGTATGCCGACTGTATCGTGCGCTCTGAAGCCACGAGGCCTGCCCGCTATTCCCCTCTGCACGCGCCCCACCGCATGCCCCGCTACTCATACACACTTGGATTCCCGTTGCAACGCGTGATGTTCGCACTCGGTTGTTTAATCTCGGGCATCGGGAGTGGTCGCGAGGATCCAGCCACTCACGGTAGAGACAACTGCTGCCGCAGCGGTGAATCGGGCAGCGGTTCCAAGCGCGAAGTGTTTGCGTCGGCGGGCATCTCACTCACGAGTAACAGCTCCGCGCGCCCGCGGGCTCGGACGGGACTAGCGATCAGTACCAGTCCCAACGGGCCCCCATACGGCTGTCCGGCCAGTGCTGTGCGCAACTGAAAATCCGCGTCGGGCCACGCAGTGATGACCTGAGCATCGAAGTCGAGATCACCTTTCTGCACGAGTGCGACTAGCTCGTGGTTGCGAACGCCGAGCACGTCGGGTTTTCCATCGCCGTTCCAGTCCAAGACTTGCACGCTGTCGAGCCCAGACAGCGCTGGCAATGATCGCAATGCGCCCGCATTGGTGGCATTCGCTACGATTGCGTTTGCAGCGGCGCCGGTAAGTAGCGCGTCGGCGTGACCATCCGCGTTGAGATCCACGATCGTAATCGCCTTCACATCCAGCCCGGCGAGCGTCGTTCGTTGTTTCGGATGACCACCGGTGCCCATGAACACGACCTCTGCGCCGCGTCCTTTCGCGGAGAGAATCAAATCGGCCCGACCATCCAGATCGAGATCGGCAGTACCGAGCTGGTCGACACCCACACCTGCCGGCATCGCAAACAACTTGAACGGCGAAAGCCCCCCGCGCAGGAGCACGAGCTCGTTCGGACGCGGCAAGCGCGAGTCCTCGAGCCGCAAGATCACGATGTCGCTCCCAGCTGCATCGTCCAGCTCGGCCGCGCTGAGTGCACCGACTGCAAGCGGTGCGAGCAGCCGCGGCGAGTCGAATGTGCCGCTGTGCGATCGCAACGCCGACAGCAACACACCACTTCGTGGACTGCCGCGCTCGTCGTCGCGCGATGTGCCGACGACCAAATCGACTGCCCCGTCACCGTTCAGATCCGTCGCGAGGATGTCGCCCGGTCGATCGATCCAAGATTTCTCTTCGCCGCTTTTGGCTGCGGGCGTCCCACTCGCGCCGAAGTCGAAGCGCGCGATGCGCCGGGGCTCGCCGTGATCGAACGCGATCACGTGCACGTTCGTCCCGCAGTGCACGCCGATCGCGGGTGGCGCTCCGGGCGTGAGCGGCAACATTACGACGCGCGGTTCACCACGGGGTGTCTCACACACGCTAAAGCGACGCAGCGGCTCGCTCGTTGGACGGGCGGCCGGTGTCGTCGCTGCATTTTGCGCCGCCAGCTGCGGCGCGAGGTTGGGGCCCGGAGCGCTGGGCGCGGTCACAGTGGTCGCGCTCGAAGGCGGGCACGTCTCGCACTGTGGACAGGCTGCAGCTCCCTGCGGCGGCGACGAGCGCTCGCTCGAACGCGCTCGAGGCAGCACACCTGTCCACAGTAGTGCCGCGAGAATGCTGGTCGAAAGCGCGATTAAAACGCTCACCCGCAGGATCACTCGTTGGCGAGAGGCGGAAGGATCGGTAGAAGGGGCCGGAATAGCCATGTGGGGGTCGGAGTTAAGCCGTCGCCGCTCGTTTCGGGTGAGGCGGGACGGCGTGGTCAGGCGTTTGACGAGGGCGCGGAGTCTTTGCTAGCTCAGCGAGCGAAATTTCCAAAATGATCGTCGTCGACAAAGTATCCAAATACTACGGAGCACATCGCGCAGTCGCGGACCTCAGCTTCGAGATCCGCGAAGGCGAATGCATCGGGTTCCTCGGGCTGAACGGCGCCGGCAAGAGTACGACGTTGCGCTTGCTCGCGTGCCTTCTGTTACCGACGTCGGGACGCATTCGGGTCCGAGACCTGGACGTCGTCACGCACCCGCACGAGATCAGGCGCTTCATCGGCTACCTGCCGGACACCCCGCCGCTCTACCCGGAGATGACCGTCCGCGAGTACCTCGAGTTCGCCGGGCGCATCCGCGGGTTGGAAGGCAAAGAGCTGGACCAGCGCTTAGATCGGGCGGTCCAGCTGTGCTCGGTGCGGGAGGTCGTGCGTTCGCCGATCAGCCAGCTGTCGCACGGCTATCGGCAGCGCGTCGGGATCGCGCAGGCGATCATCCACAAGCCGTCCCTGCTGATTTTGGACGAGCCGATCCAAGGTTTGGATCCGGTTCAGATCGTCGAAATGCGCAAAATGATCGGCGCGCTGCGTGGTGAGCACACGATTTTGCTGAGCACACACATCCTGACCGAGATCGAGGCCACCTGTGACCGCATCCTCGTGATGCACGAGGGGCGGGTCGAGGCGCAGGGCACCGAGGAAGAGCTGTCGTCGAAGCTCTCCGCACGGCGCACACTGCAGCTCGAGGTCCGCGGCACCGGCGACGCGCTGAAGGCAGCTCTGAGCGGCGTCCGCGGCTTGAAGGTGTTGTCGATCGAGCCGGACGGCTCGGACGCGGTTCGCGCGTCGCTCCACGTCGAAGACGTCGAGCGTGAAGCCGTCAGCCGCGCAGTCGTGCAGGCCGGACTCGGCCTCGTCGCGATGTACACGGAGTCGACCGGCCTCGAAGCGCTGTTCTTGCAGTTGCAGAGCGCGGCCGCTTCGAAGTCCGAATCGGGTACGCAGCCACCAGCTTCACGGCCGAGTGACGGCCCGACCGAGGCACGTCCATGAGCAATATTGGAATCATCGCTCGCCGCGAGCTCGGCGGGTACTTTCGTACGCCGAGCGGGTATTTGATCGGAGCCGCAACCTTGCTCGTGCAAGGTTTGATGTTCAACACGCGCGCACTCGGCACCGGCGCGAAGCTCTCGTCGCAAGTGTTGATCGACTTCCTGCGCGACTCGAGTGGAACCACGACCGTCGCGGCCGTGCTCCTCACGATGCGGCTCTTCGCGGAAGAGCGGCAATCCGGCACGCTCGTGCTCCTCTTCACGTCGCCGGTGCGCGAGTACGAGATCGTGCTCGGTAAGTTCGTCTCGGCGTTCGTCGTGCTGTCGCTGCTGGTACTCGCGAGCGTGTACTTGCCCGCGATGATCTTCGTGAACGGCAAAGTGTCGCTCGGACACATCGCGTCGGGTTACCTCGGGCTCTTGATGGTCGGCGCTGCGACCTTGTCGCTCGGCGTGCTCGGCTCGGCGCTCGCCCGAACGCAGATCATGGCCGGCGTGCTCGCGGCCGTGTTCATCTTCGTGCTGTTTTTGTGTTGGGCGCTGTCGCGCGTGGTCGACCCGCCGCTCAGCACGATCATCTCGCACTTCTCGCTGTACGAGCAGCACTTCTTCCCGTCGATGCGCGGTCTGCTCCAGCTGTCGGACGTCGCGTACTACGCGTCGGTCACGTACCTCGCGCTGCTCGCGTCTACCCGCGTAATCCAGAGTCAGAGGTGGCAATGAGCGACCAGCAACAGACTTCGAACGTGCTGGGCAGCGTGCTGATGTGCGCGGGCTTGCTCGCGATCTACCTCGGTGAACGCGTGTTCGGTGAAGGCAACGGCCGCACGGCAGCCACCGTGCTCGGTGCGTTGCTCGTGGTCGCGGCGTTTGGAATGCGGGGTGCAGCCCTCAGCCGCGCGAAAGGCGACGTCCGCGGAGTCGAGCAACGTTTGCTCGGCTCGTACATCGGCATCATCGTCGCGCTCGGCTTGTACGCGCTCTCGACCGACACGGGCTTGAACCTGTTCGGGCTGAAAGACGACGCGCGCGGCAAAGTCAGCACGGTGCTGACCGTGGTGTGGCCCGCCGTAATGGTGGTCTCGCTCGCCGCGCTGTGGTTCATGGAGCTCGTCTACGCGCGCATGCCGGTCGCTGCGTCGGTCGAGTTGCGCCGCGTTCGCACGGCTGCCTACGCCGGTCTCACGCTGGCGTTCTCGCTCGTCTTCCTGCTGTCGATCAACTACGTCGTGACCGCACGTGACGTGCGCCGCGACGTGAGCTACTTCAAGACCACAGAGCCGAGCGCATCGACGAAGCGCCAGCTCACGAAGTTGCAGGCGCCGGTGAAAGCGCTGCTCTTCTACCGCAAGACGGACGACGTGCTCGCGCAGCTCGAGCCGTACTTCGCGTCACTCGCCAAGGCGAGCCCGAAGTTCAGTTATCAAGTAGTCGACTCTGCGCTCGTGCCCGAGCTCGCGCGCAAGCATCGCGTGACGGGTAACGGCTCGGTGCTGCTCGTGCAAGGCGAGGCCGACAAGGAAAAGGCGCAGCCGATCAAGATCGGAAACGAGCTCACCGACGCGCGGGCACAACTGCGCAAGCTCGACGGGTTGTTCCAGCAGAACTTCTCGAAGCTCGTGCAGGCCGAGCGTTCGGTGCAGCTCACGGTCGGACACGGCGAGCGTAACGCGAAGCAAGACGAAGGCGCTGAACGCGGCGAGGGCACGAAGGTGCTCGACGAAGTTTGGAAGCGCCTGAACTTGAAGACGACCAAACTCGGCGTCGGTCAAGGTCTGGCGAACACAGTTCCGGATGGCTCGGGCGCCGTGATCGTGATGGGCCCGCAGCAGAAGTTCTTGCCGGAAGAAGTGCAGTCGCTGCTCGAATACGTGCGCAAGGGCGGCCGGCTCTTGTTGATGGTGGATCCGGGCGACGACGACGGCCTCGACCCTCTGCTCGAGGGCCTCGGCGTCGCGCGCCAGCCGGGCACGCTCGCGAGCAACAAGAGCCACATGCGTCGCAAGTACGACAACAGCGATCGCGTGATCGTGTTTTCGAACAAGTATTCGGTGCACCCGAGCGTGACGACCGCGAACAAGTATTCGGGTGAGGTCGCGACGATCTTCATCTCCGGCGTGGGTCTCGCGAAGGCGCCGCTGAAGCCGCAAGACACGCTGAAGCCTTCGGTCACGTTCCCGCTGCGCAGCAGCGCGGACTTCTTTCGCGACGCGAACTCGAACTTCGATCGCGACGCGACCGAGCCCGAGGAGACGGTGAACCTCGTCGCGGCGGTGACGACTAACACCAAAGGCGTCGAAGGCCGCGCGGTCGTGATCGGCGATGGCGACTTCATGACCGACAAGCTCGCAGCCAACAACGGCAACCTGATGGTGTTCATCGACTCGCTCGCGTGGCTGATTGGCAACGAAGAGCTGAACGCCGAAGTGAGCAACGAGGAAGACATTCCGATCGAACACACGCGCGACAAGGACAAGCTGTACTTCTACGCGACCACGTTCGCGGTGCCGATGCCGCTACTCGGTTTGGGTTTGTGGGTCGCGCGGCGCCGACGTCGCTCCGGGGAGAAGAGCTCATGAAATCAGTGCTCATCCACGGGATCCTCGCCGTGTTCGGCTTGGGTTTCGCGTACCAGACGTGGACGCGCGAGCCGGACGTCGAAGAGGCGCCGGGCGCGGTCACGGTCGTCGAGTGCAAGGAGAGCGACCTCCAAAAGCTCTCGGTCGAGACCGAGACCAATCGCGTGACGGTCGAACCCCAGAAGCAGAAGGACGAGACGGTTTATTGGGTCACGGTTCAGCGCAAGCCGAAGCCCGTGCCGCCGCCCGATCCGAAAGCGCAGCTCGACGGGGGCGCTGCGAAAACGCCGGAACCTCCGAAGGAAGACCCCGAGACGCTCAAGCCCAAAGTGTTTCTCGCGAACGCAGCGTTCAAGGACTACTTGAAGCTCGTGACGCCGCTCAAAGCGCAACAAGGCCTCGGCGCGTTGCCGAAGGACAAGCTCGCGGACTTCGGCTTCGACAAGGTCGAGACGACGTTCAAGCTGTCGTGCGCGGGTAAGTCGCTCGATTTCGAAGCGGGCGCGCGGACGTTCGGAAGCAGCGGGCGTTACGTTCGCGATGCGAAGTCGAAGACGGCGTACCTGTTCAACGACGACGTCGTCTCGGATTTGCAGTCGGCGCAGTTCAAGTTCATGCAGACCGACTTGCACGCGTTCGTTCCGGCGGATGTCGAAGACGCGACGGTCGAAGTGCGCGGCACGAAGAAGAAGCTGCTGCAGCGCGATCGCAAGTCGACGGACAAGGCGACCTGGGTCGACGCGAGCGCGCCGGCGAAGCGCAACGAGCTGTACGGTAACTGGTTCACGCGCGTCACGCGGTTGCGTGCGCGCGAGTATTTGCCGCGAGCATCCGAGCCGGGTTCCGACTTGAAGACGACTGGCGGCGAAATGACGCCGGTGCTGACGATCGACTACAAGGTCGAGGGCAAGCCGAACGGGAAACTCGAGCTAGTGAAGGTCGAGGAAAACGGCACGCCGCACTACTACGCGCGCAGTGAAGCGACGCGTAGTTGGGTGACCGTGTTCGACTCCGCGGCGAAGGAAGTCGAGCAAGACGCACCGATGGTGGTCGGGCTCGAGGAGACGCCACCTGAAAAGGCTGCGCCACCGCCTAAGAGTGCCGGTGGCGCGCCGCCACACGGTGGAAACCCACACGGCGGTTTGGGTGGTTTGCCATCGGGTCATCCGGTCGTTCCACCTGCTGGAAATCCGCACGCTGCTCCGCCCGCAGGAAATCCGTCTGCTCCGCAGAAGCGCTGAGGTTCTTGCGTCAGCGGAGATGTGCCCGCATCTTGTGGGCGCATGACATTCCCTCGCATCGTGTTTGGCACGCCTCGGAAGCTGCCCAAAGCTTCCGAGCTGCCAGGACGCGTCGCGGTGCTGGATATCGCGTTTGCGGCAGGGAATTCGGGTGCGAGCTTCGAGTCGGTCACGAAGCCGCTCATCGATGCGCTCGGCGATCGCTTGGCGGCGTGGATCGATCACCACGATCACGTGATGCATGCGGCGTACGTGAACGATCCGCGATTCGTGTTGCGGACGAAAGCCGAACACGGTGCTTGCCCGGAGATGGTCACGCCGGAACGCGTTGCAGCTGCCGGCGTCGTCGACACGATTTGCTGTCATACGGATTTCGATGGGCTGTGTTCGGCGGCGAAGTGGATTCGCGGTGGAGTCGAGCCGTATCCGGGCGCCGATGACGACGCGCGTGCGGTCGATACGCGGCTGGGTAAGCCATCCGAGCGGGCGAACGTGCTCGATCGAGCGTTGCGAGCGCGGCCGCGCGATGACGCGCTTCGCGGCTTGATCGTGAAGTTCTTGGCCGATGGTGCGAACGACCTCGCGTTGTACCGGACGATCGAGCGCGCGTCGGAAGCGTTGCTCGCACGCGAGGAAGAAGCGCGGCGGATCTCGCGCGGCTACGAGATCAAGAACGAGATCGCATTCGTGCAGGTGCCGACGCCGCACGCGCCCTACGACAAGACGCTGCTCTTGTTGCAGGGGCAGGAGCGCGCTCGCATCTCGATCGTGCTCGATGAAAACGCGCTGACGATCGCGGCGCGGTTCGATAGCGGGATCGACTTACTCGCGCAGCTCGGGCTCCAGGGTGGGATGCCGACCGTCGTGAGCGTGTCCCCTAGCCAGAAGGACGAAGTACTCCGCAAGTTGGGGTGGCCGGACGACTGAAGGCCGATCGAGGCTGGAAAACCAGGCGTTTTCGAGCCCCTGACACCCACAATCACCCACTGAACGCCGCAGAGTTGTCGCTCGCGCCGGCCTGCCGAAGTGGCCGGTGCGCGCTACACTGGTTCGATGACACTGCCGCTGGCGGTATTCGAGAAGCTCCCGAAGACAGACCTTCACGTTCACCTCGACGGATCGCTTCGCATCGAGACGATGCTCGAAATAGCGGACCAACGAGGCATCAAGCTGCCGTCCGATAACCCCGAAGGCCTGCGCCGCTCGATGCACTGCGGCGAGAACACGGGGTCGCTCGTGGAGTATCTGAAGGCGTTCGACATCACGCTCTCGGTCTTGCAGACCGAAGATGCGCTGTATCGCGTGGCGTACGAGCTCGCGCAGGACGCGGCGAAAGAAAACGTACGCTACATGGAAGTGCGCTACGCGCCGATGCTCCACGCGCGCGGTGGATTGCGGATGACGGCGGTCGTGGAGGCCGTGCTCGCCGGTCTGCGCCAGGCTGAGAAAGATCTCGGGATCGAATCGAGCGTGATCATCTGCGGAATTCGCAACATCTCGCCTGAGTCGTCGCTCGAGATGGCGCGGCTTGCGGTCGCCTACAAAAATCGCGGCATCGTCGCGTTCGACCTCGCAGGTGCCGAATATGATCACCCGGCGAAACACCACCGCGAAGCGTTTCAGTTGATCCGCAACAACAACATCAACTGCACGATTCACGCGGGTGAGGCGTTTGGGCCCGAGTCGATCTCACAGGCGATCCACGTCTGTGGTGCGCATCGCATCGGTCATGGCTGCCGTCTGCGCGAGTCTGGGGACTTGCTGCACTACGTGAACGACCACCGCATCGCACTCGAGTGTTGCCCGTCGTCGAACGTGCAGACCGGCGCGGTCGCCTCGATCGCGACGCACCCGCTCAAGCTCTATCACGACCTCGGCGTGCGGGTGACCGTGAACACCGACAACCGGTTGATCACGGATACGACCGTCTCGAAGGAGTTGTGGCTCTGTCACAAGGAGATGGGGCTCACGGCCAAAGATGTGGCACGCGTGATCCTGAATGGCTTCAAGGCCGCGTTCATGCCGTTCCACATCAAGCAGGGTTATCTGCGGCGGATTTCGGACGAGCTGCAGGGCTTCGTCTTGGATCCGTTGTCGATCCTTCCGGAAGCGCAGCGAGCGCAGTTGCCACGCTCCGATCGGCCGGAAGCCTAGTTCCAGCCGCGCTCCAACCGAGCTCGTTCGGAACTCGTTCGGTTTCTGGGCTCGTCAGGGGCGCGCGCGCACTGTACAAATCGCAGTCGCTGGTAGGAGGCGACTCATGGCGATCGGTACGGCTCGGGTGGTTGGGCTTGCAGCGTGGCTCTTGTGTTGTGCGTGTGCCGGCAACAACTACGGCTATGCGCGCGAGTACGTGCCGCTCGATGACGAGTCGCTCTATTACGAGAAGGCGGCCGAAGTCAGCTACGAAGAGGTGCGTCGCGACCCCAAGGCGTTCGAGACGCGATTGGTTGGGTGGTTCGGAGTCGCGAGTGGGGTGAAGCCCGCGCCGGACGGAAGTGTAGTGGTCGCGCTCGACATGCGTTTCCATCAGCCTCGGCACTTGTGTAGCGATCAGTTCGAGAGCTCGTGTCGGGTGACGATTTCGGAGCGCGAGGGTGGTCCGTTCTCGACGACGTTGCGCTTGCGAAGTGACGACAAGAGCGGTTCGGCGCGTTTGAACGTAGGTTCCTTGGTGAAGGTCTACGGAACGCCGACCGGAGAGTTCGACAGTCGCGGTGGTCCGCTGATCAAGGCGCAGTACTACCGGCAATGGCCGCATGGTGCGTTCGTCTCGACGACCGGTCGCGTGAACATGCGGCGCTAGTCGCAACGCAGCGCGCATCCCGACATCGGTACAGCGGTTAAAGCCTCGGCTAAACCCTCCAAGCCATTGCGGCTTACCGCGACTGACATGCGCTTGCGATCGCGATCCCGCTCAGGCAGATACCCCCGAGTAGTCGGGCCGGACATCTGCTCGAAGGGGTTCGTATGTTTTCATTCAATCGCGATCGCCACTGGCTCGAGTGCTGTGCCGCCATACTGATTGTGTCCTGTGTCGGGATGACAGTCGGCTGCAGTGACTCCGAAGGTTCGGGGACGCCTGGCCTCGCCGAGAATCCTGGTGCAGCAGGCGTCGGTGCGACCGCCGGCGCGCCCGCTGCGGGTACGCCAGGCATGAGCACTGGCACTGCTGGGCGCGGTGTCGCCGGCACGAGCGCAGCTGCAGGTCGCGCGGCCGCAGGAGCGCCGGCCCCGACGGCGATGGCCGGCCGCGGCGCCGATGGCGACGATGCAGGTGTCGAGCCGGTGGATGCCGGCACGACCAGCCCCGACACGGGAGTCACGACGCCACCACCCGAGCCCACGCGCGCCGATCTCGGCGAAGGCGACGGCTCCGACGTGATCACGATCGGCGATTCGTGGATGAACCTCGGTTCGACCGGGATCCAACAGAGTCTGCTCAAGGCGAGTGACCAGCGCTATCGCGTGTACGGCCGCGGCGGGACGCGTCTGCTCAATGACGTGATTCCGAATCAATACGCCACGGCGAAAGGCGCCGACGCGGACATCAAGACGGTCGTCATGACTGGTGGTGGCAACGACATCATCCAAGTGGCGGGCTTGCGCGACGACTGCGCTGCCATGGGCATGCAGTGCGCGATGGTGACGAAACAGATTCGCGACCGGCTCACCACGCTTTGGGATCTCATGGCAGCGGATGGAGTGCAGGACGTCGTGTACGTGCAGTACTCGAATCCGGAGGGGCAAAACGTCGACTTCGCGGACGGCATGGACAGCGTGAAGACGCGCTGCGCGGCAGTGAAGGCGCCGATGCGTTGCCACACCTTGGAGACGCTCGATATCGTGATGGGCGACATCCCGGACGGCATTCACCCGTCGGCGGTCGCGTTCGATCGCCTCGGCGTGGCCGTCTACGACTTGATGACGAAGCAGGGAATGCGCCGCTAACAGTGGCGCCTGGAGCGCGATACGTCGCGCGATTCGCCACCGGGACCTGCGGTGCGTGCTCACGTACCAAAGCGTACGCTCCGCGCGCTCCTCGGCCCCGGCGGCGCCTCGCGTGACGTCTCGCGAACCATGCGGCGCCTCGCGTGACGTCTCGCGAACCATGCGACGCTGTTAGTTCGATTACTTGCGCTTTAGTTTCTTCTTCGCAGCTGGCGGCTGCTGCACGCCGCTTTGAGCTGCAACGAGCTTCTTAGGCGCGACCAGGCGCCAAGCTTCGAGCAGCAGCTCCGGTGCTCGCGCAAGCTCCAATTTTGCGAGCACCACGTGCGTCCAACCCAGCCGGCCCCACGCGCCGGCTGCCGGCGTGAACACTTCCGGCTTCGCGCCGAGCAGCATCGCCTGAAACTCCGGCGAGCACTTCAACGTCCCCTGCTTCCCGTCCGGCGACATCCCCGCAAAGATCTTGTTGCGGACCCTAAAGTCCGGCTGTTCGAAATGCGACTTCTCCTCCGCCTCCGGCAGCGCACACGCGAGCTTTCGCCACTGCGCTGCCGTAACCGTCATTTCGAACAACTCCCCTGGGGCATCGCCTTCGCACACGTGTCCTTGCCGTTCACCGCATCGACCAACATTCCGAAGCGGCACTGCAACGTGTCAGTCCGATACTCCTCGGACGTGACGTCGTAACCCATGTCGATCTCTTTGACCCCGCGCAGGCCCTTACAATCGGACTCGCACTTCGCCGAGCCATCCGCGCCGGGGTACTGCGCGTTGAACTGCATCGGGCAACCCCGCTTCAGCTCCCCACAATACGCGGGACAAATCTTGCCGCAGTGACCGTCGCCGCTCGGGCTCGTGTGCGGGCAGTGAATCGCACTCTGATCGTCGAACGCGAAGTACGTGTGCCAACGCCGGCACGCCAGCGTGTCCTGGTTGATGTCCTGGACCTTCATCTCATCCGTGTTCTTGCCCTTCACGAAACCCGTATCGCAGAACTTCTCGCACTGCGCTTGGCTCTCGTAGACCGGATGCTCCTTGCACGACTGCATCACGAGCCGGCAATAATCTTTGCAGTTGGGCTCGGTCTGCGCCGGCAGATCACAGAAGTCTCGATCCCCGAGACTCGCGCGCAACAGCGCATGCCCGCAGTGGAGCACCCGCTCCGCCTCCATGTCTTCGAGCTTCGATTGCGCTGCCGCGTTCAGATGGACGATGCGGCACTGAATCGTGTCACCACCCAAGTAGTCGGTTGCAGCGCTGTAGCTACCTCGGTCTGGAAGCGACCGACACTTGTTCAAACAGTCCTTCTGCGGCTTCTCCGGGCAGATCGCGTCGTACAACCCACAGTACGCCTCGCAGTTGTCACCACAGCTGGTCGCGATCCCGGGGCTTCCGCCGCCCGGGGCTGCAGCCGGACAAAACATCGCATCGCGCTCGACACTCGCCGCTTCCTTCGCGTAGTGCGCTCGACACTTGACCGTGTTGCCCTTCGTCTCGCTGTCGCTGCTCTTACCCGGTGGTAAGAACGAACACATCGCCTGACAGTCCTCGTCGCTCTTGTACGCATCGAGCGTCGGCGGGTTGCAGCTGTCCGCCACGTCCGCGCAGTAGCTTTTGCACAGCGGAGTCACGGTCATCCCGACCGGCTCACCGGCATCCGCGAGCTCGCGATCTTCGAGCCCGATGATCGACTCGCAGCCGGCCAGCGTGCCAAACGGCGAGAGCACGAAGATCAGCGCAAAAAAGCGCCCGAACGAAGTCCAAGTCGAGTTGTGCACGCGAAAGCCCTATCACTGTCTGGGAGGTCGAGGAAGAGGTGGGAGTCACGCAAGTTGTCTACGCGCGAGCGCGCCGAACGTGCCTCCCTGACTCAGTAGATTTTCGAAACGCCCCTGTTGCACGATCCGGCCGCGGTCGAGCACGACAATCCGATCCGCGTGCTGAATCGTACTCAAGCGGTGCGCGATCACCACGCGCGTGACGCGCAGCTGATCGAGGCTGGCGCTGACGGCGGCCTGCGTTCGGTTGTCGAGCGCGCTCGTGGCCTCGTCGAAGAACAACAGCCGGGGCTGCGCGGCGAGCGCTCGCGCGATCAGCAAACGCTGGCGCTGGCCGCCCGACAGCGTGCCTCCGCCCTGTGCGATGACCGTGTGCATGCCCATCGGCATGGCGTCGATGTCCACATCGAATGCAGCCAAACGCGCCGCTCGCCTGGCCTCCTCGAGCGAGCGCCCGCTACTACCCACGATGTTGGTGAAGATGTCGCCGGCCATGATCCGGCTGTGTTGCAAAACCACGCCGATCTGCTGGCGCAGGCCCCGCATATCCAGCCCCGAGAGCGCCTGACCATCGTAAAACACGCCGCCTTCGCTCGGTGCATCGAACCCGAGCAGGACGCGGAGCAGCGTCGATTTTCCGGACCCGCTCGGCCCCACGATCGCGACGAACTCGCCCGGCTCGACGCGAAGTGTCAGGTCGTCCAGCACGAGCGGACCGGGCGTTTCGTAGCGGAACGTCACATGACTCAGCTCGATGGCGCCGCTCAGGGCTGCAGTTCTCCCCGAACCGCGGCTTTCGGAGGTGCCGGTCAGAATCGGACTCGCACGTTCGTACAGCGGCACGAGCTTGACGGTCAGCAGCGCGGCCGACACCAGGTCGAGCACCGCGAGTAAGAAGGTCGTGAACGCCGCGCTGAACGCGAGAAACTCCCCGGTCGTGAGCGGTCGCGCGGCAGGTCCCGCGATCATGAAGTACAGCGTCATGCTGCAGAGCAGCGGGTAGAACGACTGAAACACCGCGACTCGCACGCCGATTCGCCCGCCCGCGAGCGAAAGGTCCCGCCTGCGAGCAAAACTTCGCGCCCACACGCCAAATGCGCGCGACTCGCCACCGGAGCTACGCAGCTTCGCGATGCCGCCGAGGAGCTGCAGCGACAGGCCGCTCAGCTTGCCATCGAGGTCCGAACTGACGCGCGACAGCGGTAGCTCGAAGTAAGTTGCGGTCGTTGCTACGAACGCGGCGATGATCACGAGCGCGGTGGCAGCGAGCGCGAGTGAGACGTCGTAGTAGAACAACAGCGCGAGGTTCCAGACCGAGAAGATGCCGCTCAGCACGCTCGAGAGACCGACTTGCGCGAGCACTTGTCGCATCGCGCCGATCCCGGCCGCGCGATCGGCGAGATCGCCCGCGGCGTACTTGCGAAAGAACGGTAGTGGAAGCGAAAGCAAGCGGTCCCAGGTGCCCGCTTCGAGGCTCGCGTCCATGCGCGTTTGAGCGCGGACCATCGCGAACGAGCGCGCCAGATCGAACAGCCACGAGGCCATGAACACGGCGAGCAGCACCGCCATCAGCTGCCCCAGCAAGTCGCGCTCCGCGCCGGGAATGATCCGATCGAAGACTTGGCCGGTGAGGAGCGGCAAGCCGGTCGCGAGAAACCCGGCGACGAGGCCGATGGCGAGAATGCGCGCGACGTCGTTGCGCACGCCGTGTGCCGCGAATCGCAACACGCCGAGCGGCGTGAGCGGTCGATCCGGAAAGCTGCGGTAGAACTGGTGGGCGTTCGGCTGCAGAAAACCGAGATCGCTCGCGATGAGCTCGCTCGTCGTGCCCGCGCTCGGGTCGTAACAGAAGTAGCCGCCGCTGGGGTTCGGCAGCAGCGCAACCGGCTCGAGCGCGCCGCCGTCAGCGGTGTAGAACGCGAGCAGTGGGCCGCCATCGATCTCCGGAAACCCAGCTTCGAGCAGCACCGCACGCGTGCGGACGCCGTGAATGCGCGACAACGCGAGTTGCAGGTCGGGCAGTTCGCTACCCTCGGGCGGGTGGACCTCGGGCCAGGGGTCGAGCTCGAGCGCCTCGAAGATGCGCTGGCACGCGAGCTGAAACGGGGTCTGGCTCGGGCCCGTCAGCGCCGTGTCTTCGCGTCGAGCTTTCTGCAGCCGTTCGTTGCTCCCCACTGCCGCGAGCTCCGACAACGCCGCGCTCGTCGCGTCGAGCTCGGCCGAGCGCGATGCGTCGTCACGCTGCAAGCGGTCGCGAGCGAACTGCGCCCGCCGTGAGGCAACGACGGCTTCCACGAACGCAGAAAAGCCCTGGGCGAACTCAGCTCGCCCGCTCGCCTTGAGCAGCTGCTCGGTCGTCCACACGCGAAACTCACCCGGCGCGCACATCGCCCAGCTCGAATCCGAGAGCGGCCACGCGTCCGCGAGCGCACCCAGTTTTGCCACGTCCAGGCCGCGATACGAACGCGGCGGCGTGCTCGGCGCGACCCAGACGATGCCTTGTCCGCCGCACACGGCCTGCGAGGTCGGCTCGCGCCACCACTCGCCCGCCGTCAGAACGCGACTGCGATTTGGCACGGCGGCTGGTGGAAGTGCCGCGATCAGCAGCGTGATCCAGCGGTCGAACAAATCGGCGAGGACGCGCGCGCCCTCGTCGCCGTGTGGGCCTTCGCCGAGCGCGAGCAGCGCCACCATCGGCACGCGCCACACGACGCTGCCACTCACCCCGGACAAGAGGAGCGCGGTCGAGTCTGCAGCCATCCGCGGCGAGAGCCCGAAGATCAACTGGCCCGGCCCGCACGCGGCGAGATGTTCCCGACGGCCTTCGGGTTTGCCGTCGCGATAGCCCACGCAAAACAAGTGATGGTGTTCGGACAACGTGAAGTAAGCGCACGAGGGATCGTCGAGTCGCAACGGCTTGTCGCCTTCGACTGGAACTGCTTCTACGCGATCGCCCAAGTGCCGTTTGACCCACGCGATACCGTCCGAGTTGCCGATCATGCAGACCTCTTCACGACGCCGCGATCAGCCCGCGGTACAGACCGGGCTCGGCGAGAAGTTGTTCGTGGGAGCCGCGCTGCACTGCGCGACCATGATCGAGCACGATGATCTCGTCGCAGTCGCGGATCGTGCTCAGGCGATGCGCGATGATCAGGCAGCTGACGCCGCGCCGCCGCAGGTTCTCGTCGACACGGCGTTCGGTCTCGGGGTCGAGCGCACTCGTCGCTTCGTCGAGCACCAGCAGGGCGGGTTGCCGCACGAGCGCACGCGCGATCTCGAGGCGCTGCCGCTGTCCGCCGCTGAAGTTGAAGCCACCTTCCGTGAGCTTTGCCGAGTAGCCGCCCTGCAGCCGCGCGATGTCGTCGTGAATGCAGGCGTCCTTCGCGGCCAGCACTACGTCGGCTTCGGGAACGGTGTCGTCCCAGAGCGTGAGGTTGTCGCGCACGCTGCCTTCGAACAACGTGATGTCTTGATCGACGAGCGCGACGGACCGGTGCAACGCGCTCCCCGGACGTTTGTCGCGA
>Ga0193752_1001165_pt1 | contig 22540 bp, 19 predicted proteins | sample H1c1metaG_FD_144924 | JGI IMG/M metagenome (GOLD analysis project Ga0193752, IMG submission 144924) | Soil microbial communities from a riparian zone of the East river system, Colorado, United States - H1c1 | ecosystem: Environmental > Terrestrial > Soil > Riparian zone | place: USA: East River...
GTAATTCTTGCCACAAATGTTGAAAACGCCCAGGTCCTGCTGTCGCTCTTTATCATACTGGCGGCGGCAAAGCTCATGGCTGAGATCTCCGAGCGCTTGCGGCAGCCCGCTGTGGTCGGCGAAATTCTCGCGGGCGTAATAATTGGTCCCAGCCTGCTCGGGTGGGTCGCGCCATCCGAGATCATCAGTATTTTGGCCGAGGTTGGCGTTATCTTTCTTCTCTTTAACGTCGGTCTGGAAACCAAACCGCAGGACATCTTCAAAGTCGGAAAGCGCGCTGTGATCGTTGCGGTCCTTGGCGTTGTACTGCCGTTTGCCGTGGGCTATCTTTTCGCGATCTGGTGGGACGGCTCGTTTGTCGAGGCGATGTTTATCGGGGCCGCGCTCGTAGCAACATCCGTCGGCATCACCGCCCGCGTGCTCGGTTCGATGGGCCTGCTCGACCTTCAAACATCCCGCATCATCCTTGGCGCGGCTGTGATCGACGATATCCTGGGCCTGATCATCCTCTCGCTTGTTTCCAGTATGAGCGGCGGCAGCGTCGATCTTTACGCTCTCGCTAAAAGCGCCGGCCTCGCCGTTCTGTTTACCGTTTTCGTGGGCGTGGTCGTCTCCAAATTGATGACGCGGCTTGCCCCCGCAATACGCCGCCTTCGCGTCAGTAAGCCTTTCTTCAACATCGGGCTGATCCTTTGCCTGGGCCTTTCTGTTGCCTCTATCTATATCGGCGTCGCGGCGATCATAGGCGCATTTCTCGCCGGAATGGCCCTGGCCGAAGCGACCGAGGACAACCACAAGATGCACCAGTTGACGAGCGGCGTGTCTGAGTTCCTGATCCCCTTTTTCCTCGTTAATATCGGAATGCAACTCGATCTGGCCATATTTAAAGATGTATCGGTTATATGGCTTGCAATAATTCTTACGCTCCTCGCCGTCGCCACCAAGTTCATCGGCTGCGGGCTTGGCGCCTGGGGCATGAAAAAACGGGAGATGGCGCAGATCGGCATCGGCATGGTGCCCCGCGGCGAGGTAGGCATCGTAGTCGCACAGATCGGTCTCGGCCTGGCAGTCATCAGCCCGCAGTTCTTCGGCGCCGTGCTATTCATGGCCATCGCTACCACCCTTATAGCCCCGCCGTTTATTAAAGTTCTCTTCCGCGAGGACAAGGATAACGATGGAATCCCTGATGAGATCTTCGAGCGCGACGTTTCGGAAGATTTTTCGAGGATCGGATGATCATCCTGGACGTTGATCTTGAACTGTCTTGGCAAAAAATTTTCTTATATCCCATACGGATAGTGGTATCATTAGCCTATTAAGAGTGTGTAAAGGGGTATGTTTTTCTCTAATATAATCGTCCGTCGCGCGGCCATTGTTTTAAGCGTTATTGTCTTCGCTTCGGGCGCGTTGTCTATTTCTGCCCAGATCCGCAAGCCTGCCTCGGGCGCAGCTCAGATCCGCACAATAAATGTAGTAACTGAGCCCGACGCGAGCGTCTGGATCGACGGCGTGTTGTACGGCAAAACGAACGGCGTCGGGAATCTGACCATCACCACGCTATCCGCTGGTGTTCATAGCCTGCGCGTCCGCGCTAACGGTTTCAAAGAAATAACGCAGCCGATCTCGGCGGTCCAAAAGGGCGACATCGAGGTAAATCTCGTTAAAACGACCGACCCGGCCGATCTCGCGTTCCAAAAAGCGGAGGGGCTGCTCAGCGTCGACCGCGATAAGGCTGCCCAAGCCTATCAGGAAGCCATCAAACTGCGTCCAAAATACGCAGAAGCGCAGCTCGGACTCGCCCGCGTTTTGCTCGAGCTGGGCGATTACGATGGAGCCTCGGCCGCAATTGCCGGCGCTCGGCGTGCACGTCCCGTTTATCCTGAGGCATCCGCCGTCGAAGGCCGCATTCTCAAGGAATCCGGCGAAGAAGCCAAAGCCATTGCTGCCTTCAAGCGCGCGATCACCGAAGGGAAGGGTTTCCAGCCCGAAGCCTACACCGGTCTCGGCCTACTATATAAGGAAAAGGCCGAGGGTGCGGGAGGCGATATCGAGGTAGAGACGGCCAACAATACCGAGGCGTCAAAAAACTTACGCGCAGCGCTCAAGCAGCTTTCGGGTGCGCCCGATGCGATGGTGATATACCAGCTCGAAGGCTTGATCTACGAAAGAATGGGCAAGCTGCAGGAAGCGATCGACCTTTACGAGGAATTCCTGCGTATTTTCCCTAATACTAGTGAAGCTACCGCCGTGCGGTCATTCATCGTCCAGATCAAAAAACAGATGGCCCAGTAATGGAGACTGCGATCGACCTCGTCATAGAATCGCGGCAGCGCGAGATCGTTGAAGGATTTCACGTCCGCCGCGTGCTGCCATCGGTCAAGCGCCGAATGGTTGGGCCATTTGTCTTTTTTGATGCGATGGGCCCGGAGGTCCTCGCTCCCGGGCGCGGTATTGACGTGGCGCCGCATCCTCATATCGGTCTGTCGACACTTACATATTTATTCGCAGGCGAGATGGTCCATCGCGATGGCCTCGGCACCGTGCAGACGATCCGTCCCGGCGAGGTTAATTGGATGACCGCCGGCCGCGGCATAGCCCATTCCGAACGAACACCGCCTGACAAACGCAAATCCGGGTCCGAACTTTTCGGCATTCAGTCATGGGTTGCCCTTCCACGCAAATTCGAGGAATCCGCGCCAGCCTTTTCGCACCACGGCAGCGAAGAACTTCCGGTGATCGAAGGCGATGGCGTTAAGATTCGTCTTGTCGCCGGATCTCTTTTTGGCAAGCGGTCACCCGTGAAAACCTTTTCCGATTTGTTTTACGCCGATCTCACTATGGCGCCGGGGGCGGAGCTAGCCGTCCCCCGCAGCTTCGAGGATCGCGCTATCTATATTGTAAATGGCGAAATCACTGTAGCATCCGATGGGACCTTCTCTCCGAATCAATTACTCGTGCTTAAGCCCCGCGAAGAAATAGTCGTCCGCGGTACGAACGCGGGTGCCCGATTTATTCTGCTTGGCGGCGAACCTTTCGATGAGAAGCGCCTCATTTGGTGGAATTTCGTGTCGAGTTCCGCCGAACTTATTGAACAGGCAAAAAGCGATTGGAAACTAGGACGTTTTGCCCCGGTCCCCGGCGAAACCGAATTCATCCGTCTTCCGCCCGATTCCCGCCCCGCGCCCGTCCGCTATCCCTAACACGAATCGGTCATTCTGACCTTTTACCCGTCAGCCTGCTCTAGTTTAGGCAAAAGAATTGTTGACATCTCGTGATTTAACATCTATTATGAATGTTGAACGGTGTTGTCCACCGTTTTCTATACAACCTCTCTTTGTAGTGTTCTCTTCTTCAGTTGTCCCTGTAAAGTAGAGTTAAAGAAGGACTTACCGAGTACAAATGTCAGCAAAACTAGGCGAAATACTTGTTCGTGAAAACCTCATAACCACGCAGCAGTTGCGGGAGGCACTCGACTATCAACGGTCGAGCGGCGGGCGTTTAGGTTCCAATCTCGTTAAGCTGGGCGTTATTTCCGATGATGTTATTACCGCTGTTCTCTCGCGCCAGTACGGTGTGCCATCCGTAAACCTGGACCTGTTCCAGATCGAGGAAACAACGATCAAGCTCATCTCCCAGGACGTAGCCCTGAAATATACGGTCCTGCCTGTTTCCAAGGTCGGCGCGACGCTCACGCTTGCGATGGCCGACCCGACCAACGTCTTCGCGATGGACGATATCAAGTTCATGACCGGACTTAATATCGAACCGGTGATCGCATCGGAAACGTCGATCCAGGTAGCGGTAGGAAAATACTACAGCGGTTCAAATCAGATCGATATTTTTGACCCGACACTTGCTGTCGAGGTTGAGGGCGCGGGCGCCAAACTCGGCAGAAACGGCTTTGGAAACGGTAATGGCAACGGCCACGGCGGCAAGCGCCACGTCCAGCCCGAACTTGAAAGGCTGAACGACAGCGACCTTGACGTCTCTCTCGACCGTTTTGATTTTGACGCACACGAAGGAGGGGAGTTCGAAGTTGTCGAAGACAACGACGAGATCGATCTGGCCGAATTGGCCCGCGCTAGTGAAGATGCGCCGGTCGTTCGCCTCGTAAACGTGCTACTGGTCGATTCACTCCGCCGTGGCGCATCCGATATTCACGTCGAACCCTACGAAAAAGATTTCCGCATCCGCTTCCGCATCGATGGTGTGCTCTATGACATCATGCACCCGCCGATGAAGATCCGCGATCCACTCATCTCGCGCCTCAAGATCATGTCGAAGCTCGACATATCCGAAAAGCGCCTTCCGCAGGACGGACGTATCAAGATCAAGGTAAAGATCGACAGCCGCTCGCGCGAACTCGATTTCCGCGTATCTACCCTGCCGACGCTCTTCGGCGAAAAGGTCGTGCTTCGTCTTCTTGATAAAGACAAGCTGATGCTCGATATGACCAAGCTCGGTTTTGAAGAGAAGAGCCTCGAGATATTCAAGCGCAACATCGCCAAGCCTTACGGCATGGTGCTGGTAACGGGACCGACCGGTTCCGGTAAGACGAACACGCTCTACTCGGCGCTTCAGGCACTCAATACGCCGGAAACCAACATCATGACGGCCGAGGACCCTGTCGAATTCAATCTGCACGGTATCAACCAGGTGCAGATGAAGGAACAGATCGGCCTCAATTTCGCTGCCGCCCTTCGTTCATTCCTGCGGCAGGATCCCAATATCGTTCTCGTCGGCGAAATTCGTGACTTCGAAACGGCTGAGATCGCGATCAAGGCGGCGCTCACCGGCCACATGGTGCTCTCGACCCTTCACACTAACGACGCGCCCTCGACCATTTCGCGCCTCGTCAACATGGGTATTGAGCCCTTCCTGGTCGCAACATCGGTAAACATCATCCAGGCGCAGCGGCTTATCCGCCGGATCTGCAAGGACTGTAAGGAAGAGCAGCCGGCTATGCCGATCGAAGGATTGGTCGAGATCGGATTTACTGCGGAAGACGCGAAAGACGTAAAAATTTACAAGGGCCGCGGCTGCAACACCTGCAACGGGACCGGGTTCAAAGGCCGCGTAGGTCTTTATGAGGTAATGGAAGTTACCGACGAACTGAGAGAACTCATTATTATCGGCGCGAGCGCCATTGAGTTGAGAAAGAAAGCGATGGAATTGGGCATGATCACCCTGCGTCAATCGGGCCTGTACAAATTGCGCGAGGGTATCACGACGATCGAGGAAGTGGTGAAGGAAACAGTCTTGTAAGAATTGTGGAGGAAGTATGATAAGGGCAATCGCACTATCGTTAGCATTATTGATCGGCATCGGCGCCATTGTTCCGTTAGCTACGGACCATGCCGAAGCCGGTTCGCGTAAATATCGCAAAGGCAAAAAATATAAGAAAGCCAAGAAATACAAGAAGTATTCAAAAGGCTGGTGGCGTCAGTATCGTGCGCGCCAAAAGCGCAAGCAGGCGTTTGCCGCACGCCGCCGCTCGTTAAGGCTCCGCCAGATCCGGCTCGCCCGCGCCCGTCAAACGGAACCGGCCGGCGATCGTACACGGACAGTTGCTGGAAAGAAACCGGTCGAAACCGCGCCTCCGCCGGCCCTGCTGCCCTCGGGTGCACAGGCTCCGCAAGGTTGGGTCAGCGACCAGTCGTCAGCAAGCGAGTTGCAGTTCCGCGTTGGTGACGGTGCGGGCTCTACGCTTGGATCGGCTTCCATCTCGGTCGTAGGCTCAGCAACCGGTGACACCGTGGACACGGGCCGCAATCGCGCGGTTGGCGGTGTTCCCACCACGTCGCTCCGCCGCGAGGTCATCAACCGCATGATCCGCGAGAACGGATGGGTAGTAAACGATTACCAAAAAGAGATAGGCGGTCAAAAAGTCTATGTCGTGGTTGCGCAATCGCAGGCCGGCAGCGGTGTCCAGTCGCGCATGTTCTATTTCACCGAGGTCGAAGGCCGCATCTACAGCGTTGCGACCAACGCATCTACAAACAATGCGGATCGCCTCGCTGAGGAATCCGAAAAGGTGATCAACTCCCTCCAAACCCGTACGCGCCCGACACAGCAGGCCGCGTTGAAAGAAGAATAATTTCGTTGATAGTTAGTAGCCGGTAGTTCGTGGCCGAAAGCCGCGAGCTACCCGCTACGAACAACCAACCACGAACGTTTTACAAATCCCTATGAGCATAGATCAACAAGCCAGCATCGAATCTCAACTCACCCTGCCCGATCTTCTCCGCAAGCTGACGGATCTGGGCGGCTCCGATCTCCATCTGACGACAAATTCGGCGCCGCAGGTCCGTGTTCACGGCCATCTTTCCCCACTGGCCGGGTTTCAAACTCTTACACCGGCCGACACTAAGCGTCTTGCTTACTCCGTGCTCACCGATGCTCAAAAGCATCGTTTCGAGGAAAATCTCGAACTCGACTTTTCATTCGGCCTTAAAGGAATGTCCCGCTTCCGCGCCAATCTCTTCAACCAGAAAGGCGCAGTAGGCGCGGTGTTTCGTGCGATCCCGTACGAGATCAAATCGTTCGACGCGCTCGGGCTGCCGAGCGTCATTTCGGATATCTGCAAAAAGCCCCGCGGCCTCGTGCTGGTGACCGGCCCGACCGGCTCGGGTAAATCGACCACGCTCGCGGCGATGATCGACAAGATCAATATCGACCGCCACGACCACATTCTTACGATCGAAGATCCGATCGAATTTCTCCATAACCACAAAAATTGTGTCATCAACCAGCGCGAAGTTGCCGCTGATACACACTCGTTCGGTTCGGCCCTGCGTACTGCCCTGCGCCAGGACCCCGACGTTGTGCTCATCGGCGAAATGCGCGATCTCGAGACCATCGAGATGGCGCTGCGTATCGCTGAAACGGGCCACTTGACGTTCGCGACCCTTCACACGAACTCGGCCTATTCGACCATCAACCGTATCATCGACGTTTTCCCGGCAGGCCAGCAGGCACAGGTCCGCACCCAGCTCTCGCTAGTGCTCGAAGGTATCATGTGTCAGGCGCTGCTTCCGAAATCGTCGGGCGACGGCCGCACCATGGCCCTCGAGATACTCGTACCGAATCCCGCTATCCGCAACCTGATCCGCGAAGACAAGATCCACCAGATCTACTCGATGATGCAGACCGGCCAGGACAAATTCGGGATGCAGACTTTCAACCAGGCGCTCGCCACGCTTTATCACAAAAAGCAGATCACCCTCGAGACGGCGATGCAGCGGTCGTCAAACGCCGATGAACTCAGAGAACTGATCGAACGCGGGTCGGGCTTGAATATGGCTTATTCAGGTCAGCAAAAACCCGGTGCGCAGCCTCCAGCCCCCGGAAGCCCCTATGCCCAGGGACGCCCGATTGGGAGCCGCCCCCCGGTACGATAAAAAGGATCTATTTACAGGAGCTAGATAACAATGCCTACATACGCTTTTAAAGGTCGCAACCGCCTTAACGAATTAGTTTCCGGCGAACGTGAAGCCGCCAGCCAGGACGAGCTTCGCGCCCTGCTTCGCCGCGAACAGGTCGTGCTGACGACAGCCAAGGAGAAAGGACGCGAGATTTCGATACCGAAACTTGGCACCCGTAAAAAGGTCAAAGCCAAGGAGTTGGCTGTTTTTACGCGCCAATTCTCGGTTATGATCGACGCGGGTCTTCCGCTCGTTCAGTGTCTCGATATCCTTGCGGAGCAGCAGCTTAATGCCTTCTTTAAGGATGTGCTCCGCCAAGTCCGCCAGAATGTAGAGGAAGGTACAACGCTTTTTGCTGCGCTTGAAAAATTTCCGAAGGTGTTCGACCCGCTTTACACGCACATGGTCGAAGCCGGCGAAACGGGCGGTGTGCTCGATCTCATCCTGCAGCGCCTTGCTACCCTGATCGAAAAGGTTGTAAAGCTCAAACGCAGCGTTGTTTCTGCGTCAATCTACCCGGCGGCCGTTGTAATCGTTGCCGTCCTCGCGATCACGGTCATCATGATCGTCGTTATTCCCCAGTTCCAACAGATCTTTCTCGGGTTGCTCGGACCGGGCGAGTTGCTTCCGCTGCCAACCCGGATCGTTATGGGAATCAGCGATTTTCTCGCCGGATGGGGCGGCCTCGGCCTCGGCACAAGTATCGTCGCAATATCTGTTGGTACGGCTTACTATTACAAGACCCCGAAGGGACGCTGGAATATCGACAAGCTTTTACTAAAACTACCGATCTTTGGCGATATTCTGCGTAAAGTAGCCGTCGCGCGCTTTTCGCGTATCCTTTCAACACTCCTTTCTTCAGGTGTTCCTATCCTTCAATTGATATTACCGCCAAAACCGCCGGTAACGTCGTGATCGAGGATGCAATTCTGAAGGTACGCGCGGGTGTCGAACGCGGTGAAAACTTCGTTGACCCACTCAAGGCGACTAATGTATTCCCGCACATGGTCGGCCAGATGATCGGCGTCGGCGAACAGACCGGTGCGCTCGATGCGATGCTTGGCAAGATCGCCGACTTTTACGAAGAAGAGGTCGACACGGCAATCGCCGATCTGCTCGCGATGATCGAGCCCGTACTGATCGCCTTCCTCGGCGTAACGATCGGTTCCATCGTTATCTCGATGTACCTGCCGCTCTTCTCGCTCATCGGAAAACTCTCCGGCGGCGGCAAATAACCTGAGTAATCGTCGTATCTGGCCGAAAGTGGAAATCGTATATTGCCGGTTGGCATAATCATATATTTCCACTTTCGGCTAAAGGTAATAAATTACCTAGCTTAGAAAAGGTGATTAGTTTCCATTCGAAGGAATTTAGAAGGGAAAATTAGTCACCTTTTTTCGATTTAAAAGGTGGAATATTGCCTTTATTTTAGCGCGTACATAGATACAAATTATGAATACAACGACTTTTTTTTGGATGATGATGGGCAGATCCGCTCGCGGCGTCTTTTAACCACCCACATGCACATTCGGACGCATTTCCGGATCGGGTTCAGCCTGCCGCAATATCTCTCTCGTAACCGGTGCTGTGTCTCCTTCTCCAAATAAAACATATCTCGCAAGATAAACTACGGGGTTGCCTTCACTCCATCCAAAGTAGACGTGTGGTATTTTGCCGGTCTTGTCCCGGAGATATAGCAGGAACCCGGCGATCGCGTTAGGTACGGCAGGTGATTCAGTCCTCAGCACTCGGTAACCGTCGATCTCGACCCCGCGAATATTCAGCTTACCTGTGAACTCCGAGGCGTCTCCAAGGTCGATCTCATAAAAAAGGACTGGATCGGTTGAAGGAATGTGATTGTCGATCCGTTTCTCATGTTCCTTGAACCGATACTCGATCACGTCACCGGTCTCGCGGCGATTGGTAACGATGCGGATATCCCCCTCCGAGGAGAGCTCGTCGATAAATCTTTGCGCGGTCTCATCGAGCTCGATATCGTCGATCCTCACTTCCGTGGAGCGCATCACTCTCGAGATAAACGAGGCAAGGAACATGAGAAACGGATCCATAGATGCGATCTTCAGACCGTCCGGGCGTTCAAAGATATTGGTTATGGTAGTGTATGTGAAAACCAGAGCTACCACGATGTAGGCCCACGTCCAACGGCTGCCATTACGACGCGCGGATAGACTAACGGCTATCGAGGCGGAGGTCATCAACACTAAAACACCGGTCGCATACGCTCCGCCCTGAGCGTCGACATCGGCCTCGAACACCCATGTAACAGCAAAGCAGATGCCGGTGAATACCGCGACCAGCGGCCGCGTCGCCCTGGCCCAATCCGGGGCCATCCCGTAGCGTGGCAGATATCTCGGCACTATATTAAGAAGACCTGCCATGGCCGAAGCGCCGGCGAACCAAAGGATCAGAATGGTGCTTATGTCGTAGATCGTCCCAAATACATTGCCGGTCAAAGGGCCGAAGATTATGCCGAACTGATCGTGTGCTATATAGGCGAGCGCGCGGCCGTTTGCTTTCCCTTTTTCACTTCCGCAGGCGCAGAATTCCGGCAGCTCGTGCAGCTTCTCAACATTGTCGCAAGCTATTTGCGGACAGAATTCTCTCGGAGGAATAAGAACACTGGTGATAAAGCTGCTGCAAATGAGCATAAAGCTCATGATCAGGGCGGCCGTCAACAGCATCTTACGCGTCTTCGCTACCCGGTTAGGACTTTGGACCAAGGGCATGACAGCCACCCCGGTCTCAAACCCGGAAAGGCCGAGCGCCAGCTTCGGAAAAACAAGCACCGATAAGGCGACGACCATCAGCGCGCTTCGCACCTCGATCTCGCCGCTCGTAGTTTTGTGGGTAAAGAGCGCCGTCTTCCAGTTCACCAACAAGTCGGGATGGGTAAACACCTCGTAAAGCCCTACCACGATCACGATCAAATTCAGGAACAGGTATATCGCCACGAGAAATACCGCGATGCCGATGGCTTCCTTAAATCCCTTAAAAAAAACAAGTCCGAGAAGGGTTATGAGTCCAATCGTAACGATAACCGGATGACTCAAAAAAGGAAGGTGTTCGAGGACAAACGGGTTTTCGAGGACGTGGGCAGTGGCGTCCGCGGCGGAAAGAGTGATCGTAATAACGAAATCGGTCGCGACAAACCCGAGCAGTACCAGAACAAAAAGCTTCGCCTTCCAACGCGAGAAGAGTGCCTCGAGCATGGCGATCGACCCCTCGCCGTTAGGGCTTTCCCTGGCCACTTTCGCGTAGACAGGATAGGCGCCGAAAAGGGTTAGGCAAACGAGGATCAGAGTTGCGATTGGGGATAGAGCGGCGGCGGCAACAAACGCTATTCCGGGCTGGTAACCGAGGGTCGAGAAATAATCGACACCCGTGAGGCACATAACCTTCCACCAGGGGTGTTTGTGATGCTGTCCTTCCTGCTCATGAGGGCCCTCCATCTCCTGCACCCCCTCGAACAACCATTTCCGAAACCCCTTCATCCTGTGAAGCCTCCAGTGTATTTCAACAAACCCAAGTCTTTATCACCCTTATCTCCCGGTGAAAACACTCCGGCGCCCACTTTTCAAAACGTGTAGTTTATATGAAAGTTTATAAAGAAGTTATAAAGATTGGATAAATTTCAGGAGGGGCGTGACAGGCTAAACGGAATGGTTAACGTTATTTTTCAATAGGAATTACATGGACCGCCGCATCTTTAACCTCGCGAAGAAAACGATTGATGATCGAGCCCTTCCAGATTATTTCCCATCGCGAACGGGCGGATTGGCCGAAAATGACATGAGTTATGCCATTTTCACGGGCATATTTCAAAAGGACGTCAGCCACCTCGTTCGATTTCAGCTTAACTACTTTCGCCCCGAGGGTCCGGGCAAAGCGGATATTCTCCTGGAGCGTGGCATAGACCTCGGGTTTGATCCTGCCGGCCTCCTCGTCTGAGGTTTCGACATATATCGCGGTCCAGTCACCGGTTGAAATACGGCCCGCGATCCTCGCACCGGTTCGCAGAAGTTTCTTTGCGCTTCCCCTGGAGGCCATGCAAACCATCACTTTTTCCGGAAGAACGGCTTGCTCCAGCCCTTCGCGTTCGCGATACTCGTGATCCTGTACCGATTGAAACTGAGCGACCTGCCGAAGCGCAAGTTCGCGCAGCGCAGCGAGATTTCCTTTGCGGAAAAAGTTATTCAGCGACTGCTCGATCTTCTCGACCGAGTAGATCTTACCCTGCCGAAGACGCGTTCGAAGCGTGTCGATGGAAATATCTACATCAATTATCTCGTCCGCACGGCTGAAGAACGAATCCGGTACCGTCTCACGGACTTGCACATTTGTTGTCCGGGCAACCACGTCGTTGAGCGATTCCACGTGCTGAATATTTATAGCACTTATTACGGAAATGCCGTTCTCGAGCAGCTCAAGCACGTCCTGGTAACGCTTCTCGTTTTTCGACCCCGCGATGTTTGTATGTGCGAGTTCATCGATGATTGCTACCGCCGGTTTGCGTTCTACCAGGGCACGCATATTTAACTCGTCGAATACGGCCCCGCGATACTCTACCTTTTTAGGCGGGATGATCTCGAGATCCTTGATCTGTTCGATAGTTTCGACGCGGCCGTGCGTTTCAACTATCCCTATAACGACGTCAACGCCTTGTTTTTTGAGTTGGTGTGCGTCCCCTAGCATTTGATAGGTCTTACCTACACCCGCCGCCGCGCCGATATAAACGCGAAGTTTCGCACGCTCGGTCTCCTCGACCATTTTGAGCAAAGATTCAGGAGACGGGCGGAAGCCCTGCCGGTTTGGAACTTCGGTTGTCACAGTATCTACGAACATAATTATAGATCAGTTGGCTCGGTCGTTTCTCATTTTGTTCTGTCCAATTCCAGGTTGAGCTTCAGGACATTTACGCGGGGTTCGCCAAGGATTCCGAACTGCCTTCCCTCGGTATGTCTCGCGACGATTTGTTTGAGATCGCTTATATTTCGTTCCTTCGCGACGCGCGGCAGTTGAAATTCCGCGGCCGCGGGCGAGATATGCGGATCGAGCCCCGAGCCGCTTGTGGTAACAAGGTCGGCGGGAATCGGTTTACCGGGATTCTCGGCGCCGAGAGTTTCCGCATCCGTTTTTACCCGGGTAATCAGCTTTTCGCTGGTCGGGCCGAGATTCGAGCCGCTCGAAGCGCCGGCATCATAGCCGTTACCGGCTGCAGAGGGCCGCCCGTGAAAGTATCCCGGCGATGTAAAGTTTTGACCGATAAGTTCCGAACCTACGACGTCACCCTGGGCGTTTTTAACCAACGAACCATTGGCCTGGTGCGGAAAGAGCGCTTGCCCTACACCCCACACGGCCAGTGGGTATAAAACTCCAAGTGAAACTGTGAAAACTATGATCATTAATGCAGATGTAATTAAGTCTTTCATATAAATTTTAGAGACGTTCCTTTGTCGTCTTAGGCCAATCCTATGGCCGTTATTATTAGGTCGATGATCTTGATGCCGATGAATGGCGCAACGATCCCGCCAAGCCCATAAACCAGCAGATTGCGCTGCAGCAAGCTCGAAGCTGATAGCGGCCGGTATTTTACTCCCTTCAGGGCCAGCGGAATCAGCGCAACGATCACCAGGGCGTTAAAGATCACAGCCGAGAGTATCGCGGATTGCGGCGTCTTAAGGTTCATGATATTTAGCGCTCCCAGGACCGGGAAGGCCACCGCGAACATCGCCGGGATGATCGCGAAATATTTGGCAATGTCGTTCGCTATCGAGAATGTTGTCAGCGCGCCGCGTGTCATAAGAAGCTGTTTGCCGATCTCGACTACCTCGATCAATTTGGTCGGGTCCGAATCGAGGTCGACCATGTTCCCTGCCTCTTTTGCGGCCTGCGTTCCGGTGTTCATTGCCACGCCGACGTCGGCCTGTGCCAGCGCCGGGGCGTCGTTAGTGCCGTCGCCTGTCATCGCAACCAGCTTGCCTTCCGCCTGTTCGCGCTTGATAAGCGCCATCTTGTCCTCGGGTGTGGCTTCGGCAAGAAAATCATCGACCCCCGCTTCCTCGGCTATCGACGCTGCCGTAAGTGGATTGTCGCCAGTGATCATCACGGTCTTGATGCCCATTTGCCGAAGCTGATTGAAACGCTCGCGCATGCCACCCTTCACGATATCTTTCAGATAAATAACGCCCAGCGGCTTCTTATTGTCCGTCACAACCAGCGGGGTTCCACCCGCGCGAGCGATCTTTTCGACTATCTCGCGGAGCTCAGCGGGTGACTGGTGGCCGTTGCCGGAAACATATTTTTCAACCGCGTCCACCGCGCCTTTGCGGATCTCGCGGCCGTCCATATTAATACCGGACATTCTTGTCTGGGCTGTAAAGGGCACGAACTCGGTGTGCTTGGCGAGCTCGTGCATCTCGCGCCCGCGCAGGCCGTATCGTTCCTTTGCCAGGACGACGATAGAGCGGCCCTCGGGGGTTTCGTCAGCCAGTGACGAAAGTTGTGCCGCGTCAGCCAGCAGTTTCTCATCGATGCCTCTCAGGGCGATAAACTCCGTGGCTTGTCGGTTTCCCAGGGTAATTGTTCCCGTTTTATCGAGCAGCAAAGTATTTACATCTCCCGCCGCCTCCACCGACCGGCCGGACATCGCAAGCACGTTATGCTGCACGAGGCGGTCCATACCCGCGATCCCGATGGCGGATAATAACCCCCCGATGGTCGTAGGAATAAGACAAACGAGAAGCGAAATCAGCACGAAAATGGTTTGGGACGCATTCGAATAGATCGCGAATGGCTGCAAGGTTGCAACCGCCAACAAAAATACGATCGTCAGGCCGGCGAGTAAAATGTTCAGCGCGATCTCGTTGGGCGTCTTTTGCCGCGAAGCGCCCTCGACAAGTGCGATCATCCGGTCGATAAATGTCTCGCCGGGATCTGACGTAATACGGATCTTGATCCAGTCGGATAAAACCTTCGTCCCGCCCGTCACGGCCGAGCGATCGCCTCCCGATTCCCGAATGACCGGGGCGCTTTCGCCCGTAATAGCCGATTCGTCCACTGACGCCACGCCCTCGATGATCTCCCCGTCTCCGGGGATAAACTCACCGGCTTCCACAAAAACGACATCGCCTTTTCTGAGGTCGGTTGCGTTGACGATACGATGATTGCTGTCGCCTTCGATCAGTTTTGCCGTGGTTTCGGTCCTTGCTTTTCGCAGTGTATCGGCCTGCGCCTTACCGCGCCCCTCGGCCATCGCCTCGGCGAAGTTGGCAAAAAGGACCGTAAACCAGAGCCATAACGTGATCTGCAGCTCGAATGCGAAATTACTCTCGGCGACCGATGCGACCATGCTTACGAGAACTTTAAGCGTCAGGAATGCAGCGCCTACCTCAACCACGAACATCACCGGGTTCTTGAGCATTTTGCGCGGATTCAGCTTTACGACCGAATCGATCAACGCCTGCGAAATAATGTGTCCGTCCCAAATTGAAATTGTTTTCTTTGACATTTCGTTACCATTTCTCGGATCGTTTTCCCGATCCAAAATTTCAAAATCTAAACCTTAAGATTAGAATGTTTGCCCTGCATACATCTGGAAATGCTCCAGGATCGGCGAAAGGCTCAATACAGGGAAAAAGGTCAGCGCGCCGACGATAAGAATGATGCTTACCAGCAGAACGGTGAATAGCACTGTATTGACCGGGAATGTTCCGAGACTTGCCGGAACGTGTTTTTTCTTCGCAAGACTTCCGGCGATCGCCAGCATCGGTATGATCATAAAGAACCGCCCGACAATCATCGCGATACCCAGTGTGGTGTTATACCACAGCGTATTAGCGCTTAAACCCGCAAATGCCGAGCCATTGTTGCCCGTGCCGGATGTAAACGCGTACAGTATCTCCGAAAGGCCGTGCGCGCCCTGATTGGCGAGAGAGGTCAGCCCGAATTCGGGCGCAAGGACCGATACGGCCGTAAACCCGAGAATGATCAGCGGGAATATCAGCACATAGAGCATCGCCATCTGCACGTCGTAGGACTCGATCTTTTTGCCGAGATATTCGGGGGTCCGGCCCACCATCAATCCGGCGATAAACACAGTCAAAATGACCATTACGAGCACGCCGTACATCCCGGCCCCGACACCGCCAAATATGACCTCGCCAAGCTGGATGTTCACGAGCGGAACCAAGCCGCCGATCGGCGTGAACGAATCGTGCATCGAGTTGACAGCGCCGCATGAAGCGTCCGTTGTAACCGTCGCAAAAAGGGCCGAACTGGCAACGCCGAAACGAACCTCTTTCCCCTCAAAATTTCCACCGACCGCTGCCTGGTTTACCGAGGAAGGGTACAAAGGATTTCCCCTGGCCTCCGCCCAATAAGAAGTGGCGACTCCCGCGAAGAACAGCACCGCCATCGCCCCGAATACCGCCCAACCGTGTCCCTGCGATTTGACCATTCGCCCGAGCGTATAAGTCAGCCCGGCCGGAATTAGGAAGATGAGGAGCATTTGAACAAAGTTTGAAAACGGCGTCGGGTTTTCATATGGATGTGCGGCGTTGGCATTAAAAAAACCGCCCCCATTAGTACCAAGCATTTTGATAGCGACTTGCGAAGCCACCGGTCCCTGGGCTATCGTCTGCGACGTTATCGTCTGATCTTCCTTGACGTTTTCGCCCGCCTCGTCCTTTATCACGTTCCCGTCGTCGTCTTTTTTATCGACCTGAACAACAAACGAATCCGACACCTTTGCGGACTCATATGGCTTGAAATTCTGGATCATGCCCTGCGATACCAGGAACACTGCTGCCAGAAATGAAATTGGCAGGAAAACATAAAGCGTCCCGCGAACCAGGTCGGTCCAGAAGTTTCCGAGCTTCGTGGTCTCATGGCGTGCGATTCCCCGAATAAAGACGATCGCCAGGCACATTCCTACCGCCGCCGAAACAAAGTTTTGTATCGTGAGGCCTGCCATTTGGCTCAAATAGCTCATGGTAGCTTCGCCGACGTAACCCTGCCAGTTCGTATTCGTAACGAACGAAACCGCCGTATTAAAGGATGAATCGGCCGAAACGCCGGGAAGTCCCTGCGGATTCAAGGGCAGCACACCCTGGAGACGCTGGATCGCGAATAGGGCCGCCGATGATACGAGACTGAATAGCAGCATGGCAAGGCTATACTGTTTCCAGTTCATCTCCTTCGTCGGGTCTACCCGCGTGATCGCATAAAACAGCCTTTCGATGGGCCTAAAAATAAAATCTAAAAACGTCTTTTCACCGTTGTAAACGCGCGTTAAGTAAATGCCCATCGGTTTGGTGAGCAACAGAATAACGGCGAAGAACAACAGGATCTGAAAAATTCCGCTTGCTGTCATAAAAGTTCGATCCGGAGCTTATCCAAAATGGAATCCTCCCCCCGGGTTCCTCAAATAATTAAAATTTCTCCGGCCGCAAAAGCGCGTAAACCAGATACACCATCAAAAGGACGGAGCACACCAATGCAAAAATAGTTTCCCAGCTCATTCGTTCTTCGCTCCTTTTTGCAGATTTTCACAACCCTTGACATACGCCAGGGCTAGTAGAAAGAACACAGTAATTACCGCTAAAAAAATAAGGTCCAACATACTCTTCTCCTAGAAGTTATATCCGAGCTCAAAAAGGAAGAAGTGATTACCTTTGGCCGCGTCGGCATTGCCGATCGAATAGCTCCAGTACGTAGTCACCTTCGAAAGGGGCTTATAGATCAAGCCGGGGGTGAAATAGCCGCTCGCGTGCCGACCGGTTATCCAATCCGCTGCAACCGTGAACTTGTCGTTTATGGTCTGCTCGATAGCGAACTGGCCGCCACCGCGCGCAGCATTCGTCGCGAACACGTTCTTTGTCGCTATGTAGCCGCCGGCCGTCAGCCTTGTTTTGTTGATAGTTTTACTGCCGGCGACATATGTATATGTGCCGAAGTTGTATGCGCGGTTCCGCACCGGAATGTAAAAATTGTTTCCCGCGATCAGCGCGAAACCTTTCTTTTCGTTTTGGTAAAATTTCCATTTGACGGTCGGTACCAGCGTTGTCGAATCCGCTCCAGGCTGTATATTGCCGGTAAGATTCAAACCGACCTCGACATTTCCGCCGACGCCTACGACAACACGCGGAACGAAGCTTGAAAACTTGTTCAGCGCATCGTCGACGTTCGTCTTGAATGCGGCATCCAATTCAACGTAAACCTTCCCCTTGTCCAGGACATCGGTACTGGGTACGTTAAAGATCGTTTGCTGGGCATTCGCACCGGCAAATGCGCCAAAAATAAAAATAGATAAAGTTGTAAGTATATAAATCCTAAATTTCATTCTTTTAATGCCAGGCATCGCGGCCTTAGCAATCCTCGTCTCTCATTCCATGCTTTTTGCAATAATTGATTCTTATCGTTTTCTGAATCTGTCCGACCTTATCCAGAGCGTGTGCGGCCAGGATCATCAGCGGAATAAAAAAAGCAATAAGCCAATTTCCAAGGTGTCCTATACCCGCTATGTAATCCGAAAGGCCCACGTATGGCGTCACGCTCAATAACAGGCCAAACAGACCACAACCGACACCTAAAATTCCGCTAATAAAGACCAGCGCCATCCAGCGCCCCTTCAGCGTGCAAAGATGGTCTAGATCGTCGTTGTTTTTCTCGTAAAATAAATCGTTGGGCAAGACAATTACCTTCACTTTTTTCTCCTGTATGAAGGAGGATCCGTTGGTGGATCGCTTCGTACAACAACAGATTACGTCGAAGGAAATAAAGATGGGGTAAAGAATTTATAAAAAGTTTATAAAGACTGTCGGGGAAGTTTTTTAGTCAAAATACGGGGGTTGGAAATTTGATTTATGCGCTATGGAAATAATGCGGGAAAACAGCCTGCGGACGGGATTATTCCTCATCGGCAACAAAGCGGTAACCGATCCATGGCTCGGTAAGAATATACCGGGGCGAGGCAGGATCGGGCTCGATCTTCTTTCTGAGATTACCTACGAAAACCCTTAAATATTCAGTCTGCTCCGTGTAGTTGCCGCCCCAAACAGCCGCGAGCAGGCTCCTGTGCGTAAGAACCTTTCCATGGTGGGCCGCGAGAAAGGCCAACAATTCAAATTCTTTTGGGGTAAGGTGAAGCTCCTTTTCTTTTAAATGCGCGGTGTGCGCCTCCGTATCTATCTTAAAATCGCCGGTGATTATGGCCGTCTCGGTTTTTGCACCGGGCGCACGGCGCAGGGACGCACGGACCCGGGCAAGAAGTTCATCGATACCGAAGGGCTTGGTCACGTAGTCGTCAGCCCCGGCGTCCAGGGCCTCGACCTTCGACTGTTCCTCACCCTTTACGGAAAGGACGATGATCGGCGCTTCGGATATTTTGCGAATTTCGCGACAAAGCTCGATCCCGCCCATTTCGGGCATCGAGAGATCTGTAATTACGACATCGGGCTGAAAATCCCGAAAAAGATCGAGCCCCGCCTGACCATCGGACGCAATGCGCACATCATAACGATGAGCCAGAAAGCTTCGGCGCAACACGCGCGTGATCTGGGGCTCATCGTCTACGAATAGAATTTTCTTTCCCTGCATAAAATTGTCTATTCGCTATCCGAGATCTCGTCGTCGCCGATAGGGACCGAGAAGACGAACTTCGTTGTAAATTCACCGGTCCCATCTTCGATCCAAATTCTGCCGTCCTGCGATTCAATGATCCCCCGAGCGATCGCCAGACCCATTCCGAGTCCGCCCGGATAGTGATCGGAACTCCCCTCTGATGCTCGGTGGAATTTCTCAAAAACCTTTTCCCTCATCTCCAGCGCGATCCCCTTGCCTTCATCCTCAACCGCGATCTGTACCGTCTCTCCGGGTCCACGCCCGGCAGAAACCCGTAGCGCCGATCCCACAGGCGAATATTTTGCTGCGTTATCCAGCAAGACGTAAACCACTTCTGCGATCGAAGAGGCATCTACTCTCACCGCGGGCAGTTCGCTCTCGATTTCCCTTGTCACTTTATGTCCGCTCAACCGGGATTCCGCACGTTCAAGGGCGTTGGAAATAACTTCCGGCACTTCCGTCCAGATCTTTCGAAGATCCAATTTCCCTGCTTCGATCCGGGCAAGTTCCACCATCTCTCCGACAAACTTATTTAACCGGTCGGTTTCCTCGTCTATTATCTCCAGGAATTCCACACGACCCTCGTTATCCAGTGCAAGCGCATCCTCGTCCGACGATCCACCGCGTTTTACATCCTCGAGCAGCGTGGTAACGGACGCTTTTATTGATGTGAGCGGAGTACGAATGTCATGCGTAACGGCATCGAGTAATGCGGATTTCAGTTGTTCGCTCTGCCGCAGCGCTTCGGCCTGGCTTGCCTGGTCAAATGCCTCTTGGAGCTCGGTATAAAGCCGCTCGATCTCCTGCCGTCGCTCTTCGGATTCCGCGGCCCGCCGGCGCGCATATCCCGATAATTGACCCGCCGTAAGGGCAGTTATTAAAAACGCAACGAACGCAGCCCAATTATGGGAGTCCGCGATCGTAAAGGTGTGATAAGGAGGCAGGAAAAAGAAGTTTAAGCACAATACCGCAACGACGGACGCCAGAAACGCCGGCCTGCTCCCGACCGCCGTAGCTATAAACAAAATAACAAGCAGAAGCGCAAGCGCCGCGGTGGTAACATTGAGCCGCTCAGCAAACGGGGCCATAACCGCCGTAACGAGCCCGACGGCCAACAAAGGAATGCCATAGTATTTTAGAAAACGCCGCATCGCCCACTCCTCACCAATACAATCGATACCCTATCAAAAGAACAGTTGTAAAGCTAACGAATCACTATTAATGCCTGCAAAAGCTTTTATTTCGTTTGTTTCGGGCTGGTTTTCCAGGCACGCCGACAAATGGCCGCTGGAAAGTATTTTTCCGCCGTTTGGCAAAATTTCGAGATGCGTTCCGTCCTTTTAATGTTACGATTTACTTAATTTCACCATATTTGGTTTAGACAAGCTTTAATTTCGGGTGGCCCTCCCAGGCGGCTATATCTTCTTGGCCGGACCGCTCGTCACGAAACAAGAGAACTTACGGGTGCCGGTGGATTTCCGGTACCGTAAAAAGGCGCGGACGATCTTGCCCGATTTATCAGGCGCTCTTTCCGTAACCATTCTTGATAGGGGTGATATGCCGTTTTTAATTCTACCGAACGAAGTCAGGTCCGATCAGGTTTTCCTGTGGATCGGGATCATTAACGAACCCGACGATCCGGCCGTCCTGCAGCTATTCACAAACGGCGCCGCCACCGGGATTCCCGCGAACTGGGGCTCTTACACCACCGCCAGCACGCGGAATTCGATCCGTTACCAGCTATTTATCGTTAATGGATTGCAGCCGCGCACCGACTACGTTTTCGAGCTCTTCCGCGGCGGTGAACTGCTCGCGACCTGCAGCGCGCGCACCCTTCCGGTCGACCTTCCGTTCCGCGACGGTCAGCCGTTCACCGTGCTGCTAAGCTCATGCTTTTGCTCCGCACGCCCAGAGAGCGCATCGATCGGCAGCACATATCTGCGCCTCCGGATGCAGGACAAACCCGACATCAAGATCCTTGCCGGCGACCAGGTTTACCTCGACGACCCAGCGCTCCACTTTACCTTTAACACCCACACGCGCGAAGAGCTCGAGGATATGCTCTTCACCAACTACGCACGCACATGGACGCAGAGCGGGTTCGCGAACGGAAATAATGCTTACCTCAAGGATGGCGCTAACTTTTTCGCGTCGGACGATCATGAGTTCTGGAACAACGCCCCCGATGCGGCGACCCTTATTCTGGATACCCTGTCACAGGGCGGACGCGACGATTGGTGGGAGCTTGCCTCGAACCTTTACCGGATCTTCCAGACCACCAAATCGGCGACTACCTTCGACGTCGGGCCTCTATCCTTCTATCTCGCCGATACGCGCGTTAATCGCGGGCCGGGCAGAAATGATTTTATGTCGCTCGGCGACCGCGACGCGCTCGAGACCTGGGTAAACGGCATTACGGGTGTGGGCGTGCTGGTCGTCGGCCAGCCTATCTTCGCCTCGAAAGCCGGGTTCTTCGCCAGCCGTTTTGCCGATAAGCACCTGCCGAACTACAAGCAGTACGAGGACCTCGCGCGCATTTTGAGCCGAACGCAGCGTTCGATCATCGTTCTTACAGGCGATGTGCACTACGGACGCATCGCCAGCTGCCAATTGGGCCCCAACGTCTTTCTCCACGAGGTAATATCGTCCCCGACGTCGCTTGTAAACCCTCTTGTCGGCGGCAAATGGGATCCGGCGCCGGATATTTTCCCGGATTTCGGCGTGCCGGGCGTCCTGAACCGCGCGATCACTACCGACAGCAGTTACCAGCTTTCGAAGAACCATTTTCTGACGCTCGCTTTTTTCCGCGATGGCGCCGAGCTCAGCGTGCGCGTCAAGTCGGTCGAGATCACCGGCAACGGGCAGGCCCCCATGCCGAAAGAGATAGCAAAGTTTGATTTCTTACTAGGAGCCTAAAGTTATGATCCTGAACAATGTTTCCCCTGTTGTAGTCAACAATACCAAGTTCAAAAAAGTCCCTGCACAAAGGGACGAGGGCAACAAGGCCTGGCTAAAACGCATTATCGCCGAAAACAAATTCGAACCTAAAGGCCTCCTGCTTATCGGCGGCGCGTCCGTAGCTGATTTTCATATCAGGGTCGCCCAGTCGTCCCTCCGCCACGATCTGACGCCGAGCCACTGGTCGCAGGTGGGCGTGCTGTCCGATGCGAATTCGTTCTATTCGGTCCCGCTCCACTGGAAGGGCGACCTTTCTGAAATGCCCCATTCCAACGCGATCCAGCTTTGCAAAGTGGCCGACTACGACGACCCGAATTACTACCCGAACATCGCCTACGTCCAGTTTACGTCCGATATGGCGATGATCCTCGAATACGCCGAAAAGCTAAAACTGCAGCGGAGCGTGATCGACATCCCCGAGCTTGTCATCCGGTGGCTCGAATACGTCTGGGCCGTCGGCCAGGGCGACAACCCGCTTGTAAACGGGAAAGGCCTCCCGAGCGCGGTCTTCGCCGAGG
>Ga0193752_1001166_pt1 | contig 22533 bp, 20 predicted proteins | sample H1c1metaG_FD_144924 | JGI IMG/M metagenome (GOLD analysis project Ga0193752, IMG submission 144924) | Soil microbial communities from a riparian zone of the East river system, Colorado, United States - H1c1 | ecosystem: Environmental > Terrestrial > Soil > Riparian zone | place: USA: East River...
CTGCCGAATCCGATGCTCAGCCACTATATCGATGCCGGATTCGGCAGAGCAGATAACGAATTTAGCGCATGGGACGGGAATGACTGGTGGTGCACGCCGTATGATACCGAGTATGACGACAAGAGCGGCGAAGAGCGGCAGAAGAAAGTAGCAAAGCCGCAGTTTTTGACCGCAGCGCAGAGCACGCTGGCACAGGCGGAACGTAAGAAGTTAAAGGACCTCGGCGATGCACCGGCGTTCCTGGGCCAAAAGGTGCTCGATTGGGCGCGGCGTTCGCCTATGGATAAGCGCGTACCGGAAAGCCTCTTTATCGTATATGAGGCGAACGGGTGGATAAAATACGGATGTGGGAATAATGAGACGTTAAAAACCGAGATAACGAATGTTTTGAAGAAACGTTATCCCGGTAATGAATGGACGTTGAAAATGCTGGAAGAGGATCAGTAAGTCTACTGCTTATTGCTATTTTCCTGCGCTTTATATTTGTCGACCTGAGCCTTGAAGTCTTTGCATTCTTTGGCCAAGCGATCCTTGTCGTTCTTATTTTCTTCAATGCTTTTCTTGATCTCCTCACGAATCGTATTGTAGAAGTAAGCCCGGGCAGCCTTGGCGATATATCCCTCGTCCGTAGTTTCCAATTCTTTCGCTAACTGATCGAAAAGCTCATCGCACTCAGGAACTCCGATCTTCTCGTCGCCAACAACGGTATCGATCGCCTTCTCGTCAAGCGGTTTCTCTTTTGTCGTGTCAGTTTCATTCGCCGGCTGGTTGTTGGCGGCGGGGCGGCTGTTAGTTTCAGGTTTGGACGCAAGTGGGTTCCACCAACTGCAGCCCGTTACCAGCGTGAAAAAAATTATCGACACAAGAGCGAATACCGGAGCGTTTTTCATATTCCGAGTATAAAAGATATCGCCAAATAAAGAAATCACGAAAAGGCACAGGTTTTGTTGTACCGATTCGTGATCTTCTTTTCAGGCTTTAGAAAGCCGTTTATTTCAGTTCGCCTTCATCCATCGACAGCGGCAGGATCAGGCCGCCAGCACTCTTAAGGCGGCCGGTGAACGAGATCTTCTGACCCTTCGACAGCTTCATCATTTTATCCTTTTGGTCATCCTTTGGAGTAAGAATAATGTCGGAGGCCAGGCTGCTGGCGTTCATTTTAATGTTAACGGTAAGCCCGGTGAGCGTTCCGTCGCTTACGTCGTTAACCGTTCCCTGCCAGGAAACATATTTTCCTTCAAAGTTCTTCCACTCGGCTTCCTTCTGCATGTCAGTGGTTTTACTTTTAGTATTATAGATCTTATCGTAATCTGCCCACTTTATATCGCTGATCGTAGGGCCTGCCGGGCTAGCAGAGGCAGCCGGTTTCGCCCCATTTGTAGTAGATGCCGGCGTGGTTGAAGACGTGCTATTTGAATTCGTGCTGCCACAGCCCAGAGCGATAAAGATCAAACAGAGCAGCGCAAGGCTAAAGCTGATGTAATTTTTCATATGTTTCTCGTAGAAGACCTAGTTTAAAATGGTTTCGGGTTTTTGACTAAAACGGCAGTGAGATCAGAGGAGACATTCAACCTTCCGCCATTTCAATTTTCGATAGCTTACATCAAGAGCCTTCCAAATCCAAGACGGGCCTCATGCTTTTTCGAGATTTGCGAATTTTTCGATAAGTTTTTTCTGACCAAAGCCTGGGAAACTGACCGTTAGCTTCACATTGTCACCAGTGCCCTCGCGGCGAAGGACAAGGCCTTTGCCGTATTTAGGGTGGCGAACGTGAGCGCCGGGTGTAATGCCTTCCGATGCCGGGGTAGAACTTTTCGGCGAGGCTTGGGCCTTTAGTTTATTGAAGCCGCGGGGTGGGCCTGGTTCGGCAGGTTTTAATCTTTCGGGGGCGCCGCCTGCTTTGTTTTTGAAAAACTCGGCTATTGCATCGGTGCTGTTATAAGTTTTGCCCGTATAGAGGTTTTTCGGCTTTTCGCGCGCCGTCTCGCCGCGCAAGGCGCTGGCCGCATACTTGTTCGTCTGGCGCACGCCGCCCCGGGCGAACGAGAGCCAGGACGAGCCGCGGGAGAGGTCCTCGATCAGCTCAAGGGGCATCTCGTTCAGAAATTGCGAGGGTTCGGCGGCCATTTCGTCGCCGTATACACGCCGACGCATCGAGTGCGTGACGTAAAGCATTTTCTCGGCACGAGTTATCGCGACGTAAGCCAGGCGGCGTTCTTCTTCGAGCTCGTTGGGGTCGTTGATGCTGCGTGAATGCGGGAAAATGCCGTCTTCGAGCCCGACCAGGAAAACAACTGGAAATTCCAGGCCCTTTGCCGAATGGACCGTCATCATCGTGACCTGAGCGCTGCGGTCGTATTTATCGGTATCAGAGCTGAGTGCCGCATGGTCGATAAAGTCGCGAAGATTCCCCTCATCCTTGTCGTATTCCGCCGCGGCGTTTACCAACTCCTCGAGGTTTTCAAGGCGTCCGAGGGCCTCGTCGGTATTTTCAGCGCGGAGTGCGTTAGCGTAGCCGGTGTCCTCGATAGCCGCGATCACCACCTCGGAAACCGGTTTGTCCGATCCCGCTGCCGCCCCTGTCTTTTCCTGCAGACCCTCTACAACCGACTTGAATTTGTGAAGCGCTTCCCTCGCTCTGGGAGCTATTCCGGGAGCGACACCTATCTCGATGGAAGTAAACTTCGCGATCGTCTCCCAAAGCGAAACACGGGCTTCCTTCGCTGTCGCCTGGACCTCATCGAGCGTAGTCTTCCCTAACCCTCGCGCGGGCGTGTTGATCACCCGAAGCAGAGCGATATCGTCAAATGGGTTCAGCGCCAGTTTTAAATACGCAATGATGTCCTTGACCTCGGCGCGCTCGTAGAACGAGAATCCGCCAACGATGTTGTAATCGATCCTCTGGCGGCGCAGCGCCTCTTCGAAAACGCGGGATTGCGCGTTGGTACGGTATAAAATAGCCAGTTTGTCCCCGGAATTGCGGCGTCTATGCTCCTCGATCCGAGCGGCCACGAACCGAGCTTCCTCGTCACCGTTATAGGCCTGAAAGTAGAAGATCTTGTCGCCGCCGTCGTTCGCGGTCCAGAGCTTTTTCTTTTTCTGCTTTACGTTGTTCTCGATGATCGCGTGGGCAACGTCGAGAATCGTCTGGGTGGAACGGTAATTTTGCTCGAGCAGGATGACTTTGGCATTCGGAAAGTGCATCTCGAACTCGAGAATGTTGCGGATGTCCGCCTGACGAAAACCATAGATCGACTGCGCATCATCGCCGACGACGCAGATATTTTGCTGTTTTTCGGTGAGGTAATTGATCAATGCGAATTGCAGGGCATTGGTGTCCTGGTATTCGTCGATCATAACGTATTTGAAGCGATTGTTGTATTTATCGCGAATCTCGGGCGTCGAACGCAGCAGGCGGACGGTCTTGATCATCAGATCGTCGAAATCGAGCGCGTTTGCGCGATTCAAGCGTTCCTCGTACATCTTGAACACCCGTGCCATGGCCGCGCGTTTCTCATCGGTATATTCCACGCGCGAGGCGAACATCTCGACGTCCTCGCCCTTGTTCTTCGACCCGCTGATCGCGTTCAATACCTGCCGGGCGCCAAGCGATTTCTCGTCCATGCCGATGTCCTTTACGCAGGCTTTGATGACTTTGAGCGAATCGTCAGTGTCGTAAATGGTGAACGATTTCGTGTAGCCTTCTTCGAGGTGTTCGATATCCTGCCGGAGGATACGGACACAGAGACTGTGAAAGGTCGAGATGAGCGGGGCGGAACGGAGCTGCTGCCCTTCGAGAAGTTTCCTGACACGGTCACGCATCTCGCCCGCGGCCTTGTTGGTAAAGGTTACGGCGAGAATGTTGTACGGTTCGACCTGTTTTTCGGAGATCAAATACGCAATGCGAACCGTAATAACGCGTGTCTTACCCGAACCGGCGCCGGCAAGGATAAGCACCGGCCCCTCGGTCGTTTGAACGGCTTCTTTTTGAGGAGGATTTAGTGAGTCGAGAATGTCCATGTATAAATTGCCGTTGGCTTAAGCCAACGGACAAGCTAGAAAATCGGATGGGCTTTAGCCCAATGCTGAATTTGGGCTAAAGCCCAACATGTGTTGACCGTAACCCTCGGCTAAAGCCGACGGCAATTTATAAATTATTTGACGATGTTCTGTATCTCTTTAAAGTGTTCGTGTTTAGCGTCGCGGAGCAGTTCGAACAATGCCATCTCAACGCTCGAGCTAATAACCCCGCTCTCCTGCATTTTTGCAAGCCCCGCCTGCTTATCGTGCCCGTAACGCGAGCTTACGCAATCGGTTAGAAGATGGACGTCGAGATCATTCGCCAAGAGATCGTGAGCGGTCTGGTTGACGCATATGTGGGTCTCCAATCCGCACAGGACCACCTGTTTTACGCCGGCCTCCTTCAATTTTTCCAGAAATCCTTCTGCCCCGCAGGCGCTAAACGCGGTCTTTTCAAGGAACTCAAATTCCGCAGGTAAGGAAAACAGTATTTCCTCGCCGGTGCGTCCCAGCCCCTGGGGATACTGCTCGGTGATAATCACCGGTACACCAAGAATGAGGCACCCACGTACGGCCATCGAGATGCGCGATGCGATCACCGAAAAATCGTTTATGGCGTGGCGGAAAGCCTCCTGAACGTCGACGACGACGAGGACTGTTTTTTCGGGATCAAGTATTCGGGAATCGGCCATTTTAAAATTTCTTATATTGTCCAAAGCTCAACCAACGAAATCGGACCACGAACTTACACTAAACAACACGAAGCGGGCATCATTCACTTTCGGCGATCACCTCTTTTTTACCTTCTACCTTCGCATTTTTCTCGCGCATTTCTTTTTTATATGTCTTAAAGAAATGGAATACGGCAACAGAGCAAATGATCAATATAAGGATCATCATTGCCGCAATGAAGTAAATTTCTGCGCGTGCTGAACCGGGCATATATAGAGTTTAACTTATTGGATAGGGAGGGTAAAGAAGGGGTAATATCGGATTTTTGACCTTGGATCTTTGGTTTTTGATCCTGGGTATTCGATTTGGTCTTGGATCTTAGAATGGCGCCCTTACTTACGTGCGGGCTACTGACACAATCTACGCGACGGTACGGGTTAGTGAGGGGCTTCGTTGGCCGGAAAAGCGTTCGTGTCGGGCTGCTCGTCGGTCATCAACATCGTTTTATAGCTCTCGGGCAAGATGCGGACCTTTTTGTTTTCATCAGTTACGAGGTGCAAAGTTTCCCCTTCGGCAATAATCGTTTCGTCCGAAGGACGGATCACTTCGTAAAGAAACCGGAGACTGCGGCTCCGCATTTCTCCCAGCTTTGTACGGATTATCAGTACCTCGTCATAATGGGCGGGGGATTTATAACGGCAGTAGGTTTCGGCGACGACCATAAGCGCATTGTCCTTTTCCATTTCGTTATAGGAAAAGCCGCGCGCACGGCAAAAGTCGCTTCTTCCCGCTTCAAACCAGATGAGATAGTTGGAGTGATGGACTATGCCCATCTTGTCGGTCTCGGCATAGCGGACGCGGATCTCAGTTTCATGCCATCCGTCCATAAAAGTGCTGGCTGGGAGACAGGGATTCGAACCCCGATAGGCAGATCCAGAGACTGCAGTCCTACCATTAGACGATCTCCCAGCAGTAGTTTTAATTTAATTGTCCAAAACGCATGTGTCAAATGACCAATTACGTCGGTAGTGTCTTAATTTGAAATTCATTAGTCACTCTTAACGGATTCTCTCAGGGTCTGGCGAATCCAGCCCGAAAGCGTTTTGTGTTCGCTCTTTTTCATTGCCTTAGTAAATAGCTTTACGTCTTCGTCACTAAGACGAATAGGCACATATTTACCCTTAGCCTCTTTCTTCGGCAATGGCGGTCTGCCGCGTTTTGCGGGTTTTACTTGTGCGCTCATTTGCCCTCCCTGTATTGCGCGACAATTGACGCTCTAACAGCGTTTTCCGGTGTCGTGGCTGGTGGTATCTGTAGCACGGTTACGTGCTGTGTAGGCTTCTCAGGGTCTTCAAAATCGTATGCCCACGCAAAAACGCGGGATGCGTTCGGATTGTCGGTTAGATCAAAAACTTCAACTTCGCCCTCCCAGACCGTTTGACCGCCGAAGACCTCTTTAACGGGAACGGTTTCCACGTATTCCGCGTGACTTTCGTGTAACCGTTCGATAACTTCCTTTAGTTCGTCTAAATAATTCATGACGCCGCCTCCACTAAATCGCCCACGCTCCAAAAGCTTGTTTCGACACCCGCCGCCATTGCGGGGGTCATTTTGAGCGTTCCGTGCGTTCTTACCAGATTATAATATGCAAAGTTCAAAGCAACTGCCGCCTCAAAGTTTTCCAGTTTCTTACTGAAAGCATAGGTCAGTCTGGCTAACCTTTTCATGTGTTGGCGGGTTGTTCCGTTGGCGCGTTCAATGTAGCTTGTCGAAATCAAATCCTTTACAGGTCTTCCCGCGATCCGTTTCTTTGTGACAAAGGTTACGTCCGGTGCGCTGTAGCGTCTTTCTTGACGGTGTTGACCGCTATCGCCCGCGTAGTTCTTAATAATCTGTCCGTAGTCCACTTCGGAGCCGAAAGCCATTTCAATGGCCTCTACATAAGCCTTAAGCCCGTCCGTCGAAATCTGCGGACGGTTCTTAATCCGTGATGCCACATCGCATACAAAATCGTTAGCGGTTTCGGCGGTGCGCTTGCCCACTTTGAACGACGGGATTAGTTTTGTTTCGGCGTCAATCGCGCAAAATGTCCAAACATCCCCCATTTCGGCTTTGTCGGTCGGTTCAACGTGTTTTTGCTTTTTGCCGATAAATCCCCAGAGTTCGTCAAACTGCAAATGATTGCAAGTAAGACCGCGCATTTTTTCGTCTAAAAGACTTTCACAGCCTTGCCCAATCCTAACACCTAAATTCATTATTGTGTTACGATTAATGCCCGTCATTCTCTCAATAGAGCGAATACTTGAGCCTTCGGCTAATGCGCTGATTACCGCGATTTGTTTGTCGATTTTAAGAACGTTTGCCATGTATTTAATGTAACACAATAAATAATTATCTGTCAATCTTTTTTGTGTTACAATTAATATATTTCTTTGAGGTGAAAACATGTCCGATACCCCACAAAACACTAATGGCGATAAAGCCAAAAAACAAACTTGGTATCAATTCTGGGAACGCGTAAATGTTGATGGTCTTTGGATGCTGTTGGCGTTCGGAGTTATTTTGATTCTGACCGTTATTGCATTGGCTTTCAGTACCGACGACATCCCCGTCAGAGCTACCATTTTGGCGGCGGGAATTCCGGCCGTCCTGACCTTTATCGCCGTTGTGATCCAAGCCGCTGTTGCTAAGCAAATGGCTGAAATAATGGACAGACAAGAAACTGAGGCGACTAAGCAGCGACAAGCTGCCGACGCTATGGTTGAGCTTAATGACAAGATGGTTATTAGCATGCAAGGACAATTGAGCACCATGAAAGATGGCTACATTGCCACCCGCCTTTTGCTGCAACAAAACCAAAAAATGATTAGAGAAGCCCAAACGCAACGCGAAACGATGCAAGAAAGTTTGGCGGAGACAAGAAAAGCCCTTAAACAGACTGACGACATGTTTTATGCTTCTAACCGGGCTTATATAGGAAGTGATGGGATAGGAATTGAAACCGAAGACGAAAACATTCATAGATTGCCCGAAGACGGGCTTTTTCGCATCGCATGCGGAGTTATCAACAAAGGCCACACCCCGGCGATTGATTTCCAACACGTTTTTCGCCTGATCTTCACAGAGCTGCCAGTTCCCGCTAAGCCTATTGTAGATTTTAAGCCATTTAACGAAAACCAGATCATCCCGCACATTTTGCCCGATAAGCCTGAAATGATTTATGGAGATCCGATCCTGTGTGAATCCGACATGTATAAGCAAGTCGTGATAGAGCGAACTATGTTGATGATTGTTTCTGTTAAATTTTCGTACACTTGCTTGGATATTAAAGACGAAACGTTTATAGCCCATCACATCTGGGACGTTGACCGTGAAGCGTTCATTTTCCGTCGAGACTGGCCAGCGGGTACCGTTCTGGAGAAAGTAAGTCGCGACAAAGCAACTCCCAAGTAACAATAAACACAGGGGCAGAATCCAAATTAAGACACTACCATTACGTCGATAGGCTTGCGCCCCGCTAAATAGAAGTTCAAAATGGAGGTTTATGTCCGATGAGAAGGAAATACTGAATAACCGCCAGGCGTATCACGAGTTTATCGTTCTCGATAAATTCGAGGCCGGAGCCGTGCTCGTCGGGACCGAGGTGAAGAGCATAATGGCCGGACGAATTCAACTCAAGGATTCGTATGTAACTATCAAAGAAGGCGAGGTTTGGCTGCTGAACGCCCATATCTCGCACTATTCGCATGGCAACACGCAGAATCACGATCCATTACGCAGTCGAAAGCTGCTCCTGCATCGAAAAGAAATAGAAAAACTCGAAAAAGAGACCGTCCAAAAAGGCATGACGTTGGTCGTCACACGCCTGTACTGGAAAAACGGGAGGATCAAAATCGAGATCGGCGTAGCTAAAGGTAAGAAACTGTACGACAAACGCGAATCGGAGATGCGAAAAACAATAGAAAAAGAGACCCGGCAACAGTTGAAAGAAAACCTGAGATAAGTTATAGATATAACAAGGTTTTTTGCGCGAAATAACAAATTATTATAGAGGTGTAGATGAAATTCCAGGCAATTTCGGGAAATTTTTCCGAGGCTAATGTTGAAGCCCTTGCGGTAGCGGTTTTTAAGGACGAAAAAACGACCACCGGTATCCTGAAAGAACTCGATAAAATGACGGGCGGTCTTGTTGCCGCGGTCGTTAAAAATGAAGAGTTTAAGGGAGAATCCGGTGAGACGGTCCTGCTGCGTTTTGCCGCGAAAGGAAATGTAAATGCAACCCGGCTCCTACTGCTTGGCGCAGGCGATAAAAGCGACTACAAGGGCCCGACGATAGCAACGCTTTCCGGTACCGCGACACGTGCGTTCAGAAAGCTAAACGTCAAGAGCTTTGCGCTGCTAGCGAGAAGCGAGGACTCTGCTGCCGAGGCGGCCCAGAATGCGGTCCAGGGTTTTATCACCAGCCAGTTCGAGCTCGATAAATACAAGACGAAGGACAAGAACGAGAAAACGGTCGATACGCTTGTCATTTGCGTTGACGATGCCAAGCCGGCCGATATGAAGAAAGGTATCGAACGCGGCCAGGCGATAGGCGAGTCGATGAACTTTACGCGCGATCTTGCGAACGAGCCGCCAAATATCCTCACCCCGACCGAGATGGCAAAGCGCGCGCAAACCATGGCAAAGCAGGTTGGCCTGAAATGCGAAATTCTCGACGAAGCGAAGATGGAGAAGATGGGCATGGGTTCCCTGATGAGCGTCTCGATCGGGTCTGAGCAACCGGCAAAGATGATCGTCCTGAAGTACACGCCGGCGAAGAGCACGGCGAAAAAGGGCGAGCTGCTGGCGCTGGTGGGCAAGGGTATTACCTTCGACACGGGCGGCATCTCGATCAAACCAGCCGAGGGCATGGACGCGATGAAATACGACATGTCCGGCGGAGCGACCGTGATCGGCGCAATGCGGGCGATCGCGCTGCTGAAGCCGAGCGTTCCGGTGCTGGGAGTTGTTGCTGCGGTAGAGAACATGCCTGATGGTAAGGCGAGCCGTCCGAGCGACGTAGAAACCGCGATGAACGGTAAAACCATCGAGATACTTAATACGGACGCCGAAGGGCGATTGATCCTGGCGGACGCTGTTGCCTACGCTGAAAAGCAGGGCGCCACCCGGATCGTGGATATGGCGACGCTAACGGGCGCTGTTATCATCGCGCTGGGCGATCAGAATACCGGGATCATGGGCAACGATCAGGAGTTTGTCGATGAGATCATCGGATGTGCCACCGAGGCCGGTGAAGGCTTCTGGCAACTTCCGCTCAGCAAGGAGTACAGCAAGCAGATCAAGTCAGACATAGCAGATATCAAGAACATCGGGCCGCGCGGGAAAGCCGGAACCATTATGGGCGCCGTGTTTATCCAGGAGTTCATCGACAAGGCGAAATGGGCGCATCTCGATATCGCGGGAACGGCTTGGTCGGACGGGGCGAAAGCGCACCAGTCAAAGGGACCGACTGCCGTGGCTATCAGGACGCTGCTGAAGTTGGTCGAGAAATCGCAGTAAGCTACCGCTCGAAACGTGAATTTTTAGGCCGCAAGCGGCCAATGCAGGCGAGCCGCCTGCTCTCCAGTCAGTTTTATGAAGATCCATGAATACCAGGGTAAAGCCCTGTTGAAGGAATACGGTGTGCCTGTGCCGCGCGGGATCGTTGCCCGTACGCCGGAAGAAGCGGAAGCGGCGGCGCGCGAGCTCGGCACGGATATCGTTGTGGTAAAAGCCCAGATCCATGCCGGCGGGCGCGGTAAGGGCGGCGGGGTAAAGCTTGCCAAATCTCCTGAAGAGGCGAAGGAAGTAGCAGGCCAGATATTGGGCATGAACCTCATCACGCATCAGACGGGGCCGGAAGGCCGGCTGGTCAAAACGCTGCTGATCGAGGAAGGCCTGCCGATCGACAAGGAATTTTATCTCGGCATCACGCTCGATCGTGTTACGGGACGCAACGTTTTTATGGCCTCGGCAGCCGGCGGTATGGATATCGAGGAAGTAGCCGCAACGGAGCCTGAGAAAATTCTAAAAGAGACGATCGATCCTGCCGTCGGTTTTCGCGGATTCCAGGCACGTAAACTGGCATTCGGACTGGGCCTTCCGCCCGAACTGATCGGACAGGCCGCCAAGTTTATGGCGTCGCTCTATGAAGCGTATGAGAAAATGGACGCCTCGCTCGTCGAGATTAACCCCTTCCTGCTCACGAAAGACGGGCGGTTGATGGCGCTCGATGCGAAGGTGACCTTTGACGACAACGCCATGTTCCGGCACAAGGATTATGCCGAGCTGCGAGATCTGGACGAAGAGGAGCCGCTAGAGATCGAGGCGTCGAAATTCGACCTCAACTATATCAAGCTCGATGGAAATATCGGCTGTATGGTCAATGGCGCGGGGCTGGCGATGGCGACGATGGACATCATCAAGCTCGCGGGCGGCGAACCGGCGAACTTTTTGGATGTAGGCGGGGGCGCATCGCAGGAGCGCGTGGAGAATGCGTTCCGTATATTGCTGGCGGACGAGAATGTTAAGGCCGTGTTGATCAATATATTCGGCGGTATCGTCCGCTGCGATATGGTGGCACGCGGCGTGGTAGGCGCGGCGCAAAACCTGGGGGTTTCGATTCCGATCGTAGCGCGGCTCGAGGGAACGAATGTCGAGGAAGGCCGGCAGGTGCTGCGGGATTCGGGAATCAATATTCTGACGGCGGACGGTATGCAGGACGCGGCGGAGAAGGTTGTATCGGCGGCGAATGCGGAGTTTTAGGGCACCCCAAATTAACCAGGTTAGAAAGAAAGGAGCGGACAAATGAATTTGCCGCTCCATTTTATTTTTGTTGAAAGATTTACTGATTGGTAAGGACCGACGTCGGCGTATCCGAACCGGAGGTATTTCCCTGCGTACGGTTATTCCCGTATGAGTGTATCGCTCCGCCACTGATACTGATTCCGATCTTGTTCATGGTAATATTCGCGAGACCGACCCTGACAGTCGGAGACCCTGCGCCCGTACCTATTCCGAACTGATTCTGCGAGATCGTTCCGCCATCCACTTCTACCTCCGCGGAGTTTTCAGCCAAAATGCCAGTGTCCACATTGGCGGAAATAACGCAATTCCTGACTATTACCACGCCGCCCTGAAACCAGAGCCCGGAATTTCCGCCGCTTTTTACCTGGACCGTATCGAAAAGAGCGGTAACGCTCGATCCGTTGGCGATGTAAGCGTTTGTCTGTGCATTATTCTTGATGATCGAATTGCTTACGGACAATTCGCCAGTAGTACGTTCATCCGATATTCCGCGGTTGAATCCGAATATCTGACAATTTTCGACAAAAACCGCACCTGCGTTCAATATACGAATTCCGTTAAGGCCGGTCGTCAGGCCGTCCAGCGTAAGATTGCGCAAGGTAACCTGGCCCCCCGCGGCATTGATGATGACGCCGTTGGTGCCCGATACCAGAATGCCTGCCATGAAAGGGCCGCCATCGATCGTAATACTCTTGGTTATGGTCACCGCCCCGAAACCACCGGGATCGATCGAGTTGATCTCGCCATTACTAGCGGTGTTGGAGATCGTGCCCTGGTACGTTTTGCAGGGTGCGGTACGGCTGCAAGGATTTGCATCGTCGCCGACGCGGATATCCAGGTACGCGTAGCCTGGGCGTTAATAATTGTCGCGGATGCGACAGAAAGGACAAAAAACGCGATTAGTCGGATAGAAGGTTGTTTAATATTCATTTTTTGATTTTAATACTCCTGTCGTGGGATCCGTTCGGGATGAACAACTCAGCCTAATACAAGAAAAAGGAAAATCAAAGAACATCCTGAGATACTCTTGTAAAATACCCGGCCTGGCCCGATCACGTCGACTAGCAGAACCTATCGGCAATGTTTATGAAAACTTTAGCTAAATCTACCGGGTCGATCTCGTAGAATTTTAGTAGTAAGCACGGCGATTTGAAATACGTAGGAGTACCCATTTTAAGTGAGTATTCATACCCATTTCCATCGCAAGCGCGGCGAACGTCGTAAAAGCAACCGTTACGAGGGGTCGCCTCATCTTTTAGACAGACTTAAGCAAACTTATCTCAAAAAAGGATATAAAAAATGAAGATCAAAACATTCCTGTTGATAATACTAGTGTATTCAATTTCGATTCAGGCCCAGGTAAGGACCACGCGGCATTTGTCACCGTCCCGCGGAGCAGGCGGGGCCGGCGCTGCGGCAGACGCCGATACGGGCACCAGCCTTCCTATCCACAAAGTAATTCTGTATTCAAATGGCGTCGCCTATATCGAGCGCCGCGGAATGGTTTCCGGTAATGCCGAGATCAACCTTTCATTCAAGCAATCGCAGGTGGACGATGTCTTGAAGTCGATGCTCGTTCTGGATATGGGACAGGGCAAGATCGGCGCCGTAAGCTATAATTCGTCGCTTCCGGCCGAAGCACGAACGGCAGAGATCCCATTCTCGGTAGAATCGCGATCTACTGCCGGCGGCGGCATCTCTCAAGTGCTTTCGCAGCTTCAAGGGGCGAAGGTTACGGTCACGTCGAGTAAAGGAGCGGCTACGGGTTCGATACTCACGGTCGAACAGCGAAACGTTCCCGGCACCAAGGACATTGCGGGCGGCGTCACCCATTTTCTTGTTATCGCTTCAGAAACGGGCGAGATCTCGAGCTTCGATCTCGGCGACGTCCGCAGCGTTAAATTGCTCGACGAGGGTACCAAGCGTGATGTCAATGAATTTGCGAACGCCACGGCCTCGACAAGACGCCGGGATGCCAAAACGATCACCGTTACCAGCGAGGGGGCGGGACAGCGTGAAATGATCGTCAGCTATACGATAGCAGCGCCGATCTGGAAAACGACATACCGGGTGGTGCTCGATAAAGAAGGCAAGCCGTTTTTCCAGGGCTGGGCGATAATCGACAACGTGAGCGAGGAAGATTGGAAGAACGTAAATATGTCGCTAATCTCGGGCACTCCAATATCGTTCATACAACCGATCCAGAAGCCGATGTACCGCTACCGCCCCGTAATCCCAATTCCGCAGGACCTCAATCTACAACCGCAAGTTTATGACGAGAATGGCCAGGGATCCGGGACCGGTTACGGATCGGGCGATGGGTCAGGGTCAAACGTCGATGTGACTAGCGAAATCACCCAACGGCAAATCAAGGACCTGCCCCTTAACAGCCACAACCCCCTAGCATTAACCCAGTTGCAATCAGGCGTGGTAGTGCAAAGCAATACGTTCACTCTCGACGGCACCTCGCTTAGCACTGCACTGACCTCTCAAAAGTCGGGGATTGAGACAAAAGCTACCGGAGAAGAGTTGGGCGACCTTTTCGAGTATCGTATCGACCAGCCTGTAACCGTACTCCGCGACCGGTCAGCGCTTATCCCGATCGTACAAGCAACAATGGAGGGCGAGCGCGTCGCTATTTTTAACGAGGCAAACCGTCTGCAAAGGCCGATGGGAGGGCTTTTGCTAAAAAACAACACCCCGCTTACATTTGAGAACGGCAGCCTGACGGTGATCGACCATGACGCGTACGCAGGTGAAGCCTTGATGGAGCGCTTAAAGCCGAAGGAACAGCGTCTCATCTCGTTCGCGCTCGATCTCGGCACCCTTATTTCCGTGGAGAACAAGCAAGACCGCGAGCCCGCGAAGATCGTAAAAGTGGTCAACGGAGTAATGCAGGTGCATTATTTCCGGGCCGACCTGAAGACCTATAAGATCACTAACCAGACCGATCGCAAGAAGACTGTTTATATCGAACACCCCGTACGCAGCGATTGGAAACTATCCGAGACTTCGGCCAAGCCTGATTACACCACGAACCGATATCATCGTTTTCGCGTGGAGCTGGGACCCTTTGCAAAGGAGGAGATCACCGTCTCGGAAACCCAGGGACTGATGGACACTTATGCGCTATCAACTATCACACCGGACCAGATCCAGTTGTTTATCTCGCGTAACTATATCGACGAGACGACACGCGCGAAAATGGCGAGGCTGATCGACCTTAGAATGCAGATAAGCAGGATAGATAACAGCCTGGAAGCGCTCGAGGACGAAGGCGACAAGATCGAGGCCGACCAGAAACGCCTGCGCGAGAACATAGAAGCACTGGCGAAAACGCCAGAGGCGAAAACCCTGATCGCCCGTTATATAGCAAAGGCGAACGATCAGGAAACCCGGATCGAGCAGATCGAAAAGGACCGCATTTCGCTGGAAAATCAAAAAACGCAGCTAGAGCGTGATCTGGCCGTTGAAATAACGAATTTCCAGATGAAGTAAAACTCGTGCAAATCCACGCTCGTGAGAAAGGTCTCGCCTAAGCAGCGAGACCTTTCAACATTAAGGAAGGATCAATAAACGAAGGCACCAGGCGTCGGCAGGTCTTCGCTTATTCCGAAATGGAACGCCGAATAACCCGCGGTCGAATTCAGCATATACCAGTTACCGTCCGACGGGCGGAATACGGCAATGTCCGACTTTCCGTCGCCATCATAATCTGCCGCAACCGGCCGATCACCTGTCGTCCCGAAATGAAGGCCGAAGAAGGATCCGTCCCCGCTACTGAGCCGGAACCAATCGCCGCTGGAAGGCCGGTAAACCGAAATATCGGTTTTACCGTCACCGTCATAATCGGCCGGGGTCGGTTTGTCCTCGGAGATACCAAAATGCAGGCCGACGAATTCCCCGTTCGAACTATTAAGCCGGTACCAGTCCCCGCTCGAGGGCCGAAAAACCGAGATATCAGCCTTGCCGTCGCCATCAAAATCGCCAACAGCAGGTTTATCCTCAGTGGCCCCAAAATGGAGCCCGGCAAACGAACCATCGCTGCTGTTCAGGCGGTACCAGTCACCGACCGAAGGCCTGTAAACCGAGATATCGGCCTTACCATCGCCATCGAAATCGCCCGGCGCGGGCATATCACCCGGCGCACCGAAATGGACGCCGCTAAAGCCGGAGGTACTGTTTTGGACGTACCAATCGCCAACCGATGGGCGATAAACAGAAACGTCGGACCTGCTATCGCCATCATAATCGAACCGCGCGGCCGGATCTCCCTTAAAACGGGCAAGAGTAAAATCGTTATTTGCCCCGTTGCTGCTATAACCACCCGCAAGTATTCTGCCGTTGGGCAACACGAGTGTCGTGTAAAATCCATTCCCCGTACTGCCAATATAATTGTAGCTAACGCCGCCAGTACCAAAGGATGGGTCCGGAGATCCGTCAATATTAAACCGCAGCACCGCGCTCCCATCGTCAATGATGCCCTCAGACGGGGGCATGTATCCCACCGCCGCCGCGACGATCTTTCCGTTACTCTGAATCGCAATATCGTTCAAAAAGAAATGGGTGTTACCCTGCGGCGGCACAACATACTTGCCATCGCCGTCGAACGATGTATCAAGCGTGCCGTTAGTGTTGAAGCGAGCGAGCGCACCATCTGAAGTGTTGTTACGTCCGGCCATTACGATCTTTCCATCTCTTTGAATAGCGACCGCAGAACCGTAGGAATTAAGTCCGAAAACAGCGTAGGCCGCGCCCGCATCGCCGAAGGTATTATCAAATACCCCATTGGGCATGAACCGGCTGACAAAGAATCCCTGACTACCGCTGGCGCTATCGGTACCGGCAAGAATGATCTTTCCATCATTTTGCAAGGCCATCGAAGAGATCGTGTTGCTATGCTGCGTAAAGAAAAAGCGAATCGAACCGCTCGAGCCGAAGGAGTTGTCCAAGGTGCCGTCCGAATTCATTCTGATCATCGATAATTGCCCAACGGACGGGCTATCGTTGCTGAACCCTGAGACCAATACCTTACCATCAGGCTGAAGGGCCATCGCGGCCGGGTTGTCGCTCTCTAGACCAACGGAAATTGTAGCGACACCCGCAGTGCCGAATGAATCGTCAGGCGTACCATTCGCGTTATAACGAAGCGTTACGTATTTACCGGGAAAGTACGAACCCACCGATACGAGTATTTTGCCGTCGGGCTGTACTATCACGTCGTTTGCGTAAGTATCCAATTCTGTAAACGATCTGGAAACAGAGCCATTCTCGCCAAAACTCGTATCGATCGCCCCGCCAGGGAGGAATCGGGCCAAGGTAACGTTCTGGTAAAATCCGTCAAAACCGTAACCCGCGGCCAGTATCTTGCCGTCAGGTTGTACAGCAATTTCGAAGGCAACATCAGAAGCATTACGGGACCTGATTATCGTGATACCGTCGCCGTCGAACGTGGTATCAGGCGCACCGCCACTGTCATAACGCAATACAGCTACATTTGAATTAACGAGGGTCGAGGCACGTCCCGCCAGTACAATCTTTCCCCCGGCACCGATCAAAACGGCATTTGCCCGTCCCATCCTGTCCGGTAGAGGGGTCAATACCCTCCCGTTTCCGTTGTAGGAATTGTCAAGAGAACCATCGGTGTTGTAGCGCACTGAGAGAAAGGCGAAGAGAGGATTGGGCGCGACCAGCGATTGACCGCAAACGACTATTTTTCCGTCAGGCTGGATCCGCATACCCCCAACGATGTCATTGCCAATGTCGGTATTAAGCTTTCCATCGCCGTCAAACGAAGTGTCGAGCGATCCATCCGTGTTATATCGGGCGGCCGCGATGTCACGCACCGTTCCTTCGATGTAGTTTCCGGCGGCCACGATCTTGCCATCGGTCTGAATTCCGATCCCGGTGATCGCGGTTGTCGCCGCCCCAAACCTGGTTGTCAGTTTGCCGTCACCATCGAACCCGGCGTCAAAAGAACCATCTGAATTAAGCCGGACCAAGGCGAAATCGGTAATAGACGCGCTTGTGTCTCTGACAGATCCGCCAATTACTAGTTTTCCGTCCGCCTGGACCAAAATCGCACTACCTCGATTTCCAGAGGCATTAATATTGATCAGAATCTTGCCATCGCCATCGAACGTGCTGTCGGGTGATCCGTCAGTGTTATAGCGTGCAGCCGCGATTGACACTATGCCACCGGAAGAAATGGATGTCGTGTAACCTGTAGCCACTATCCGGCCATCGGGCTGTATGGCTAGCGCGGCGATCTGGGCCCGCATCATTTGATCGTAAAACGAAGTGATAACTATCCCGTTAGTGCCGAAAGTGGTGTCGGTAGTGCCATTTGAATTAAGGCGATAAAGGAAAAAGGTGGTTATATAACCAGCCACCGTTTGGGAATCGAAAAAGGAATATCCCCCAACCACGATCTTGCCATCCTGTTGGACAACAACGCTTGTCGCCCGGCTTGTTCCCGAAATTGATCGGGAAGAAATCCCATTCGATCCAAATGTTGGGTCAGGGGTGCCATCGGTATTCATTCGGACAACGATGAAATTGAATATATCCGATCCGAGCTCCGAACTGTCCGTCTGACTCTCGCCGGCGACGATGAGCTTGCCATCAGACTGCAGAGCCGCTGCAAATGCCTGATCGAATGAGTCCTTGCCTACATTTCCCAGTGCAATTCCGCCGTTACCGAAAAACGGATCGAAACTGCCGGGGAAAGCGAAAGTCATGCCGACAAAAGTAAATATGCAAACAAATAACACGGGTAGTTTGTAAATCATAAATTTAGATAAGTATGGTTTCGATTTAATACTTGGGCGAAATTGTTACTCAAATATGGGTGAATTTATTGCCTGAATAATTGATTTTAGAAGCAATTCAGGACTAAATGGTTGCGTGCGGCACGTCAAACCTTAATGTAAATTCCCTTCCGGTACAACAGCCACATCAGGAACAGCCAGACGAGAATGAAGGAAACAGCATACATCAGTGACGCATTTATTGGCGAGGCGAGCGGGAGAAAGATATGGGTAAATATCCAGGGTTGGAGCGAAATACTCGCGCCATCCGGTCCCGGTACTTTTATCAGTCCGAGAATGCGGGCCATGATGCCCGATCCGACGAACAACGCCAAGGCGTTCACACCAAAGATCACAAAAGGTTTAGACCAGGCCTTGTAGCCCTTGATATCAACGAGCCAATAACAGAAACCGAGGAAGCAGAGCGCTAAACCCGCGGTGAAAGCGACATAGGAACTCGTCCAAAGCGCCTTGTTGATCGGGAAGAATAGCCCCCAAAACCATCCGGCGGCGGTAAGCGTTACCCCGAAAAAGAACATACCCGCAACCTTTTCTATATCGCCGCGTTTCGAGCGCAGCCAATGGCCGCACAGAATGCCGGCGAGGGTCGTTGCGATGGCAGGGATGGTGCTTAGTAGTCCCTCGGGATCGTAAACCGTGGCTGAGCGCCATATATGCCCTTCGGTGAGCACAACGCGGTCGATGTATGCGGCGAGGTTACATGCCTTGTCGTTAAAAGTCGTGATCTCGCATCCGGGTACGGGGATGAGGGTCATCAGCGCCCAATAGAGCAGCATAAGCCCGGCGGCGATCACTGCCTGCTTTTTCCAATCGGTATGAAGAAAGATCAGGGCCGAGATTAGGTAACAGACGGCGATTCGCTGCAGAACGCCCATGATGCGAACGGTGGATGGATCGAGCCATTCACCGCGGGTGAAATTGTAAAAAGGAAATGTTGCGAGAAAGAGACCAAGCGCAAAAATTAAAAGGCTCCGGCGGATGATCTTTAGATAAACGTCGCGGTCGACGCCGTCGGTTTCTACCCTTTTGCCGAGAGCGAGCGTGATCGAGATGCCGACAATGAACAGGAAGAACGGGAAGACGAAATCGGTGGGCGTCCAGCCGTTCCACTCGGCGTGCTCGAGCGGGTCGTAGATCGCGCTCCACATGCCGGGATTATTCACCAGGACCATGCCGGCGATAGTGATGCCGCGAAAGACGTCGAGTGATAGGAGACGATTATTTGTAGGCGCTTCAGCCATCACATATTAGAATTACGGACGTCGACAGTATCTGAACGCTGCGCGTTCATGTGCAGGCGGGTCGCCCCCATTACGGCCGCCGAGTCGGCGGCGCTACATTTCACCAAGTCATCCTATCACGCAAACTTGCAATATGAGCCGTGTGATGGCGGCCGTGCCATGCGTAAAGCGCGATAAAGAAATCGACCGTCCACTCGCCCGAGTCGGGATGCCGCAGCTTTCGCGCGCCATCTTCATCGGTAAGCGAATTTAACAGGGCAACCCAGCGGGTGTGAACATTATCGAGCAGGTCGAGCGATACGGCGATCGGCATTTTGCTATCGGCAAGCTCGGCCCAACGCTCTTCATAGTATGGACGGATCGTTGGGTTATCCTCGGTAAGAGCGAGTTTGAAACGGCAATAGGAATTGAGATGGCTGTCGGGAATATGGTGAACGGTTTGGCGAACGGTCCAGCCCCCGGGGCGATACGGCGTATCGAGTTGGGCGTCGTCTAGTCCCTCTACCGCTTTTCTCACACCCGCAGGACAGGCGGCTATCGTGTCGATCAATTCCCTTCTCAGGGAAGGCGTCATTTCAAAATTCTTATCGAATTCACCTATCGGGTAACGCAGATCTTCGCTCATATCTAGCCTCCGTAGTAATTCTCAAATCGCGTAAATTCCTTTAAGAATGCTAGATTGACTGTACCCGTTGGACCATTACGTTGTTTAGCTATTATTAACTCCGCCTTACCCGCATTCTCCTCAGTTGGCTTATAATAATCTTCGCGATAGATAAATGCCACAACGTCGGCATCTTGCTCGATACTACCCGATTCACGCAAATCCGACATCAAGGGAATCGGAGGATTTCGACTTTCAGCCGCTCGTGATAGTTGCGAAAGCGCGATGACAGGTACATTCAATTCTTTAGCTAGCCCCTTTAGTTCACGAGAAATTTGCGAAACTTCCTGTTGGCGTGACTCGGAGCGCTTTGAACTAGACATCAACTGCAAATAATCCACAACGACCAAATCGATACGCTTCTGCTCAGCAGCAAGCCTGCGAACTTTTGCCCTCATTTCCATTACTGAGATATTGGCGCTGTCATCTATAAAAATCCGTGCATCACAGAGCGTTTGTACAGCGCCAGCAAGACGCCCCCAATCGTCACGAGTTAGATAACCCGTGCGTAGTCGATGGGCATCAACCTTGGCTTCGGAACTGAGCATGCGCATTACGAGTTGCTCTTTGGACATCTCCAGCGAAAATACAGCTACTACTGCGTTTTCAAGGATTGCAGCGTTCTGTGCCAAAGTCAGACAAAGGGCCGTCTTTCCCATTGACGGACGCGCCGCGATGATAACGAGATCACTCTTCTGAAAACCAGAAGTTCTTTCGTCAAGTTCTCGGAAACCCGTCGCTAATCCTGTTAGAGCATGGCTTTCCCGTTTCGCGTATTCTTCGACCTTATGAACAACGCCTTCTATGATAGGTTTGACATGCTCTAAAAATTGCTCACTACGCCCTTCCGCTATTGAAAATATAGCTTGTTCCGCCTTATCAAGAATAGCCTGTATATCATCTTCTTCCGCTAACGCTTCACTAATAATCTGGTTGCAGGCGCGGATCAGATTACGAAGCGTTTGTTTCTCTTTTACAATTTGAAGATAGTCTTTTAGATCCGTGAAGTGCGGAAGACCGTAGGTCAGGTTTGTTATTGCGGCGATACCACCGGTGGACTCAAGTAAACTTTCTTTCTTTAATTCCTCCCCGATTAAAATTGGGTCAATTTTCTTCGATGCCGAAAAAAGGTTGCTCATTGCTTGAAAAACGTGACGATGAAATGGAACGTAAAAAGCGTCAGGTTGAAGTCGTTCGATTGCTGGCGCAATCAACGCGTTATCAAGCAAAATCGCACCCAAAACAGTTCTCTCACTCTCGGTGCTGCTCGGAAGTGGTTTTTCCAAGAATTGGTCGCGTTTCGAATCGTTATACACCATCACTTGCGAATTAAGTCCAAGGCCGGAAATTCAATTATCCTTCGTGAAAATAGGTCAAAAAAAGACTACATTTTGCAGATGTAGTCTAGATAATACATTTAAAAGCCCTGTTTTAAAAGGGCTAATTAGCCGCTAACTTTTAAAATAAGTTAGGCCTCTTCTTTAGCCTCAGAATCCGCGGTTTCATCAGCCGTTTCTTCGGTTTCCGTCTCGGCTGTCTCGGTTTCAGCTTCGGCAACCGGCTCTTCAACCGGAGCTTCCTGTTTCGCTTTTTTCTCCGTCTTTTCCGGAGCGGGCGCCGCAACCTCGCCGCCTTCCGCCCTGACGGTCACGGGAATATCGATCGAAACCTCGCGGTGCAATTTCACGCTTACGGAAAATTCACCGGTTTCCTTGATCGCATCCTTAAGCTGAATACGTCTGCGGTCGATCTCGTAACCCTGGGCCTGGAGGGCCTCGGCGATATCCATCGACGTGACCGAACCGAAAAGGGTCCCGTGGTCACCTGCCTTGCGCTCAAAGCTCAATGCGATGCCGCCCATCTGCGCGCCCTGCGCTTCGGCGGTTGCGCGCTCCGTAGCCGCTTTTTTAAGAAGCGCCTCGCGTTCCTGGTCGATCTGTTTGACGTTGCCTTTTGTGGCAAGCGTAGCGAGACCTTTCGGCAGCAGGTAATTCCGTGCGTAGCCTGCTTTGACCTTGACGATCTCTCCCCTGCCGCCCAGGGTTTCAATTTCCTCTCGTAACAAAACTGTTGTAGTTGCCATGATCTTTAATATCCTCCCGGTTAGTCCGCAACAAACGGCAGGATCGCCATCGAGCGGGCACGTTTGATCGCTTTCGCGATACGGCGCTGGTCCTTGGCGGTGACGCCTGAAATACGACGCGGCATAATTTTCCCGCGCTCCGGGACAAACTGTCTCAAGAAATCAACATCCTTCCAA
>Ga0193752_1001168_pt1 | contig 22495 bp, 19 predicted proteins | sample H1c1metaG_FD_144924 | JGI IMG/M metagenome (GOLD analysis project Ga0193752, IMG submission 144924) | Soil microbial communities from a riparian zone of the East river system, Colorado, United States - H1c1 | ecosystem: Environmental > Terrestrial > Soil > Riparian zone | place: USA: East River...
GCATCGCACCGTTGAAGGATCGCTGGGCGAAACTCACGCTCATCACACGGGTCGGCATCATGGCTGGTGCCGTGCTCGCGTTGGGCGCAATCGCGCTCGGCGTCACCGTCGATCGCGCGCCGACGAAAGGCGTGCTGTTTTCGAACCTCGGCGAAGACGACGCGGCGCGCATCATCTTGCGGCTGAAGGCTGCGAACATTCCGTACGAGATCGGACCCGACGGCACGACCGTCCTAGTCCCCGAGACGCAAGTGCACGAAACGCGGCTCATGCTCGCGAGTGAAGGCTTGCCGAGTGGTGGCGGCGTCGGGTTCGAAGTTTTCGATCAGCAGCGTTTCGGTGAAAGTGAGTTCTCGGAGCAAGTCAAATACCACCGAGCACTCGAAGGCGAGCTCGCTCGAACAATTTCGCACCTGGCGGGCGTAAAGCGCGCGCGGGTGCATTTGGTGCTTCCTCAACGCACGTTGTTTGCAGCGAGCGAACAAGACGCGAGCGCGTCCGTCGTCGTGCATCTGATCCCCGGCTGGAAGATGCGCGACATCCCCGGCTGGAAGATGCGCGACGAGCAGGTCAAAGGCATCGTGCACTTGGTCGCATCCAGCGTGCGCGGGCTCGATGCGGAACGCGTGACGCTGGTGGACGGCGAAGGCCGCTCGCTCGGTGGGGGCCAACGCAACGACGGCGAGCTCGCGAGCGACGCCGACGCGTATCGACGCGACATCGAGAAGGGCAAAGAGCGCGCGGCACAGCAGATGCTCGACACCACGCTCGGCCAGAGCAAGAGCATGGTCCGCGTCGCTGCCGCCGTCAGCTTCACGCGCGAAGAGACCACCGAAGAGTCGTACGACAAGGATGCGGTCGCGCCGCGCTCGTTCCAGATCGTCGAAGAACGTGAAGGCGGCGACGGCAAGCTCGTCGGCGGCGTCCCCGGCGCACCGTCGAACTTGCCCGGCGGATCTCAGCCTACGACGGGTCCGAGCGGCGGTGCGATCCTCACGCGCCGCAGCGAGACGCGTAACTTCGAAGTCAGCAAAGTGATGCGCCGCGCGGTCGAACCCGTCGGGCGCGTGATCGGATTGCAAGTCGCAGTCGTAGTCGACGGCCGCTACACCGGTACGGGAGAGAAGCGGCGCTTCGAAGCGCTGCGCAAGGATGAGCTCGATCGCATCTCGCACTTGGTCGCGAGCGCGATCGGCATCGATGAAAAGCGCGGCGACCGTGTCGTCGTGGAGTGCGTCCCGTTCGCGCCGCAACCGGCGATCACCGACGACCGCTCGATGGTCGAGAAGGTCCTCGGTCCGTACACGAACTACGGAATGATGGCGCTCGTCGGGCTGCTCGTGCTGATCATCTTCATGGTCGGGCGCAAAGCACTGCGCGGCAGCGGCGGGTCTCCGCGTCAAATCGCAGCCGGAGCCGCCGTGCTCGGCTCCTCGCCGCTTCTGACAGGCCTGGGAGCCCAGGCGGGCGCAGCTGGCAGCGGCGAGCCTGGAGACAGAGCGCTCGGTGCGCCGAACCCGATCCCACCGTTGCTCGGCCCGGAACAAGCCGCAGCCGCCCAAGCGTCGCGCGAGGACGCGGTCGAACAAGTCCGCCAGCTCACATCGCAGCTCGCCTCGAACGAACCCGAAGCAGCCGCGCGCGTCCTGCGCGGCTGGCTCGCGGAAAATCAGTCTAAGCAGCCGTAATCGCCATGGCCCCATCCGCCAAGTCAGCGACCGAACAGAAGCCTCTCACCGGGGCCGAGAAGGGTTTGCTCTTTTTAGTGAGCCTCGAAGAGGCCGTCGCGACGAAGATCCTCAAGTGCATGACGCCGGAGGAAGTTCGGCAGCTCCGAGCGGCAGCCGCTGCGTTGCCCGAAGTCGAGTCCGCCGCGCTCACCACGGTTCACGTCGAGTTCGCACAACAGATGGAGCGCGGCGTACCGACGAGCCTGCGCGGCAGTGGCGCGTACTTGCGACGCCTCGTCGGCCACGCGCTCGGTGAAGCGAAAGCGGTCGAGCTGTGGGCTGACTCGCGCGAAGGCTCGGGCGCGGTGCAGCAGCTAGCGACGCTCGATCTCCCGACGATCCTCGGCATCATCGACCGCGAGCATCCGCAGACGATCGCGGTGATCCTCTCGCAGATCGAACCGAAGCGCGCCGCCGAGATCGCGAGTCAGTTGAATCCGGAGCGCCAGGCGCAGGTCGTGATTCGGCTCGCCCAGCTCGAGAGTTTGCCGACCACGGTCATCGAAGAGATCGAAAAGCAGTTCGCGACGGAAATCGCATCGCTCGCGACCGGTTCTCGGCACACGATCGACGGCGTTCGCGCCGCCGGCGACCTGCTGAAACATCTCGAGAGCGAGCGTTCCGAGGCGTTGATCGAGGAGCTCACGTCGTTGAACCCCGAGCTCGCCGAGAAGCTCAAGAAGGCTCTGTTCACGTTCGAAGATTTGATGCGCGTCGACGCGAAGGGCATGCAAGTCGTGCTCAAGGAGATCTCGACCGAAAACCTCGTCCTCGCGCTCAAGACCGCGAGCGAAGAGATTCGTGAGAAGGTCTTCGGCAGCGTCTCGTCTCGCGCCGCACAGATGATTCGCGAAGAGCTCGAGCTGCTCGGACCGACGCGACTCGCCGACGTCGAAGCAGCGCAGCAAATGGTGGTAGAGGCCGCGTTGCGGCTCGAGCGCGAAGGTCGCATCCAGGTAGCGCGCGAAGGCGGTGCGGACTATGTCTAACACTCCGCGCCATCAGTTCCCGCAGCTGCAGAAGACGGCCACCACGCCGGCGTGGCTCTCGCGCAAGGGTTCGCCGAACGACGACGTGAAGACGCTCGTGTCGCTGCTGCAAGGCGACCCGCAGCCACCGAAGCAGACTCAGGAGCAGTCGACGGCTGCAGCGCCGACTCCGCCGCCGATGTATCCGCCCGAGTCGGATCGGCCGCCCTCCCGGCAGCCAGGGCAACAACATCACGGTCAGCCGCCCGAGTCGCAGCTGAACCAGCCGCTCGACATGCAAGACGACGTGCCGATGGGTCGGCTGCCGGGTCCACCGCGCATCGGTTCCCTCGTGCCGGGTGGTCGATCGAATCCGCCGCCCGCCAACGACCAGCGCGACGACGGCATGGCCGAAGCCATTCAAGCGTTTGCGAGTGCAGCGATCGAGCTCTCGATTGCGCGTGCGGCGACGCTCGCCGTGCTCGAAGGCCAGCTGCTCGATCTCTCGATCGAGGTCGCAGAGGCGCTGATCGAGAAGGAAGTCGAAATGGATCCGACGCTGCACGCTGCGCTCGCGCGCGCGGCACTGCAATCGCTCGGTGACTCGACGAACGTGAGCTTGCGAACTTCTCCCGATGGCTTCGAAGCCATCACGACGGCTCTCGGCGGCGCCGACGTCGAAGTTCGCGGCGTGCGCGTGCACATCGTCTCGGATCCGACGATCCCGGGGCTCGGTTGTGTCGTCGACGGGGACAACGTCCGCGTAGATGCGAGTGTCAGTGAGCGTTTGCGCGCGGTCCGGCGCGCATTCGAAGAAGAGCGCCGGCGCGCCGCGGAGAACGTCGAATGACCGCTCCTCTACAAATCGATCTGCGCCGCTACAAGCCGCTCGCGCGCCGAACTGCGATCCCGGTCGTGGAAGGTCGCCTGCTCGAAGTTGTCGGGCTCGTGCTCGAGGCCGGTGGCTGTCGCGCGTCGATCGGCGACGTCTACCAGGTTCGCTCGTCTTCGGGCGTCTCGCTGGAAGCCGAAGTGGTCGGTCTCCGCAAAGATCGCACGTTGCTCATGCCGCTCGGCGAGACGCACGGTCTCGAGATGGGTGCGCCGTTACGGCGCGTCGGTCAATCCGCCTACGTCAGCGTCGGCAGAGGTTTGCTCGGTCGCGTCGTCGATGGGCTTGGCCGCCCGCTCGATGGTCGCGAGCTCCCGCGGCTCGAAGCCGAGCGCCCGCTCCACGGCACTGCACGAAATCCGCTGCGCCGCCGCCCGATCACTCATCCATTCCACGTCGGAGTGCGCGCGATCGACGGGCTTCTCACGATGGGTGAAGGCCAGCGCATCGGAATCTTCGCGGGTGGTGGCGTCGGCAAGAGCTCACTCCTCGGTATGATGGTTCGCAACGCCCGGATGGACGTCGCGGTCATCGCGCTGATCGGCGAACGTGGTCGTGAGGTCGAAGACTTCGTCCACCGCACGCTCGGCGAAGAAGGGCTCGAGCGCGCCGTCGTCGTCGCCGCCACGAGCTCGGATCCTCCGCTCGTCCGCGCGCGCGGCGCATCGTACGCGACCGCGATCGCCGAATACTTCCGCAGCCAAGGGCTGCGAGTGCTGCTCGTCATGGACAGCTTGACTCGCTACGCGATGGCGATGCGCGAAGTCGGCCTCGCCGTCGGCGAACCGCCGGCGACGAAAGGCTACACGCCGACCGTGTTTGCGCAGCTGCCGCGCCTACTCGAGCGCGCCGGCACGAGTGCGGGCCCGGGCTCGATCACCGGCGTCTACACCGTGCTCGTCGAAGGTGACGATCTCTCCGATCCGATCGCGGACGCCGTGCGCGCGATCCTCGACGGTCACATCGTACTCTCGCGCCAGTTGGCCGAGCGCGGTCACTTCCCTGCGGTCGATGTGCCGCGGAGCGTCTCGCGCGTGATGACCGACGTCGTCACACCCGAACGCATCGGACTCGCGCAAAATGCGCGCGAGCTTCTCGCAGCCCATCGCGAGGTCTACGACCTGCTCGCGATCGGCGCCTACAAGAAGGGCTCGATTCCGCGGCTCGACGACGCGCTCGCACGGATGCCGCAACTCGAATCATTCCTGCGGCAGCGTTCGAACGAGCATCCGACTTTCGAAGAAACAGAGCGCCAACTCGAGGCGATCTGGAAGGACGGGGTGTGACCGTGCGCAACCTCGCTGAACTACCCCTAACGCGCAAGGAGGCGAAATCATGAGTCCGAACATGCTGTCACGTACACTTGCGATCAAAGAACGCCTCCGGCAGTGGCGCCGTGCAGAGCTGCACGAAGCGAATACCGAGGTCGCACGGGCACAAGAGCGCGTCGACGAGCACGCGGTGGAGCAGCAGCTCGCGTCAGACGCGGTGACCGCGCAAGGGGAAGTGAGCGCGAACGAGCTCGCGATGCACGCCGAACAGCTCGCTCGGACACAGCTCGCTCTGAAGAAAGCGCGCGAGATCCTCGCGAACTGTGAGGTCGAACGCGACGACCGCCGCGAGCAAGTCGGTGAAGCGACGCGCGAAATGAAGGCGATCGAGGTGTTGCGCGACCGCGCGGTCGAGGAGCAAAAGCGCGAGCAAACTCTGCGCGAACAGCGCGATGCGGACGAGCACTCGTCTCGTAAGGGAGTGAAGCGTCAGTGAAGGCATCGGATGCAGATATGCTGGCTGCCGCGGCTCGAGCGGGGCTGAGCGCAACCGCGGTGCGCGGCGTGAGCGAAGTGCTCGCAGCCGTGAACGAGGGCTTCTTCGACGTGCTCGCAGCGGGCACTGCGGCGAACGTGCGCCAGTTCGAACCGGAGAAGCGCACCGAAAAGGTGAGTTCGGAAGCGCCACGAGATGCGCAGCTGCTGGCGGCAGCGCATGCCGTCGCAGCGCACTGGCTCGCGGCGTATCGCGTCGCACCGATTGCCCCTGCAGCGGATGGCGGCGAAGCCACTCGCGCATACCGCACCACACCGCAAGCCGTCACGATCACGATCGAACACGTCACTCCCGAAGGTGGCCTCGCCGCGGTGCAGCTCGTGCACCCCGACCTCGGCGAGCTCTCGCTCGAGGTGAGCTTGAGTGGCAACACGCTCAGCGTGCTCGCCACGACGGAAACCGAATCTGCTGCGGCAGCGATCCGCGAGGGCCAATCGGCGCTCGCAGAGCAGCTGCACGCGCAAGGCATCACTTTACAGGCGCTGTCCGTGGTCGTTCTGCGGCGCCGGGCGAGAGCCCACGAACCGAAGTCGAAACGACAGGAGAGTTGAGATGGCAATCGACACGCCGCTAATCAAAGCGCCGCAATACACCGCGGCAACTGCGAATCCCAATGGGCAGTTGGGCAAGGACGCGTTCATGAAGCTGCTCGTCGCGGAGCTCAAGCAGCAGGATCCGATGGATCCGATGAAAGCGCGCGAGATGGTGGGTCAGCTAGCAGACCTGAGCACGGTCGAGAAGCTGACTGGTATCGACGACAAGCTCACGACACTGCAGAACATCACTGCAGCTTCGAGCGGCATCTCGAACGCAGGCCTGATCGGCCGGCGCGTCGAAGCCGACACGAAGAACCTCACGCTCGGTCCAAACGGTGGCGCCAGCGGTGGGATCTACAACCTCGCCGACAGCGCCAGCACCGTCACGGTGAAGATCCGCGACGGCAACGGTCGCACCGTGAAGACGCTCGACTTGGGTTCGGGTTCTCAAAAACTCGGCCCACAAGCGCTCAAGTGGGACGGTACGAACGACTCCGGAGGGCGCGCTCCGAATGGCATGTACAACTTCGAGATCACGGCAAAGGCTGCCAGTGGTCATCCGGTCGTGGCGACGACGAAAGTCTCGGGACTCGTGACGAGTGTCACGTACGAGAACGGCACACCGGAAGTCGTAGTCGGGACATCACACGTTCCGCTCGGCGACGTCACGACTATCTCGCAATGACGGACTGAGAAAGGAAACACAGTTAGATGAGTATTCTTCGATCCCTGAACATAGGCGTCTCCGGGCTGAGATCCAACAGTGAAGCTCTCTCAGTCACCGGCGACAACATCGCAAACGTCAACACGGTCGGCTTCAAGCGTCAGCGCGGAGTCTTCCAAGACGTCCTCGGTCGTTCGGTAGCGACGTTCGAAGCGGTGCAAGGTGCGGGTGCTGGCTCGCGTCTCGCCCACGTCGAACAGATGTGGGCGCAAGGTGCGCTCGTCACGACGGACTCACCGACGGATCTCGCGATCCAAGGTGAAGGCTTCTTCGTCGTGCAGGGCAACCTCGCCGGCGCCGAATCGCGTTACTACACGCGTGCCGGTCAGTTCCACATCGACAACGAAGGCCGCATCGTCAACACCGAAAACATGCGGCCTTCGTTGTCGATGCTGCAGGGCTACACGGCGGATGCCACCGGCGTGATGGGTGCCCAGGTCGGGGATTTGGTCGTCAGTCAGGGCACAGTCCCTGCGAGTGCAACGACCGAGACGCGCATGGCCGTCAACCTCAACGCGAGCGACCTACAGCCAACGCTCGCGTTCGACGTGACAAACCCGAACGGGACGAGCAATTTTTCGACCAACGTGACTGTCTTCGACTCGCTCGGCGCCGCGCACGAGTTGACGGTCTATTACGCTAAGACCGGCAGCAACCAATGGGACTGGCACGCACTAGTCGACGGTGGTGAGCTCACGGGTGGAACGCCGGGTGTAGCGACGGAAGGTGCGAGCGGTACGCTCACGTTCACGACTAACGGCGCGCTCGATACCGAGACGTCCGCCGCCACGACGTGGAGCTTCAACAATGCAACTGGAGGTCAAACCATCGCGTTCGACTTCGGAACCAGCATCACCACCGACGCTGGCACGGGTCTCGACGGGACGACGCAGTTCTCCGCTCCTGAAGCGAATATCGGGCTCGAGCAGAACGGTTACGCAGCCGGTTCGATCGCAGGCATTTCGATCGGTCAGGATGGCACCGTGCAGGGCATCTTCAGCAATGGTCAGGAACGCGCGCTCGGTCAGGTCGTCACGGCCGACTTCGCGAACGTGAACGGTCTCGAACGCGCGGGCGAGGGTCTGTGGATTCAAACGCCCGAATCGGGTGAAGCCTTGATCGGTCCCGCTGACACGGCAGGTCGCGGCGCGATCGTGTCCGGCGCACTCGAACAAGCGAACGTGGATCTGGGCACGGAGTTCGTTAACCTGATCACGTACCAGCGCGGGTTCCAAGCGAACTCACGCGTCATCACGACGGCCGACGAGATGTACGGCGAGTTGGTGAACATCAAGCGATAGTCTCGATCTGACGTAACAGGATACGGAAGGGCACTGATCGAGGGCGCGCAGGCTGCGCTCGTCGCGAGCATGACGCTCGCGCATCGCACGGTGGTTCGCAGTTCCGCGAGCTGGATGTGTTAGTCCACCCAACGGCCGAGGTCCGAGCCGTGGGGCAGAGATCCGTCCGTCGTTCGCGAAGGCGTTTTAAACGCAAAACGCACGCGCCGAAGCGCGTGCGTTGCGAGATTTGAAACGTTCAGTCGGAAGTGAAATCAGAGGCCAGCGTCAGGACCGCCGCCGTCGCCACCGCCGCATGCGAGCGCCGAAAGCGGACCGCCCATCGTCATGTCGATGTCCGTACGCACGACACAACCCCAGCCGACCGCGGTAAACGCATTACCGCATTGACCGGCTGGCGTGCAGCAGCCCACCTGCGGAACCATCATCGATGTGCCCGCGACGACCGCAGTCACGGTGATCGTCGGGCAGGTCGGATCCGTGGGACCCGGAGCGTCGACCGGAAGGCACTTCATGCTCGTGTTGTACTGACCGCATTTCGTGTCCACGGTGCAGCAGGCCTGCGCTGCCGCGTTGATCAGCTTTAGCGTGGCGTTGACCGTGCAGGTCTTACCGCCGCACGACACAGCACCAGCTGCGCCAGCACCACCGCCAGCTTTACCCGCTGCGCCCGCCGCACCGGCAGCGCCACTCGCACCAGACGTACCGCCGGCACCGCCAGCGCCGCCAAGGCCCGCATCGGAACCCGAATCATCGCCACACGCCGCGAACACACTGAGCGACGCACAGGCCATCAGCATTCCGCAGGTTCTAAACCATCGCGCTTTCATTCTAGTCTCCAGACCTTTCCGCAGGCACAAGCTGCGAGCCCAGGCACTGTACGCGGCAGTCAATCACTTGACTATAGGGAGGCACTCACGCACCGCCGCTCTCAGCTGCAACCCAGACCTACACTAGTGCACCGCACGCTAACCTCGGCAGCCATCCCGCCCACGAGGTGATGCCGGCCGAGGTGGCCAGCGTCCGGGCACGCTAACACACAATCACCCGCCTGCGCCGCATTCAGATCGTTGCGCTGCTGTGACAGTTGTGTCGTGCGTCCGAAAGCTCGGCCCCACCAGGGTCGAAGCAGCAGGTGACCGTGGCGACTTGGATGTGAAACAAGGCTGCGATTCGAGGGATCGTTCGGCCGCGATCTCGTGCTGAGTTTCGCATCGCATCGTTCCGCAGCCGACGGCTGCCCTCGGGTCCGGCCGGTGCATCGAAACATTTTCGACTAGACTCCCGGCGCGAGAGAGGCAGGAAGCCGATGCGACGGGTGTTGATCTGCGGAGTGTTGTGTCTGGGTTTCACGAGTGCGTCAGGCCACGCGTTTGCGGAAGGCCCCACGATCGCACCAGGTGCTGCGCAAGTCGGTGCCGCTCAAACGCCAGCTACTGGCCAAAATGCACCCACGGTGCAATCTGCCCCGGCTGAAGTCGCACCTGCGGCTGGCTTACCGAGCGTAGAGTCCGCGACGCCTAACGCTCAACCCGCGAGCCCAGATGCGTCCGTTGTACCCGCACCGAGTGCTCCACCGATCGCGCCTGCGCCGATCACGCCGGCGCAACTGCCGCCGACAGCAGCTCCGCCCGCGCCAGCAGCACGCGCGCAGATCGCGCGGGTCGCGCGATCTGCGCGCGTGCGCGACGCGGAGCGCTTGCCCCAAGTTTTGCCTCCGCCGGAACCACACGGCCCGTTCGTTCGGGCACAGCTCGGCGTCGGAGTCGCGCTCCTCACCACGGGCGACGACTCACAGCTTCGCCTGCCATCGTTCGCGCATCTCGACCTCGGCTATCAGTTCTCGGAAGCGTTTGCGCTCGCGGTGCGCGTCGGAACTTGGCTGTCGTACGACAAGTTCGGAATTGCCTTCCTCGGCGTCGGCGTGACACATGGCTTTGAACCCGAGGGCATGTTCGTCACCGGTGTGGTGGGCTTATCGTTTCAGGATCCCGCGTTCGGAATCTCCGGCGACGAGGAACGCCAAGGCCTCGCGTTTCACCTGGACCTCGGGCAGAAATTCACGCTCGCCGAGCAGCTGTACTTCTCGGTCGGCGGACACTTCGAAGTCGGAACTCCGCTCGGCGGGAGCGGGCTCGAGTTCACCGGTATCGGCGTTGGCCCATTCGTGTCGTTGCGTTGGGGCGCCTAACGCTTAAACGAATTGGGGCGCCAACAGCGCCCCAACTCGATTCACATGTACAGGTGGTGGATTAGGCGACTTGTGTGTCGTCGAGCAAGTTCTTCTTCTTGAGCTTCTCGACCAGGGTCGTCCGATTCATCCGCAGCACTGCCGCCGCACGGTTCTTGTTCCAGCCGGTGCGCTCGAGCGCCTGCAAGATCAACTTGTTCTCGAACTGCTCGACCGCGTCGCGCAGATCGATTCCGTCTTCGGGTAGCTCGGCCGGTTGTGCTCGCTGCGCCCGTGGCTTCTGCATGCGCGGCGGCAGATCTTCGACATCGATCAGCCCGTCAGCTCGCAGCAGGACCATGCGCTCCACGACGTTCTCGAGCTGGCGTACGTTGCCGGGCCAATCGAACGCGACGAGCATCGACATCGCTTCTTCGGTCACGCCGCCGACATTGCGATTGCGCTTCTGGTTCACGCGCAGCACGAACGCGTCGACCAGCTGCGGGATATCGCCTGCGCGACTGCGCAGCGCAGGAAGCTCGATCGGCACGACTTGAATGCGATACAGCAAGTCCTCGCGGAACGTGCCCTGTTCGACCATCGCCTCGAGATCGCGATGTGTCGCCGCGATCAAGCGCACGTCGACCTTCTTCGCCTTTGTGTCGCCGACCGGAACGACCTCGCGCTCCTGCACCGCGCGCAGCAACTTCGCTTGTTGCGAGAGCGGCAGCTCACCGATCTCGTCCAGGAACAGCGTGCCGCCGTCCGCTGAAGCGAAACGACCGATCCGCGGCGCGAGCGCACCGGTGAATGCACCGCGCACGTGACCGAACAGCTCGCTCTCGACCAAGTTCTCCGGGATCGCGGCGCAGTTCACGGTCACGAACGGACCCTCCGCCCGACCGCTGCCCGCGTGAAGTGCACGCGCAACGAGCTCCTTACCGGTTCCACTTTCGCCCGTGATCAACACCGAACAATCGGTGTCACACACCTGCTGAATGGTCCGGAACACTCGGAGCAGGCTCGGATCGTCGCCGAGCAGATCCGGTGCGTGCTTGCTGCGCCACGTGTGAAGCGGTGCGGCCGGCGCTTGCGGCAGCATCGACTTCGGCTCGCGGCCCGCGAGAGCGCGCGCGAGCGTCTCCTCGAGCTCGCTGAACTCGAACGGCTTCAGGAGAAATCCATGCGCCTGTCGGGTGAGTGCGGTGATCGCATTATCGATATTGCGATCGGCCGTCATCACTACGACTGCCGGCGCCGCACCTGCGCGCGCCAACGCATCTAGGATCTCGAACCCGCTGCCATCGGAGAGGTGGATATCGACCAAAATGGCGTCGACGCGTTCCGTCTGCAGTAGTGCAAGTGCGCGTGTGACGCTGTCTGCCTCGAGGACCTGGCTGTACGTCTGCCGGAGCTGCCGTGCTGCCACTGCCCGTAACGAGTGCTCATCTTCGACCACGAGAATCGAGTGCTCGCTCGGATTCATGTTGTTACGACCTTACGTCCTATTCTTGGAACGCAAACAGGGTTGCCCGCCTCGGCTGAATCCCCATTTGGCGATCCACAACGAAACAACATTATCACGGGAAAGGTCTATCCCGAGCGGACCGTATTCTTTTTATACTGAAACTTTTTCATATAACGGAATTCTAGGAGAGAGTTTTTACATTCGAGCTAGCTGAAACTGCTCATTTCGCCATTTCGCCGCAATCCGCCGCTAAAGAAGTTTCTAGTTAAGCCGTAGCTGTCCGTATGACCTCCGGGGCCGCCGCGGCCGAACCGGCGTCCCGAGACGGTGAGCCCAAATGCGAGTGTTGGTTGTCGAGGATGACGCGCACGCACGCGATGCGCTGACGAGCAAGCTACGGGAGCGGGGGCATACCGTCATTGAGTGCATCACCGGGGAACAAGCACTCGCGCTGCATGCAGCACTCGCGCTGCATGCAGCTCACCCGTTCCCGCTGGTCCTCATCGACTGGGTTCTGCCCGGGATGGACGGGCTCGGCCTGTGCCGCAAGCTCCGCGGAATGCCGAACTCTGCCGGCATGAGCCCGGTGATCGTGTTCACGACCGGGCGAAGCGGCCCCTACGACTTGGTTCGCGGGCTCGACGCCGGCGCGGACGACTACCTCACGAAGCCGATCGACTCGGAGCTCTTGTCGACGCGATTGGCGATCGCCGAGCGCATGGTCGACGAGCGCGAGCGGCGCGTCTCGAGTGAGAGTGCCCTCCAGCGGACCGAAGCCGGCTTCCGCGCGCTGATCGAAGGCTCGCCGGACGGCATCGTGGTGCACCGCGCCGGCCGCATCGTGTACGTGAATCCCTCGTTGCGCACCGCGCTCGGTTACGAATCGGATGCGCTTACGGGGCATGAGTTCCTACGTTTGGTTCACCCTGCGGACGCGGAAGTCGAGCGCGAGCGGCTCGCCCAGCTCGGCAGCTCGGGGCGGCCGACCTTGCCGCACGAGATTCGGTTGCAGCGTCGCGATGGGACGAGTGTGGTGTTCGAGGACGTCTCGATCCCGCTCCAGTTCGAAGGTAAGCCTTCGGTCGCCTCGCTGCTCCGGGACTTGAGTGAACGTAAGCGCATGGAGCAGCGCCTGCTCCTCGCCGATCGCATGGTTTCAGTCGGCACGCTCGCGGCCGGCATCGCACACGAGATCAACAACCCGCTCGCCTACGTGCTCGCGAACCTCAGCTTCATTCAAGAAGAGGTCGAGGAAGTCGCGCTCACCTTGCCCGAAGCGAAGCTGAAGAGCCTTCGCGAGCTACTGGCGCAAGCCGAAGACGGCGCCGAGCGCGTGCGGATCATCATCCGCGATTTGAAGAGCTTCTCGCGCGCGGATGCGGAGGACGACGGGCCAGTCGACGTCCAACGCGTGCTCGATGGCGCGATCAACATGGCGTGGAACGAGATCCGCCATCGCGCGCAACTCGACAAGCGCTGCGATCACGTGCCGGCAGTGCGCGGCAGCGAAGCGCGCTTGGGCCAGGTGTTCTTGAACCTGCTCGTGAACGCAGCGCAAGCGATTCCGGTCGGTCACGCCGGCGAAAACCGCATCAGTGTCAGCGTGCGGCAGAAGGAAGAGCGCGTCGTGATCGAGGTGTCGGACACCGGCTGCGGCATTCCGCAGGACATCATGGCGCGGATCTTCGATCCGTTCTTCACGACGAAGCCGGTCGGTGTCGGTACCGGGCTCGGCTTGTCGATCTGCCACAACATCGTCGCCTCCGTCGGCGGCGAGATCTCGGTCGACAGTACGGTCGGCCGCGGCTCGACGTTCCGCATCTCGCTCCCGATCGCTCGCGTCGTGTCGATGCGTCCGCGCACGCAACCTTCGCTGCCCGTTCAAGCAGCCGGGCGGCGCTTGCGCATCATGCTGGTCGATGACGAGCCGAGTGTCGTGCGCGCGCTGCAGCGTGCATTGCGCGAGCACGAGCTGGTCGTCGCCTTCAGCGGCACCGAGGCACTCGAAGTGTTGGACTCCGGCCAGGTGTTCGACATCGTATTTTGCGACCTGATGATGGCGCAGCTGTCGGGCATGGAGGTCTACGAGACCGTGCGCCGGCGCTACCCCGGCGTTCAGGAACACTTCGTGTTCATGACCGGCGGTGCGTTCACGCAGCAAGCGAAAGACTTCTTGGCGAGCGTGCCGAATCCGATCGTGGAGAAGCCGTTCGACATCCGTGCGCTGCGTGCGCTCGTGAGTCGCCGTAACGCGGCGTAACGCCTCGCTCGTGCGGATCAGCAGCGTGGCAAACGCGCTCGCGTGGCGCAGTAGCCGTGATAACGCTGGTTAAAAGGCCGGGGCCCGCGTGGCACGTATCTTGAGATCCCATGAGTCACAGAGAGGTGAATCATGGGTAATCCGAACACTTCGAAGAACGAAGGCGAAGGCAACAAGACGGCCGACCGCGAGTATCGCCAAGCTGCGACGCGGCATGCGGTCTCTCCCAAGTCGGAGAAGATGGCGCGGGAAGCCGAAGAGGCGCTCGAGGGCGAAGAGGGCAAAGAGCTCGAGGAAGCCCGGCAGTCCACCAAGGACCGCGGCTGAGATTTTAGGTCGGCTCGCTTGCAGGCTTTATAGCGAGCCGACTTGGTGCCGGTCCTTACCGGCGGCTTTCGCGAGCAGCATGGCCTGCGCGGCCGCATCGAAGAGCGCTTGTTCACGTCCTCGGCACCCGGGGCCGCTCGTCATCGCCACTCCGATGCTCACGCTGATGCGAAAGCCGCCGTTGGGCCCCTCGAGATCTCGCTCGCGGATGTTGTTGCGGATGCGCTCTGCGACGACCTGAGCGCCTTGAACGTTCGTGTTCGGCAAGATCAGCGCGAACTCGTCGCCGCCGATGCGCGCGACGACGTCACTCACGCGCGTCGCTTGCACTAGTACTTCCGTGAGCGCACGCAGGCCCAGGTCGCCCACCGCCTGCCCCTGGGCTTCGTTCACCCGTTGCAAGTCGTCGATGTCGACCACGAGGACGCTGAGCGGCAGCGATTGGCGATCGCTCCTTTTCCTTCAGCACGGCTTCCAGGTTTTGAAGCACTTCGTTGTAGCTGCGGTTGAGCTCGTCGATCGTGCCGGTCGCGTCGCGCAGCAACGTGTCGATGTCCGGTTGAACGCCGATGTCGCGCTCGAAAAACGCGGCGGCTTCGCTCAGCGCCTGCGGCATCTGCTTCAGAAGCGCATCTACGTCCGCGGCGGAGATGTCGACGACTGCAGCGGCTTCCACCGCCGCCAGCCGACTCTTCATGACGTCGCTGCTCTCGAACACGCCGGCGAGGTGCTCGGTCAACCACGCGGCGATCCCGTAGTTCGTCCGCACCGGCAGCTTTTCGTGATGCTTCTCGAGTGCGGTCGTCAGCTCTTCTTCGAACACCCACGCGCGCGCGAGACGCTGCGCGAGCTTCGAGTGGTCTTCTTGGCCGGCGGCTTTCTCGAGCGCCACGCGAGTCGCCGCTTTCTCGAGTGCCACGCGAGTCGCCGCCGGCGCGCGCGCGAGCTCGACTGCTTTCTTCAGGTCCGCGCGGGCCTTCACGAGCAAGCCCACTTCCATCAGCAGACCGAGCGTGAAGTAGTCGTCGGTGTTGGTGCGACCGAGCTTTTCCGCGAGTAGCTTTGCGGTGACCGCGCGGCGTAGGCAGACGGTGAGCAGCGCGTCGCCCTCTTCACCGCGCGGTGTCATGTCGGTTACGCACGTCGCGAGTGCGAGGTTCCGCGTGCCGCGTATTCCAAGGAGCGAGACGGCGTGGGCGACGCTCGCGACGCGGCGGTTCAACCCGAACCCGGCGCCGTTCACGTATTGAATTAGCCGACCTACCACCGCCGGATCGCTCTGACACAACGTGACGAGCTCCGTGACTGTGATGTTAGGGCGCACCGCCGCCTGCACGATCTGGATCGCCAGCATCGAGTTCGGCGTGGGCAGGCTTGCCATGCGGCGCGCCGGAATGGCCATACGAACGTTAATCGCCTGCTCGGGCCAACCCCTTGAGTCTCAGAACGCCGCGACCGAGCCTTTCTGCTAACTGTGATGGGTCTCGGGCTAGCTGTGCGAGTGTCAGGTGAACACCTGCACGTCCGCACGCTCAAGTTATAGGCTTTACCAGACGTAACTGCGGTGTGACCGTGGCCGTGGTGAGGCAGAACGACGGACACAGCGCGCCCCGCATCGTCGGTGGCCGCTGGGAGCTGCTATCGCCGCTGGCGGTAGGCGGCATGGGCACGCTATTCGTCGGCCGCCACCTTCAAACCAGCCGAAGGGCGGCGGTCAAGGTGATCGAGAGCGCCTCACCGGAAGTGATCGCGCGCTTCAAGCTCGAAGCGAGCATTTCGGCGCAGCTGAATCACCCGGGCATCGTCGACGTATTCGACGCCGACACCGACGCCGTGACCGGCTCGTGTTTCATCGCGATGGAGCTGCTCGAAGGTCACACGCTGCGCGGCGTGATGGACGACCCGGAGGCGACGCCGCGCGAGGTGCTCGGCCACTTGATGGCGGCGCTCGAGCCGCTCGTGGTGGCACACGAGCAGGGGTTCGTTCACCGCGATCTCAAACCCGAGAACATCTTCGTTCGCGAGGGCAAGCCGCGCGGCGTGAAGCTGCTCGACTTCGGCATCGTCTCCCAGCAGTCCAACACCCGGCTCACGCGCGATGGTACGGCGATGGGCACGCCGCACTACATGAGCCCGGAGCAAGCCACGAGTGCACGCGAGGCGGGGCCGCCGTCCGACGTGTGGTCGATGGGCGTGATGATGTACGAAGCCATCCGCGGTGAGGTTCCGTTCGCCGGCGAGACGAGCCACGCCGTGATCATTCAGGCGTGTACGTGTCCGCACATGCCACTCGATGCGGTCGTGCCGGGCGTCGAACCCGCGATCGCGCGCTTGATCGATCAATGTTTGGAAAAGGATCCGGCGAAGCGCCCGCAAGACGCGCGCATTTTGCTCGGTGCACTTCGCGATCTGGTGCGCCCAAACTCGCTGCCGGTAGCGCGCCCGAGCATTCGCGCGCCGCGCGTGACCGAGATCATCGACACGAGTGCGACCACCGGTGTTCGCCCGAGCATTCGTACGCGCAGCATCGTGAGCGCGTCTCACATGCTGGCGGCGTCCGGGATCGTCTGCGGAATCTCGGCGCTCGCCCTGCCGTTCGCAGGCATGGCGGCCCCGGGCGCTGCTGTATTGTGTGCAATCGTCGGCGGCGGCCTGCTCTTTGCTGCAGGCGCGCGGATGCGATCGCTGAAAGAGCTCGCGGGCACGAACGCAGCGCTGATGCGTCCGAGCGTGACGCTCGTCGCCCAAAACGACAACCACGGACCGCGCGCGGTCGAACATCCGATGCGCGGTCCTCAAAATGCGTTGGTCAAGGTCGACCTCTACGCCGATCTGTCCGACATGATCACGCGGCGTGCCTGCCAGCGTGTGCTCGCGCTGCGCCTGGAGCACCCCGAGGACATCGTCGTGATCTACCGGCCGTACTGGGGCCCGGAACGTGAACAAGCGCGCGCCGTCGCCGAGATCGCGCGCGCGCTCTTCGAGCGTGAAGGCTCCGACGTGTTTTGGGAGTTCTTCGATCGGGTGATCGTGAGCACGCGCAAAGTCACTTCCGAGTTCTTGTTGGAAGTCGCGTCCGATGCCGGGGCCGAAATGTACGGCTTGCGACGCGCGCTGCGAACGCACTCGCATCGGCGCAGCTTGCAAGCGTGTCGCGAAGACGCCGAAGTCTCGGGCGTGACCGAGAGCCCGACGGTAATGATCAACGAGGGTCCGCTCGGGGGCAGCATCACCGAAGATCGATTGCACTGGGCCTACATCGATGCGAAGAGCGCGCGGGACCGCCGCCGCGTCGTAGAGCTGGACGCGCGCGGGCCTCGAGACCGACGAGCCACGCAGCGTGCGGTCGTTCCTCGTGCGCTACCGTGGTGCGCGCAATGCGCCCGCGACGCTACGCCGCACGCGCGAGCAAGCGTACGAACGTGCGTGCAAGCTCGTGCTCCGCGCTCAGATGCCGGGTTCGGACTTCGGCGACATCGCGTTGCGCTTTGCCGACAACCTGTTCGAGCACGAAGATCTCACGCAACGGTTGAATGACCCGATTTTTGCGGACGCGACACGCGCGTTACGAATCGGCCAGCTGAGTGAGCCGATCGAGTGCGACGAGGGCTATCAAGTTCTTCAGCGCGTGTCATAACCGCTTGCGTTCGCGCGGTTAAGAACTAAACGGAACCGAAACACTCAGCGTGTGATGGCGCCGGTCACGTCGTCACGCGCCTGAAGTTACAGGAGAGAACCATGTTCATGGATCGACGTAGTTCACTCGGCGGGTTGGGATGTGTCATTGGGGCTATGACGTTGCTCGGCTGCGCCGCTCAGGGCGGCGGAGAGGACACGGCGAGCACCGGCGCGGCCCTCGAAGCCGCTCCGGAGTTGAGAGTGACGCCGTTCGAGGATCCCGAAGGCACTGCAGCTATTGGCGACGGCGAGATTCGCCGCACGATCAGCTCGGCGCGCCAATACGAGCGAGTGTTTGGACATTCGCTCCCGGATGGTGTCAGCCTGCGCGGCGGGCGAATTGCGATCTTTTATAGCCCCGGCGTTCAGCTGACAGGTGGTTACGAGGCGTCGTTCGAAAAGGTCGAAGTCCGCGGGCGCACCTTGGTGGTCACCACGCGTCTGACTTCGCCCGGCCCAAACTGCCGCGTGACGGAATCACTCACGCATCCGTCTGCGCTCGCGACATTGCGCCGGCCGCGCAACGTGACTCGCGTGCGGTTCCAAGCCGACGACGTCGTTCGCGACTGTGACGTGCCGCCGACTTGTGACGGGACAGAATGCTCGGACGGTCAGCACTGTGAGCTAACGCCGGTGGTCTGTATCACGGCGCCCTGTCCAGCTATCCCAGAGTGCGTGCCGGACGAGAAGATCACCTGCGGGGGCTTCGCTGGCATCGCCTGTCCCGAGAACTTGAAGTGCGTCGACGACCCGACCGACGACTGCGATCCGAACAACGGAGGGGCGGACTGCGGCGGCGTGTGTCGCTGCGTCGACAACGTCTTGTGTACGAGGGGGTCGACGTTCGACTCGAGTCCTGACGTGTGTGCATGTGTGCCCGACCCGACGCAGGACCCGTGTGCAGCCGTGCGCTGCGCAGCCGGTACGCACTGCGAAGCGGGTGACGACACGGTCGGCTGCGTTGGGGATGGGCCGTTCTGCGGCGGTATCGCGGGCATCGATTGCCCGGGTGCTGGTACCTGCGGCGATAACCCGGGCGACGGCTGCGATCCCAACAACGGTGGCGCGGACTGCGGCGGGATCTGCGCGTGCAACGCGCTCGGCTTGTGCGAAGCGGGATACGTCTGGGACGAGTCGCCGGAGGTTTGCGGCTGCGTCCTCGAGAACCCGTGTATCGCGACTCTGTGCCCGACCGACACGACCTGCGAGGTCATCGACGGAAACGCGTACTGCCTGTCGCAGGGTTCGCAGGCATGCGGCTCGGCGACGTGCGGCGAGGGCACGGCCTGCTGCAACGCGAGCTGCGGCATCTGCACGCAGCCGGGTTTTGCGTGCATCCAAATCGCGTGTCTGCCGACGCAGTGATTTGGGACTGAGCGCGTGACGCGCAAAGCCGGGAAGGGTGGCTAGCAGTAAGTAGTGCTGGCTCTTCCCGGCTTTTTCACGCCTGCCGAAAGCTGCTACACGCTGTAGCACTAGGCAGTCCGATGTCCCTCAAGTTCCCCGCCCCTCTCGCGCTGACGCCGATCGGCGTCGTTCACAGCCCCTGGAAAGACAAACACGGAACGCCGCGGCAGCCTGCGTTCGCGCGCGGCGTCGCGGGGCAGATCGAGATCATTGCCGGCGCGGAGTACGAGCACGCGCTCGAAGACATCGAGACCTGGTCGCACATCTGGGTGCTGTTCTGGTTCCACAAGAACACGGGCTGGAACCCGAAGGTGCTGCCCCCGCGCTCGCAAAAGAAGCGCGGCGTGTTTGCGACGCGGTCGCCGCATCGGCCCAACCCGATCGGTCTGAGCGTCGTGCGCCTCGAACGGATCGAGGGCAGGGTCCTGCATGTCCTCGACTTGGACATCCTCGATCAAACGCCGGTGTTGGATCTGAAGCCGTACGTCGCCTACACCGACTCGATTCCTGCAGCTGGCGGCGGCTGGCTCGAGACTGCAGACGCCCCTCCCGATCCCGGGCCCCAGTATGGAGTGACATACGCCCCGCTCGCCGAGCAACAACTCGCGTGGCTCGAGGGCAAAGCGGCGTTCGACTTGCGTGCGATGGCTGAGGACGTGCTGCGCGCCGGACCGACGCCGCATCCGTATCGGAGGATCCGGGCGCACGAGGGACACTACTCGCTGGGTGCGAAGGACTTCCGCGTGCTGTTCACGGTCGATCTGGACACAAACCAGGTGACAGTTCTCGAGGTCGCCAGCGGTTATCGCAAGCGCGTCCTCGAAGATCCGCGCGCAGAACCGACGGAACTAACACCACTCGAAGTGCATCGCGCGTTCGTGCTGGAGTTTAGTCGTCGTTGAGTGTGGCTGTGCGTTGCGTCCTGCTCGTACGCACATCTGACTCCCGATTGAAGTTTACGCGATGTTTACGCATTCTTCGGGGTGCACGGATACGTGCAGGCATACTGAAAGGACGTAACCATGGGCACGACCGATCGAGGGCGCAAACAGCGTGACATGGTGGCCACGCGCGAAGAACCGGCGAGTGTTCCGCCCCCGGCCCGTCGCAAACGCGAACGTCATGAGCTCGACCCAGAGATGTTGTGGGACAAAGAGACGGATGAGGCCGCCGAAGACAGCGAAGGTGAAGAGGAGAGCGCCGAAGCCGAAGACGGCTGGAACGAAGAAGGCGGTCAGGAAGAGCCGAACTACGACGATCTCGACGACTGGGATCACCCGATCCGTCGTTTGAAGATCAACTAGGGGCTGTCACGCGCGCGCTACGCCGCCGCAACTTGAGAAGGAAGTATCAGTCAGACCTTCTCGAGCACTGCGGCGGCACCGAGTCCACCCGCCGCGCAGATCCCAATCAACGCATTCCGCTTGTCAGTGCGGTGCAGCTCGTTTGCGAGCGTCGTCACGATCCGCGACGATCCGCGCGCCGGTTGCCGCAAACGGATGACCGATCGCGATCGAGCCGCCGTAGACGTTCAACTTGTCGGGATCGATGTCGCCCACGGCTTCATCACGCCCGAGACGCTCGCGCGCAAATGCACGGCTGCCGAGCATCTTCAGCACGCTAAGGACCTGCGCCGCAAACGCCTCGTGCATGTCGACGATGTCCATGTCGGCGAGAGTCAGGCCGGCTTTATCCAGCGCTTTTGGCACTGCGATCGCGGGGCCGAGGAGCAGCTGATCCGCCGGATCGACGGCGACGTAGGACCACGAACGAAACGCCGCGAGCGGCGCGTAGCCGAGCGCGCGCGCCTTGCTCTCGCGCATGAGCACGACTGCCGCGGCGCCGTCGGTGAGAGCACTCGAGCTACCGGCAGTGATCGTGCCGTTCTTCGCAAACACGGGCTTGAGCTTCGAGAGCTTCTCGAGACTCGTATCAGCCCTCACTAGCGAGTCGACGTGCACGAAACCCTTCGGGGTCTGCACCTTCGTGGTCTCGTCGTCGAAGCGACCGGTCGCGATCGCGCGGGCGGCCCGCTTGTGCGAGCGAAGCGCAAACTCGTCCTGCGCTTGCCGGCTGATCTCGTTGCGCTGAGCCATCCGCTCCGCCGACTCACCCATGACTTCGCCGGTAGTGCGTTCGGCTACACGCGGCTGGCGAGGAAGCACTTCGGATAGCGGAATCAACTGCGAGAGCGCCCCGAGGATGTCCTGCGGTGTGGCCTTCCCGGAGAGCGCGAGCGGGGCGAGCGTGCGCGTGACCTTCGTCGGGAACGCGATCGGCGCGTTGCTCGTCGAGTCCGAACCACCTGCGATGACTACGTCGGCATCGCCGCGCTCGATTGCGGAAACTGCAATCGTGATCGCAGCCAAGCTCGACGTGCAGGCGCGGGTGACGGTCGTCGCTTCGACCGAGGTTGGTAACCCCAAGTCGAGCACGATCTCGCGGCCGATGTTGACCGATAGCGGTGGCAGCACGACGCCGCTCCACACCATCGAATCGACTTGGCGAGGATCCAGGTGGAGCTTTCGCATCAGCGCGGACACCGCGGTGACGCCGAGCTCGATCGTGTCGAGCTCCATCAACTCACCGAATGCCTTGGCGAATGGCGTGCGCATTCCACCGACGATTACGGCGCGGTCTTGCTTTCCACTCATGGTTCCCTCGTTCGGGTTCGACGTTTCGAGCTCTCGGTTATCGCGCCGCATCGCGCCGCATCGTGTCGCAGAGCGCCGCCTAGCGCCGGACTGACTCAAGCTCCGAGCGCCGGACTGACTCAAGCTCCGATCAGCGCACCACCACATACGCGCAACACTTGCCCCGTCACACCTGCCGCTCCCGGCGTCGCAAGAAACGTGATCGCCTCCGCGACGTCTTCGGGATGGCCACCCTGACCGAGCGCTGACAACCGCCGCCCCGCTTCGCGCACGACGATCGGAATCGCGGCGGTCATGCGCGTCTCGATGAACCCAGGCGCGATCGCGTTGGCAGTGATCCCGCGACCTTTGACTTGTTCCGCGAGCTTGCGCGTGAAGCCGATGATGCCGGCTTTCGTCGCCGCGTAGTTCGTTTGACCCATGTTCCCGGCGATACCGGAGACCGACGACAAGCTGATCACGCGGCCGCCTTCGCGTAGGGTGCCGTGCTCGAGCAGCGACTCGGTGATACGCAGCACGGCTTCGAGGTTGATGCTCATCACCTGATCCCACA